>Ga0206683_10000427_pt1 | contig 31006 bp, 28 predicted proteins | sample M280m12015metaG_FD_155483 | JGI IMG/M metagenome (GOLD analysis project Ga0206683, IMG submission 155483) | Ammonia-oxidizing marine archaeal communities from Monterey Bay, California, United States - M2 80m 12015 | ecosystem: Environmental > Aquatic > Marine > Intertidal zone | place: USA...
ACATTCAAAATCAATTAGTTCAATTGCATCATCTGCCGAATCAAAAGCTCTAACTTGGCCTGATAAACTTACAACTGATTCAAAAGCCACTCAAAAATTTTACAAAGAAAAACTTGATGTTGATTTTGACTATCTGCCATCTCCTTTAGATACAAAAATGTTTGAAAAAATTAAAAATGTTGAAAAAATTCCAAATCAAATTGCATATGTTGGTCGAGACAGTCATGAAAAAGGAATTGATATACTAAAAAATGCTGAATCACAAATTAATGGCAATATAGTATACTGCACCAATCGTTCTTGGAATGAAGCAATGCATATAATCAAATCATCAAGTGTTGTAGTAGTCCCCTCAAGAATGGAAAGTCTTCCAACTGTTGTCAAAGAAGCATTTTATCTTAATGTTCCAGTTGTTGGAACAAATGTTGGTGGCATACCAGAATTAATTTCACATAATGAAACTGGAATTTTGGTTCCACCTGAAAACCCCATAAAAATTGCAAATGCAGTTAATGATTTACTATCAAATCCTGAATGGGCCAAAAAACTCTCAGATAATGGAAATATTTTTGTAAAAAATAATTTGACATGGGACGTTATGTTACCAAAATTTATTCAATTTTATGAAGATCTACTGAATAATTAACCAATTACTTTGTTTACACAATCACAAATTTCTAATGCCTGATCATCAGTAAGTTGTGGATAAGACGGAAGTGACAAAATTAGTTTGGAAAATTTTTCACTGTTGACTAATTCATAATTATAATCTTCGTAAATTGGCTGTTGATGTATTGGTTTTTCATAATAAATAGCCGAACCTATTTCGTTCTTTGTCAATTCTTCACGTATGTCATCTCTTTTTTCATGTTTTAGTACAATTTGATGAAAAACCGATTTGCCATCTTTATTTTCAGGCAAAATACAATCTTGCACTAAATTTTTTCGATAAATTGAAACAATTTCTCTTCTTCTTGTGTTTTTCTCATCAAGATGTTTTAGTTGAACTCTACCAATTGCAGCATTTACAGTATTCAATCGCATCGTAAATCCCAGTTTATCAAATTCATTTTTGGTCTTTCTTCCGTTATCTCGGATTGATTTTATTTTTAATGCAGTTTCCTCATTATCCGTTGTAGTCATTCCTCCATCGCCTCCAACTGTCATGTTTTTTGTTGGATAAAATGAAAAACAACCAACATTTCCAAGACTACCAACTTTTTTTCCTTTGTATTCCGCACCATGTGCTTGACACGCATCTTCTATAATTGGAATTTTTTGTTCATCTGCAAATTCTAACACCGAATCAAAATTACATGGATTTCCATAAATATGAACGGGGATTATTCCATTAACTTTTTCAGTAATATTTGCAAGACTAATCCCTCCATCTTCTATATTGACATCTGACAGAATTGGTATTGCATTAGCCATTCGTATGCAGTTTGCAGAAGCAATGAATGAATTGGTTGGTGTAACAACTTTCGATTCATCTGAAATTCCTAACGCCATTAAGGAAATCTGCAATGCACTATTTCCTGAATTAACTGAAACGGCATATTTTGTTCCTGTATATCTGGCAAATTCTTCTTCAAACTTTGAGACACTTTCTCCACCTACAAAAGATTCATTTCGTAATGCATGAATTGCAGCCTCTTCCATCTCGTCAGTAAATTCTTGAATAAAAAATGGAATTTTCATATTATCTTAATTTCTTCTGATTATTTTATACATTAGTCTTCCTACAAATTGTCCAAATTATTTTTTAATATTTTCATTTAATATACGAATAAAATTTTTTGTTATGACTTCCCAACTGTATGTCTCTTCAATAAACTTCCTACCTGCATTTCCCATATCTTGTGATAATTTTTTATCATTTAACAACAAAGAAATTTTCTCAATAATCTCTTCATGACTTCCTTTCTTAACCAAATATCCTGTAATTCCATCTTTCATCATTTCTGGATTTCCACCAACATCTGTAGCAATAACTGGTTTTTTCATTAATTGTGCTTCTTTTAGAGAAAGTGCAGCTAAATCCATGCCCGTAATTAATGCATAAACATCAATCTCACTCAAAAACTCTCTAATTTTATTTGGATATTCTAATTTTCCCAACCAATGGAAATTTTCATAGGTTCCTAATTCTTCTAAAATCTTTTTACGAAATGGTCCATCTCCTACCCAATAGAAATTTACATCCGGCATTTTTTCTAAAACATTTTTAAGGATTAACATTTCTGATGTCTTTCCCCACCAATTTGCACGCTGCACTAATCCTATACATGGATGTTTTAACTTCATTTCATCAACTTCATACCATCTAGATGAATCAATTCCTTCAAAAAATACATCTGTTTTTTTATTTGGAACATATTCTTTCGTTACTGTTTCTAAATATTTACAGATTGGAAGTATTATTTCTGCTTCTTGAAAAATTCTTTTTGCAATACGATCCCATCCCCAGAGAGCTATATTTTTTGGAAATTTACTATAAATGGTTTTTTTGTACCACTCTAATTCTGACCAATAATGTCCTCGAAGTAAAACAATCAATGGAATATCTTTTTCCAAGGCTTCAATTCCAAAATGTTTCTCTCTATCAATAAAAATCACGTCAGGTTTGAATTCTTCAATTAATTTATTGAATTTTTTATTTTTTTTAAACCATGTTTTAATTTTTCTACTTGGGAATCCATCTGCATAATCTGCATCAAATACAAGCTTAGTTTCAACACCTAATTCATTTAATTTCTTTGTAAATTCTTGTAAATGAAACATGAATGTGCTAGAACCACCTATTAGTACTTTCATTTACGCATTATACCTCATCAAATTTTTTCAAAGAAACAATTCCTTCAATCCATTCTACTAACATTACTTTTGGCTGCCATCCAATCTTTTCTCTAATCAAGTCAACATTTGCAATTGTTTCCTTCACATCTCCTTCCAACGCAGGGTTAAAAATTGGTTCTATATTTAATCCTGAAAATTTTATGATTGTCTTTGCTAAATCTAATATTGTTATTGATGTATTTGTCCCAACATTGAAAAACTCATAATCAATCTCACTTTTCATTGACATGATGTTTGCTTCTACAACATCTTCTACATAAACAAAGTCTCTAGATTGACTTCCATCTCCATTAATTTTTGGTGGCAATTCATCTCTAATTCTTTCCAAAAATATTTTCAAAACTCCTGCATATTCTTTTGATTGTCCATTTCCAAATACATTGAAGTATCGTAATCCAATTATCTTTACGCCCATTTTTGAGTATTTTATTGCTAATTCTTCTTTTTTTAATTTTGTTTCTGCATATGGATTGATTGGATTTTTATCATCTGATTCTTTTATTGGAATTCTTTTTGGGTTTCCATAAACACTAGATGAACTTGCATACACAATCTTGAAGTTATTCTTTTTAGCCAGTCTTAGAATATTCTCTGTTCCGTTAACATTAACATCATTATATTCATCTGGTTTAACAAATGAATCTTGTACAGATGCAAGTGCAGCTTGATGAAACACTCCATCTACATCTCTTGTTATATTTTCCAATAACTTTTTATCTAAAATATCACCTTTTACAAAAATTATTTTATCTTTAACGGATCCTAAATTTTCTTCTTTACCTGTATTTAGATTATCTATTACTGTAACACTATCACCTTGTTTTACTAATGCTTTCACAATATGACTTCCAATAAATCCTGCTCCACCAGTAACAACATATTTCATTATATTTTTCCTATTCCTATTGCATGATATTCAAAATTCAATTGTTTTTTTGACAATACACGTCTACAATCTATTATGAACTTCCTTTTCATTAAACGTGTAGAATTTTTATTTATTTTTTCAAATTGTTTCCAGTGTACCATAATTATTGCACATTGACTATTTTTTAATGAATTTGAGATGGAACTTGCATATTTAATTTTCTCTCCAAAAATAATTTTTGTATTTTTAATTGCTTTTGGATCATAAACTGTTATGTCCACTTTCTTTTTCAAAAGTTTTTTTATTAATTCAATAGCTATTGAATCTCTTATATCATCTGTATTTGGCTTAAATGCTGTACCTAAAATTGCAATATGTTTATTTTCTAAACTTCCTAATGTTTTTTCGATTAAAAGAATAATATTTTGTATTTGTTTTTTATTCGTTTGTTCAACTGCATTTAGTAATGTTGGATTAATACCAATTTTATCTGCAAAATTTATTAACGCTTTCATATCTTTTGGTAAGCATGAACCACCATATCCTGGTCCTGCATTAAGAAATAATCTACCAATTCTAGGATCCAATCCAATTGTTTTTGCAATATCATCAATATTTGCACCTGGAATATTTTGGCAAATATTTGATAATTGATTAATAAAACTGATTTTTGTTGCTAAAAATGAATTATTTGCATATTTAATCATCTCCGCCGTCTGATGATTGGTAAGAACTATTGGAATATCTGGATGAATCTTTGAAAAGAACTTCTTTGCTTTTTTCATATACTTCGTTTGATATCCCCCAAGAACTACTACATGTGGAAATTTTGTATCTTTGATTGCTGTACTTTCTTGTAAAAATTCTGGATTTGAAATAAGTCCAAAATCCTTTCCTGCTTTTTTACCTGATTCTTTTTCTAATATCGGCAAAACAATTTTTTGCATAGTTCCGGGGGTTACAGTACTTTTAATGAAAATTATAGGATTTCTTGTATCATTTTTAAGAATTTTTCCTATAGATTTAACCGCATTTTTAATCATTGATAATTCAATTGAACCATTTGATCTTTGAGGTGTTCCTACAGTTACAAAAATCATATCTGAATTTTTTATTAATGAAATATCTGTACTAATTTTTAATTTTTTCCTGAGTCCTATTTTCAATAGCTTTTCCAATTCAGGTTCAAAAAAAGGTGATATGCCTTTTTGAATATCTTTACATTTATTTTTATCAATATCAATTCCAAGAATGTCATTTCCTCTTGCAGCTAAAACACTTGTAAGTGATAATCCTACAAAACCTAATCCTACTATAGATATTTTCATACTATTTTCCCAACTATTATACTAAAAATCATGCCTTTCTAAATGTGATATCTTGTGCCTCTTTATATGATTCAACTGTTCCAACATCTACTTCATATTCATTTTTGTTTAATGGTATTGCTAACACTTTATGTTTTCCTTGTATCAGATTCTGAATTGCATCCGTTAGTTGAAATTCTTTTCCTTTTCCAAGTTTAATCTTTTTCAAACTTGAATAAATCTCTGATTTAAAATAGTATAAAGGTAAAATTCCAAACTCTGACTTTGGTTTATCTGGTTTTTCTATAACTTCTTTTACAGAAAATAAATTACTTGATAATTTCTCAATTGTTGGAACTCCATATCTTTTTAAATCTTTTACTTTTTTACATAGTAATATTGCTTTTACATCTGGATTTTTTTCTGCGACTTCCATTAAACGTAAAATTGGATGTTTATTTTTACTTAGTATAGTTACATCTCCTGCATGTACAATGAAATCTTCTTTACCAACATATCTTTCTGAACGTTTAACCGCATCACCAAAACCTAATGGTTTGTTCTGGTTAATCCATACCAAATGTGATTTTTCTAATTTTTCATAAAATTGTTTCATAATTTTTTTGTAATCTCCTTCTAAATCTCGTAAATACGTTTCATGTGGTGCAAAATGATCCTCTATAGATCTTTTCTCTCTTCCAACAACAAAACAATAATCCCTGAAATTCATCGAATAGAGTTGTTCATAGACATATTGCAATAGTGGCAAAACCATTTTCTTTTTACCTATATTTGAAAAGATAGGCATCATTTCTTTAGGCATTTCTTTTGTAAATGGCAATAATCTGGTACCTTTTCCTGCTGCAGTAATTACAATCTTAGTCACAAAAATCAATTCTTAGTCTTATCATTAAGTTTTTAAAATTTTGGACATATAGCTATCATTACAAAATTATAATAATCTAGATAGGCTCAAAAGTAACTATATTTGAGAAATAATGTCTAATTTGAAAATTAACATGAATAACCCTGAAAATGTTAAGCGATCATTAGAATCACGAACACTAAAAGTTTGTGTGGTTGGAATTGGTCGTATTGGTTTACCTACTGCACTCTCTTTTGCAAAATCTGGGTTAGAAACAGTTGGAGTCGATATCAATGAAATTCTAGTAGAAAATGTTAATTCAGGAATTTTCCCATTAAAAGATGAACCAGGATATGAAGAAATCTTCCATGAAGTACTAAAATCAAAAAAATTCTCGGCTACAACCAAAATTCAAGACGCTATACCACAATCTGATTTAATATTGTTATCATTACCTACCCCGATGGATGAAAATAATATACCTAATTATTCTGCATTGAAAAATGTTGGAGAAAAACTATCTGAATTATTATCTCCAAAATCACTAGTAATTGTTGAAAGTACAATTGAACCAGGATTTATTGAAGATGATATGATATCCATTATTTCAAAATCTGAAAAATTAAAAATTAATGAGACATTCTTCATTGGTGTATGTCCTGAGAATGCAAATCCTGGAGAAATCTTGCATGATTTTACAACATTGCCTAGATTAGTTGGAGGTATAAATGATAATATTACAAAAATCATCAAAATGATATATAATTTTGTATTCCCAGTTGAGCTAATTGAAATGCCAAATTGTAAAACTGCTAATGCAGTAAAACTAACTACAAATGTATTTCGAGATATCAATATTGCATTTGTAAGTGAATTATCATTAATGTTTGAAAAATTAGGTATTGATACAATGAAAGTATTAGAAGCTGCAACAAAAAAATATAATTTTCAAGTTCACTATCCAGGTGCTGGTGTTGGAGGTCCATGTTTACCAATTAATTCATATCAACTTCTTAACGCTGGACGAAGAGCAGGTGTTAATTTGAATCTGATAGAACAGGGAAGACAAATTAATGAAAAAATGCCAGATCATGTTATAGATCTTACATTAGATGCATACAAAGAGGCTAACGAATCAATTCAAAATAGTGATATCTTAATTCTTGGTATATCATACAAACCAGATGTAAAAGATATTCAATTGACACCTGCTGAACATATAATTAAAAAATTACAATCTTTAGGCGCAAAAATCCATATATATGATCCATATTTTACTGGTAATGAAATATTTGGTATTAAAGTAGAACAAGATTTAGAAAATATTATTCAAAAAGTAAATGCATCAATTATCATCACAGCTCATAAACAATTCAAAGAAATTGAATTATCATTTTTTAAAAAGATGAAAACATCTATCTTAATTGATACCCGAGGAATAGTAGAACCTATCTTGGCAAGTCAGGCTAAACTAATTTTTAGAGGACTCGGACGTGGAAACTACTAATCTTTCAGTTAATCCATCCTCTCTTGTAAACATACTTACTTTACGTTATGATCCTTCAATTACACCTAATCTACCAAAAAAAACTTGGAAAGATTTCATCCCCACTGAAAATTCTTTCAACTCTGAAATCATTGAAAAATTAATTTGTAATTCAATTGAAAAAAATTTAGAAAAGTTCAGTGGAAAAAAAATTTCAATTGCACTAAGTGGAGGAGTAGACTCAACATTAGTTTTATCATTAATACGCAAAGTTAATCCTGATATTGATATTCAAGCTATTTCAATCAAATTTGCAGACAGTATAGATGAAACAATTGATGCAGCAAAGATTGCTGATACATTTAATGCTGAACATCATATTGTGAATCTTGAGAATTATCTATCTGAATTGCCAAGAGCAATTGGTATGATTAAGATGCCTTTTTGGGATCTTCACTGGTATTATGTTGTTAAAGCATCACAAAACATGTCAAAAATTTTAATTTCCGGTGATGGTGGCGATGAACTTTTTGGCGGTTATACATTCAGATACAAAAAATTCCTTTCATTAACATCAGAAAGTTCTAGTCCAATAGAAAAAGTGTTTGCATATCTACAATGTCATGAAAGGGATAGAGTTTCTGATCAAGAAAAAATCTTTAATCAAAAATCTAATTTTTCTTGGGAATTTATTCATAAACAATTACTTCAGTATTTTGACAATACATTATCAAGACTAGAGCAAGTATTTCTAGCAGATTACAATGGAAAACTTTTGTACAATTTTAATCCAATCAATTCAAAAATTATTGATGAATTTGATATGGAACTTTTAACTCCAATTCTAAATAATGAATTAATATCCTCTGCACCACATATGAAAAAATCATCAAAGTATGATGAAATTAATGATATAGGAAAATTACCACTTAGAGAAATACTTGAAAAAAATGGCCATGATTCACTAGTAGGAAAACAAAAACTTGGATTTAATGTAAACACAATAAATCTGTGGAAAAATCATGGTCATGCATTATGTAAAGAATTTCTAAATGACTCAAGAGTGATAAAAGATGGTTGGATTAATAATGATTGGATTCAAAAATATATTGATTCTCCAGAACTAGATGTAAAATATGTGAATAAATTCTTTGGAATATTAGCTTTTGAAATTTGGTACAGAATATTTGTTACAAAAGAAATGAATAGTAATACTACACTAGATTAATTTAGTATCTTAAATGAGCAAAATAATGAAAAAAGATGTTGTTGCTGGGTTGGGAGAAATTGGTACACCAATTTTAAAATTATTTTCTAAAAAAGAAATGATAGTTGGATATGATTTAGATAAGAATCTTATGAACATAAATAAATTTAAAAAACTAGAAAATTATTCAACATCTTTTCTACATATTGCTATTCCTGTAAATTCTAAATTTCAATCTAACATAATGAAAATTTATAAAAAATTCAATCCTGAATGTATTGTTATTCATAGTACAATTGGTCCTGGCACAACTGAGAAACTCCAAAAAAAATTAGATATTCCAGTTATCTATAGTGCAACTAGAGGTGTTCATAAAAGAATGCTAAAGGATCTTAAACGTTATACAAAATTTTTCTCCATATCAAAAAATGCACCAAGAAAAACATGGGCTGTATCAAATTTCAGATCTAAATTTCAGAAAATTGGTGTCAAGACAAAAAAAATGTCAAAACCTGAAACTCTTGAACTAGCAAAAATTGTTTGTGACACATCATATTTAGGTTGGTTAGTAAATTATGCACAAATAAGCAATGTTATTGCTAAAGAATTTCATGTAAATTATGATGAAATGTGGGAATTTTCTGATGAAATACATAAAATTTTAGGAAATAGACCAAAAATGTATCCTGGTTTTATAGGTGGACATTGTGTTATACCTAATTTAGAATTAATTCATAATCAAACATTAGATCTGATTAATAAAATGAATAATGCATATCCACAAAAATTAAAAGTTTCAAAAAATAAGTGAAATTATTATATCCTTTTTTTTAAAGCTGATTCTGCAGCCGCTACAAATTTCTTGGCAACCACATCCCAATTAAATTTCTCAAGTAAAAGTTCTCTAGCATTGTTACCTAATTTTTCAGCCAATTCTTTATCGTTTAATAATAGTTTTATAGATTCGATCCATGTTTGATAGTCACTTTCATCAGCCAAAAAACCAGTCTCTTTATCATAAATCATTTCTGGAATACCACCTACTCTTGTACTTATGATTGGTTTTTTCATTGCCATTGCCTCTCTACATGATAATGGTGTTGTATCCATTCCTGTAGGTAAAGCATAGATATCAATTTCTGTTAGATATTGTCTTACTTCGTCTGGATAACCTAATGTTCCTAAATAATGAAAATTATCATATCTTTCTAATTTTTCTAAAATTTGATGTTTGTACTGACCATCTCCTGCCCAGTAAAAATGAACATCTGGCATTTTTTCAATTACTTTATCAAGAGTTAACATTTCTTTAGTTTTTCCCCACCAATTTGCGTCATGACACATTCCAACACATGGATGCTTTAGCGTCATACCTTCTGCTGGATACCATCTAGATGCATCTAGTCCCTCGAGAAAATGAATAGTTTTTGCATTTGGAATGTGTTCTTTAATTACTTTATCTAAATAATCTGCAGTCATAAAAATTCCTTGGCATTCAGTAAATACTCTCTCAGCAATTTTATGTCGCATTTCAAGTACTTTCTTCATTAAAGGATCTTTGTAAATTGTTTTTTTGGCCCATTCAACTTCCATCCATCGATTTCCTCGGAGATAAGTAAAACAAGGAACTCCAAGTTTAATTGTCTCTAATGCAAAATGTGATTGACAATCACAAAATACCACATCTGGTTTGTATTCTTTTATTAAATTATGAAATTTTCTCTTTGAAATCCATCCTTTTACGTCCTTGCTTGGAAATCCTGTTACATATTCAGTCTCTCTCACTAGTTTGTATTCTACACCTAATTTCTCTAAAGCATATCCGAATTCTTGAAGATGAAAAAATTTTCCAATACTTTTTTTTGCCGTTCCTCCACCTGCACCAGAAGCAATAAGAACTCTCATAAATTATGCCTCTGTCATAATATATTAAATCCTTCTTTAGTCCTTATTTTCAAACAAAATCATACGTAACATTTTTTCGCACATCTTAAATGATATCATAATATCAGCAAATATGAAAAAAATCTTAGGCGCAATTATTGCAATTGCCTTAGTTGCATCATTTTCTTATGGTCTATCTGTAGGTACATACAAAATTTTTCCTTATGATAATCTAAACTCATTTAAAGATGAAATAGAATCTAATGAAAAAATAACCAAAAACTTTGATGTATCTAATTTTGAATTAAGTAGTATAGATATACAAGAAGAATCAGACATTAGAAAAATTCGAGATGAATTAATTTTTTATATCTGGGATGTACCACCTTCAATTATATTTCCAACTGATAATTCATCCAAGACACTTCCTACTAGTATTGAAAAAAATATTATTGATAAGAGATTTTCAAGTCTTGATAATCTGCAGAAAATTGATAAGCTAACCATAGCAATGAAAAATGATGTAAATTCAATTGTTTATCTTTTTCATGCAGAACAATCTAATGATGAATTAATAATTTATCACCAAGGTCATTCTGGGGGTTTTATCAATGGGAAATCAACAATCGATTATTTTCTAAAAAATGGCTATTCTGTCATGGCATTTTCTATGCCGCTAATGGGAATGAATAATCAACCTATAATTAATATTGAAAATCTTGGCTCAATCAAATTCTTTGATCACGACCAATTTCAATTACTAGAGTCTGAAAATTTTTCTCCGTTAAGTTATTTTTTCACGCCAATTAATTATTCATTAAATTATCTAGAAATTAATCACAATTTTAAAAATTATCATATGGTTGGAATTTCTGGTGGGGGTTGGACCAGTACAATTTATCCTGCATTAGATACTCGAATATCGAAAAGTTTTGCAGTTAGTGGTTCTTTACCATTGTCTTTACGAATAAACTCTCAAGATCTTGGTGATTATGAACAAATTCAACCTGAACTATACAAAATTGCAAATTATTCTGAATTATACGTTATGAGCTCATATGGTGTAGATCGATCGTTTAATCAAATTTTTAATAAATACGATCCTTGCTGTTTTGCTGGAACTCTCTTTAATGAATATGAATCTAAAATAAGTAATATTGTTTCTAAATTAAACTTAGGTGATTTTAACGTCTATCTAGATGACACCCATAAAGAACATAAAATTTCTGAATACGCACAAGAATTAATTCTTGAAAAAATTGTACAATAAACTAATTTGAATTATCAGTGATATTGATATACTTGAAAAAATCCCATTTTTTGTGGAAAGAAACTTAGGTTTTAGAGGATGGTTTTATTTTCGAACTGGCTGGGCTACGTATTTTGCTTTTGTTGTGGCAGCTGTAAATGCTCTAACAGTAACTTACTTTTTAGCAGTTGAAAATTATCCAGTTTTAAATTCTATATTTCCGACATTTTTCCATTATGTTGCCATTGTTGGTGGAATTGGTGTACCTGCACTGGTTCTTGTTGGATACATTCATTTTAAAAAATCAAAATCTTTCAAGGCAGAACAAGATGTTCTAATTGAAACAAGTCCTCATATTAGAAGAATATTAGTTAATACTGAAGTTTTACTTCCATCATACTTGAAATTATTGGAATTAATAGTTAAACTATCTCAAAATGAAAAATTATCTCAGGAAGATATGAATCAAATCTCAGTACTAAAAAATGAACTTGGTGAGCATATTGAAAAAAGGCAAATTAAGTAATTCTTTTTTTAAAAATAATTTCTAAACTTTCCAAAAAATAAATTCTCTAAGAATTAATTTTGTTAACTTAGAACCTACTGGAATTGGTTCCATCTTTCTTATTCCTCCGATTCGTCTTCCCTCATTACCTATAATTGCAATAATCTTGTGTTTCTTTTTAATTGCACGTATACTCATTTGAGTTGTTGAATCTAATCCTTCTGCATCAAATTTTATTTCTAACATGGACTTTCTTGTGATTATTCTACTTAGATTAAGTGCATCTGATAAGAATCCTCCAAAAAATACATTAATCAAAAATGTAAACATCTTATTACCAAATGTATCTACTGGACCTGCATCTAAATTTACTGATGTTTTTCCAAATCTTGAAATTACAACTTGATCATAACCCTCCTGAATCTTTTCAATTAATCTGGGTATTTCATTTATTTCATGATTCCCATCTGGTCCCCAATATAATATAAAATCAGATTTTGTATCCGTAACGCCTCTAACTACTGCATCTCCATGTCCTTTTTTATTTTGTAATGCAATGTCAAAACCTAATCTTTTCACTTCTTCAATAGTGCCATCATCTGAATTTCCATCAACAACCAACCATTCCTCAGCCCATTCTTTTTTAATTGTTGGTAGGAGTTTCCTCACTCCATCTATTTCATTTAAACTTGTGATTACTACTACAGTTGACATGTATGATTTCTATATTTTTTGCATATATTATTTATGAAGGAATCATATTGAATTACCCTGAATATTCATAAACAAACTACATATATCATAATAAAAAAAATCGGATATGAAACTTCATGTTGGTTGTGGAGAAAAAATTTTCCCAGGTTGGACAAATTTAGATATTGATGATCTGCCACATGTTGACATAATAGATGATGCAAGAACTCTATCTAAAATTCCAGATGAATCTTGTGAAATAATCTATGCTTGTCATATTTTTGAACATTTAGGAAGACATGAGGTTGAAAACGTTTTAAAAATCTGGAATAAAAAACTCATTAAAAATGGTATTTTGAGGTTAGCTGTACCTGATTTAGAGAAAGCTATCTCTTGGTATCAAAAAACCTCGAATTTAGAAGATATTTTGGGTCTCTTGATTGGAGGTCAAAAAACAAATTTTGATTTTCATAAAATGATCTTTGACAAAAATTATCTTTCTTCATTATTAGAAAAAACTCAGTTCCATGAAATTCAAGAATGGGACTGGCATTCTGTTGATCATGGAAAAATTGATGATTATAGTCAAGCATATTTGCCACATATGGATAAAGAAAATGGAATGTTGATGAGCTTAAACATAGAAGCAAAAAAGAAATGATTATTCTATTCTGAATTTTTCTTAAATGAGAATATTCCAGTAAATTTTAATGCAATAAATCCAACACTGACTGAATACCAAAACGTCAAAACTCGAACTAATATACTTAGTATTAATGCTGCAGAAATATTTACTCCATTTAATGTGAATAATCCTGCAATTGTGCCCTCAGTAACTCCTACACCAGCGGGAATAAAGGATATGGCTCCTAAAAGAATAGATGTTGTATAGATGGCTGTAACTTGTAAGTAATCTAACACATTTACATCAAAAGCTATCAAAGTATAGTATGCTGCAGATGAAATAATAAACCAATATGTAAGAGAAAGTAGTACACACTTTACAGAAGTTTTTACACTTGTAGATTTTTGAACCGTCTCATAAAACTCAGAAATATTATCAACATATTTTGAAAAAAACTTTGTTTTTGTAATTCGCTTGAAAAATATCTCTGTAGCAGGCTTGTAATTCATAAAGAAGAAAATTACAGCTAGTCCTGAAATTGCTATGATGATGAGTTCTAATTCGAGTCCTAGAACTATTATGCCAATTATGGAGGCTAAAATTGCTCCTATGAGATCATATATTTTTTCAACTAATACTATTGGTATAGTCTTTGTACGTGAAATATTTGAACCTGTTTTAAGAATCTGAGCTTTCATTAACACACCAATGTGACCAGGTGTAACTTCAAAAACTGGTCCAGATAAAAAGACTGCAATACTCTTTCTTAATGGTAGATTTATGTCAGAATTTTTAAGCAAAACATGCCATTTGATGAAAAGAGGAATCCAACTGATAGATGTTAATAAAAGAATTAATGGCAGATAATTTATTTTAAAATCGGATATTTTTTCTGAGATCATATCAAAATCTGAAACAAATAAGAAAACTGCATAAATTGCAATAGTGGCAATAAAAACAAGTATTATTCCATGTTCTAATTTCATAGTAATGTTATCAGCTAATTTTTACCATTACTCACTCGTTTAATGAGTTTATCCTCACGAGGATACAATGGTGCATCCCACGCGAATACCTTGCCATCAAGGAAATCATTCCATCTCTTAATATCTTCATCAACCATCATTTTTACTAATTTTTTGAAAGTTATCTTTGGTTTCCATCCAAGCTTTTTTGCAGCTTTCTTTGAATTTCCCTTCAAAAACTTTACCTCAAATGGTCTAAAGAATTTCTTATCAGTTTTAACATATTTTTTCCAATCAAGATCTACTTGACTAAATGCTTCTCTTACAAAATCAGTAACTGAATGTGAAATTCCTGTAGAAATAATAAAATCATCAGGCTTATCTTGTTGCATCATACGATAAATTGCTTCCATGTATTCTCCGGCAAAACCCCAATCTCGTTTTACTTCCAAATTACCAAGAACTAGCTCATCTTTTAATCCTAGTGAAATCTCAGCTACTGTATTAGTTATTTTCCTAGTAACAAATTCTAATCCACGTAAAGGAGATTCGTGATTAAATAATATCCCTGAACATGCAAAAATATCATATGATTGTCTATAGATATTTGTTATAGAATGTGCGTATAATTTTGCAGCTGCATATGGACTTGATGGTAAAAATGGACTTTTTTCACCTTGTAATTTCAAATTATTACTTCCAAACATCTCACTAGATGAAGCTTGATAGAATTTAATATCTGAATTCTGTTGTCTAATTGCTTCTAAAAATTTTGTTACTGCATAGCCCGTAACCTCTGCATTTTGTACAGCCTCTTCGAATGATGTAGCAACAGAACTAGATGCGGCAAGATTGTATATTTCATCTGGGTCTGATAATTCTAGAGCCCTAAACAATGAACCTGTGTCAAGCAAATCGGCAGGTATCAAAGTTATCTTTTTATCAATTCCAAGATTCTGTAATCGCCAAAAATTTGATGTTGACGCTCTTCTAAACGTGCCAAACACTTTGTAGCCTTTTGATAAGAGTAATTGTGAAAGATAGGCTCCATCTTGTCCAGCTATTCCAGTGATAAGTGCTTTTTTCATTATTTTTGCCTCGTATTTGACATTAAAATCCTTTGGGACTAAATTATTTGTAAACCAATTAGTAACACATTTTGTATAAGAAGTTTAGTATGTTGATATTTTTTATCAGAAACAGCATTATATCATAAATCAAGAAAATTATTGAATTTGAACTTAGACACCAGTTTTGAAGAAAAAAAATTCAAGATATTGCCATATCTTATACCAACAATCTTCATAATAACAGTCATTTTCACTTCATTTATTATTCATCAACCAGGTGAAATTGACGTAATTTTTTATTATAATGCAGGTAATGAAATCCTACATGGTGATCCTTCCAATGTTTATATTTCTAATGCGGGAATAGGATGGCCTGTCACGTTAGCATTTTTTACCGATTATGTAGGTGATTTGTTTACTGTATCAAAATCTATCTCATTAATTTTTTCTGCATTAACAATCTTCATAACATTTTTTCTAATAAAAAATATTCTAGGTACTAATATCTCTGCATTAATCGGTCAATCTCTTCTAGCAATTAATCCATTTTTACACCTAGATGCTATCATCCTAAATAATGAAATGATTCCATTATTTTTCATATTTTTGGCTGCATATGTTTTATCAAAGAAAGATTCAACAAAAAAATATCTTTTAATTGGATTATGTTTAGGTATATCTTTTTGGTTTCGTTACCAATCCTTATTCATATTATTTGGCATTGTAATTTATTTTCTATTATCAAATCAAATTATTCGAATTACAACAAAAAAAATCTTCATAATATCTCTGGTATTCTTATTAGTTATATCTCCAATGTTACTTTACAATTACTCGGTACAAGGAGTAATTCTTGATGCAGATCCTAGTCTATACATGGAAGTATATGGTTCTCAAACAGATAAAAAAATGTGGGGAAGTAATTTTATTGAAAAGGTTTCTGACGACACAAAAACTAACTGGTTTGAAAAAATTTTCTTTAATGAACAATACGTTGATAATCTTTTTAAAATAAATCCACAAATAATTTTTAATCTAAATTCCGAAATTACTAATTTTTCTCCTATACCTATAATACAATTTTCAGGAATTCCAATTTTTCTTTTAGCATCATTGTATATATTCAATTTGAAAAAAACTAAGATTACATTAGTATTACCAGTAATTGTATTATTGATTTCTGCTAGTATTCTACTTTTTTTAAATAAAATTGAGGATTATTACTTTGCATTAATTATACTCCCGATAATCTCTCTTGGAATTCTCTCAATCAGAAGAATAGACCCAAAAATTTTGCCATTTATAGTAATCCCGGTAGTGTATTTTCTTGGATTATCATTAGTACCAATCTATGATCCTGTGAATATGTTTGCCATTTTAATCTCACTTCCATTACTTATTACCATTTTCTGTATAGGTTTTATTCCATTTTTATTTAAAAAAATTCGAAAACAAATATCTGTGAAAAAATCTAATTTTATAATTTTCACAATCATATTAATTATCATTATTTCTAATGTAGGATTTTCGTACAAGTTGGAAAGTATGGTCATGTACCAAGATTATGCAGTTGGAACAATCAGTGATGAATTACAAAAATTCTTCAAGAAGAAAACCAGTATCACAAATAATGAGATTAATGAAATTACTGAACTCCTTATCAATGAATCAAATATTAATCAAAAATATATTATGAGTAATAGTTATGCAATCTCACATAATATCAAAAGTAAGAATGTCCATACTAATTTCTATGAGAATGTAAGCTCACAATCTTTAGAACAGTTTTTGTTACGAGAAAGTTGGTCATCTTTTGATATCATGTATTCAAATCATTATAGTATCCCGCCTGATAGATACAATCTAAACAATCCTATACCTAATTATTTAGTCTATATTCAATGGAATGACGATGATGATATACCTTGGTTAATAAATAAATTAAATTTAAGTGAGAATAAAAAATTTGAAAAAATTTATCAATCAAAGCAAACAAATTCAACAGTTTTTAAGATTCACCAATGAACCAACTTTTTATTGTAAAAATCTTAAGATTAATTCCTAGACCTATTCAGAAATTTATAGGATATTCATTCTTGGGAACAAAACTGGTGAGATGGTTTAAAACATCTGATTCAAAAACTGCATTTGATATTGATAATGGATTAAAGATCTACTTAGAATTATCAAATCCTCTGACATGGGATTTAGTATTAGGAAAAGATGTTGAAAAAGATGTGAAAGATCAATTTTTACAAAATATCAATGTAGGTGATACAGTAATAGATGTAGGTGCACATATAGGAGAATATACATTATTAGGCTCAAAACTGACTGGTTCTGAAGGAATTGTCATCTCAATTGAACCTGATCATGACACTGTAAAATCTCTAAAAGAAAATATCAATTTAAATAATTTTAGAAATTGTTTAATTCTTGAAAAAGCGATTGGAGAAAAAGTTGAAACTAAAGTTTTGTATAAAATTAACGATGAAGATGTGTATGCGTATCTAGATCCTTTTGTAGAAAATAAAAAATTAAAAAAACACTCCGAAATTCAAGTAACCACAATTGATGAGGTAATATCATCAAATAATATAGACACAGTAAATTTATTGAAAATTGACGTAGAGGGATTCGAACATGAAGTACTTCTAGGATGTGAAAATTCCCTTAAACAAGATAAAATTAAGAAAATAATCGTTGAATTACATCCACAATATCTTAAATCCAAAGGAAAAGATGAAGCGTTAATCTACTCGTTTTTGAAACAACATGGTTTTACAACAAAAAAAATTCAAGAAAAAATTACTGCTGGGGTATCAAGTGGCGTAAGAACATATAACATACTGGCTCTAAAAATCTAATCTTAACTTTTTATTTATTTTTTTGAAATTTCCTCAATTCTATTATTGAACTTATAAAATTCCTTATATCCGTTGAATCTAAATTACTCTTTCCTCTAATCCTATTTTGAAATTTTATTGGAATCTCTTTAGCAATCTTATAATTTGACTTTACTAAAAGTTCTAAAAGAAATTGATGTCCATTGGTAGTGAAGTGAACATTCTCAAGAATTCTTTTTCTTACTAAGAAAAAGCCAGTTGTTATATCATTAGTTTTCACATTCAACCAACTTCTTGCAAAATAGTTTGCACCTTTACTGAGTAAATGTCTAGTTATTGGCCATCCTACTATTGAACCACCATCTACATATCGTGACCCAATCACAATATCGTGATTACTATTTTCTTTCAATGTTCTCAAAAAATCTGGAATATAATTAGGTAGATGTGAAAAATCTGCATCCATGACAAGTATATTTTCTCCTCTAGATTCCTTTATTCCTTCTAAAAGTGCTTGAATAATACCTTCTTTCTTCTCTCTCATAATTAATCTCACAAAAGAATTATTATTCTCTATAAATTTCTCTACCAGTTTACCCGTACCATCTGGGGAATTATCATCAACAACCAAAATTTCATAGTTTGACTCATTTACATTTTTTGAAATTTCCTCTAAAAGTCTAGAAATATTTTCAGATTCATTATAAGTCGGTACAATTATAGAAAGATTTTTTTTTTTGGATAATTCGTTTGACTCAGATGTCATTTTATACTTTCCAATTATTTTGAATCTTTCTTATAATAAAATCGTGTAAAAGGAGAATCAAAAATAACCTTGTTACGTTTTGCCCACTCATAAGTTATTTTCAAACCTTTGTCGACTGTTAGTGTAGGTTTCCATTTCAAAAGCTTTTGTGCTTTTTTATTATCACAAACTAATCTATTCACATCGTATGGTCTTAACCTACTTTCATCAATCTTAATCTTGGTTTTAACTCCAGCAATTTTTGATAATTTTGTAACTAACTCACTAATTTTCACTTCATTTTGTGAGCCCAAATTAATTATTTCTCCAAGAGCTTTCTTTTCTTTTGATGCTTTGATAAATCCCTTAACCGTGTCTGAAACAAATGTCAAATCCCTCGTAGAATTAATATTTCCTAAATTCAATTCTCTATTACCTGCGAGTATTTGTCCAATTATCTCTGGGATGATATATGGTTCTGTAAAATGTGGACCAAATGTATTAAACGGTCTTATTATTACTACTGGGAATCCATTTTCTTTATGTAGTGTAAATGCAGCTCTATCTGCTGCTAATTTACTTACTGCATATGTAGAATAAGGCGATGTTGGATGATTTTCATCCATTGGAGTATATTGTGCTGAACCATAAATCTCACTTGTTGAAGTATTAAGTACCACTTCTACAGTCTTTGATTTTACCGCACTCCAAAATATATTCATACTCCCAATTGTATTAACTTTAAAAAAATCAACTGGATAATAGAATGAATCTGGAATGAATGGCAATGCTGCAAAATGAAAAATTATTTCCTGATCCTTTGTTACTTTATTCACTGCTTTTTCATCGGTAATATCTCCTTTGATTATTCTTAGTTTTTTATCTTGTTTTGGTAGATACTGTTTTTTTCCTGAAGAAAAATTATCAAAAACGGTAACTCTTGCACCTTCTTTAAGCAATTGTTGAACAGCTTCTGAACCAATAAAACCGGCTCCACCTGTCACCAGTATTGCTTTGTCTTTAAACCTCTCCAAATAAATCACCTATCAATTCCCACTTACCTCTAGTTATATCTTGAACGGTTTCCATGAGTCATCTTTTTCTGAAATTTTTGTAACGTCATATGGGAAAGTAATCTTAAAAATCGGATCTGAATATTTGATTCCTCTTTCACAATCTAAACTATATTTTTGTGACATTAAATAAGTCACTTCACAATTATCTTCCATGGTCTGATAACCATGTGCACATCCCTCTGGTATGTAGTTCAACTTGTAATTATCTTGATTCAATTCTATACTAATCCATTGTTTGAATGTTTTTGAATCTGGTCTAAGATCCAATGTAACATCCCAAATTTTTCCTCTACTACATCTAACTAATTTCGCACCTTTGTATGGAGGAATTTGATAATGCAATCCTCTAATTGTACCTTTTTTATTTGTAAATGCTATATTATATTCAGTTAGATCGATATTCAAATCATTCTTTTGAAATTTTTCTTTATCCCACATAACTGAAAATGAGCCTCTCTCATCATCAGCCTTTTCTAATTCTATAAAATACGCTCCTTCTATTTTGGTCTTAATGAATTTCATTTTACTCAAGTATTTTTTTTATTGTTTCTGCAATTAATTCTTGTTCATCTTGTGTCATGTTGATATAAATTGGCAATCCTAAAATTCGCTTAGAAACATCTTCCGAAACTGGTAATCCGCCTTCTTTATATCCATATTTCTCTACATAAACAGGCTGAAGATGCATTGAAGGAAAGTTTATTCTAGTTTCTATCCCTTCATTTTCTAAACCAATTCTGATCTTTTCTCGTATAGTTTCATTTTCTGTTAAGATTGAGTACAACATGTATGTTGATTTATTATAATCTCGGACAACAGGTGTAACAATTTCTTTTATTGAGCTAAGTAATTTATCGTAATTTTTCGCACAAGATATCTTTCTTTCTATTATGGACTCAATTCTTTTTAATTGTGAAATTCCTAATGCAGCATTAATATCTGGCATTTTAAAATTCCATCCCATAAAAATATTATAATATCTTTTTGACGCACCGTTCTTTTTCATAATCTGACATTTTTCAGCTAATTCTGAGTTGTCTGTTACAATCATCCCACCTTCTCCAGTAGTCATATTCTTGTCAGGAAAGAATGAAAAACCTGCAATATCTCCTAACGTGCCAGCTTTTTTTCCTTTGTATATGCCACCTACTGCAGGTGCCGCGTCTTCAACCACATGTAGATTATATTTTTGGGCAATCTCATTTATCTCATCCATTTCAGCTGGTTGCCCTGCATAATGTATTGGCATTATTGCTTTTGTTTTAGGAGTAATAGATTTCTCAATCTTTGATGGATCTAAATTAAACGTCTCTGATTCAATATCTGAAAAAACTGGTTTTGCATTTTGTAGTACAATAACATTTGATGTAGCAGCAAAAGTAAATGGCGTTGTAATAACTTCATCTCCATCTCTAATCCCTAATGCTTCTAATGCGAGATGTAATGCCGCTGTTCCAGAATTGACTGTTATTGCATATTTTGTTCCAATAAACTCTGCAAATTTTTCCTCAAATTTTTTATTATATGGTCCGCTACCACTCAAGCATTCTTCTTTAACAGCATTATAGACTGCTTGAGCGTCTTCTTCTATAATATTGGGTTCTGCTACTCGAATTTTAAAAGGCGTTGACAATTCATCAATTTTTCCTTTTCCATGTATATATTCCTCACTAGGTTTTCCTCTTAATTTTATGTGATTATTTCATACCATACATTATAAGATACATTTCCTCAAAAACCATAATTGAATAAAAAGCATATCCTAATTTACTTAGTTATTATTTCTCTTATATCTCTAGGACTCAAATTATACACTTTTGAACCTACTGTTACTCCATCTGAAGATACGTATGGATATGTTCTACGTGCTATTGCGCATACTAATGGAGATTTTTCAGAACATCCACGTAAGACATTAGGTTGGTCATTGGTAATCTCACCTTTCTTGGATCTTACTGATTCAGATAATTTTATGGATTACATCAATGTAGCACGTTATTTGAGTATTGTAATATCAATCATATCGATTTATCCAATGTATCTTCTTGGACGTCGTTTCTTTGATGAAAAATTTTCTTTATGTGCAGCAGCTTTCTTTGCATTTTTGCCTCATCTAAATTACCATGCAAGTTCTGGATATTCTGAACCACTGTTTATTCTAATCCTAATCCTATCAACATATTTTATTCTTAAAAAAAATTCCCGTCTTTCATATCTCTCTTTTGTTAGTCTTGCAGCATTATGGTACATTCATTGGTCTGGAATCATATTTTTTATTTCTTTATCTTTTATTTTCTTTTTAAACAATAAAAAATCTAAAAAATTATTTTTCAAATATCTTCTTTGCATTTCTATTTTTATTCTAATAGCATCTCCAATGTTGGCACATAGATATGAACAATTTGGTGATCCATTATTCTTTTCACAAAGTTCGGCTGTGTTCACAGGAAATCCTGCTGCAATATTAGCAGATAACACACAGAATCTAAATTATTCATATCAAGATTATATCCGAGATAATGGAATCTCACAATTTATTTACACATTCATACTTTTAGGAATATCTAATATACTTGGTGTAATATTTCAATTATCTCTTCCCTTTCTTATTGTTTTTCTTCCATTTGGAATATTATTTTCATTTAGAGCATTTGATCAAGATAAAAATTTTATTCGTAGTAATTGGATAATGATCTTACTTCCAATAATCTCTATGATATATTATTTTGGTGTATGGCCAGACAAGAGGTTGTTATACCAAATATTTCCATTTCTAATTATATTTTCAATAATTCCTCTTCAGCGTGTAATTGTTTATGGTCTGAGTACATTTTCATTTTCCAATAAACAAAAAAATCTATTTCTTTTAGGCGTAATAATCACTATAATCCTCCTATCATGTACATTTGCTTTAAGATACGGACAACCTGACCAAGTGTTTGAATCTGAAAAAGTTGAATTTGCTGAAATGCTCGTAAATAACTTTGAAGGAAAAATTCTTGATGCTGGATATACTCTTGAAGGACTACACTATGTAAAATTGTCAAATACTCCAGAAGTCTTTCAAAATATCACAATTAATTTAGATAAAAACTCATTGTATGGAACTCAAAAATTACTTGAAACAAAAATCTATGCTGATGACATTCATGAATTTATGTTGGAATCAGAAAAATACGATGTGAGATACATATCTGTTAGTGAAAGCGGTATTGAAGGTACGAATTTTTGGTATCCATACTTGATTGATCTATACGATAATGAAGAAAAATATGAATTCCTAAGTAAGATTTTTGATTCATCAGAAGAAGAATACCAAAAATTTCACGTCAAAATCTTTAAAATTGATTTTTCAAAATATCATGGTATATCACCATAATACTTGTTAAAGGCATCATGGTCAATTTTGAAAAATTTTACATGATATTTGAAACCTTCTAATTTTGAATCAAAAATCTTTTCTAGAAATGGATATTCTTTCTCATTGTGAAAAACATGATACAAATATTTCATACCATCTCCATCTTCGTCTACCACTAAATATTTAAGATCATTTTCTTTTCCATATTGTATTAGCTCTTGTAATGAATTATATTCAAAATTTGAAATCATCTTAAGAGAAAATAAATCAAATGAATTCCTTAATACTGGAAATTCATCCAATCCTGCAATTTTTGCACTTCTGATGTAATTATCAGCTGGGAAAACCTCATTACTTACATTCATCATTGCATTGATTTTCTTTGAAATCTCAAAATATTCTCTCTCTAATTCATAATTTATCAATGACTGATCATAATAAAAAATCCCGCTTGTAAAAATAATACCTGTTAAGAATACAATAATTATGGTTTTAGGTTTCTTAATTTTACTACTAAAAGACTCAATTGATAGAGATGCGATTGCACAAAGTAATGGAATTTGTATATACAGATACCGCATTTCTTGAAAATCTCTTGAAAATGCATAAAATGCTGGTAAAAGCATGAAAATCATACAAAGTACAATGGTCCATTTTTCAAAATTCCTATTTTGAAAGAATTTGTATAAGCCTATTGGTAAAAAAACAAAAAATAATGGAAATGTTATCCATCCAAAATATTTTGTCAGGCTAATTGCAGAAATATTCAATGTTTGGAGTAATGTACTATCTTCTATGCCTGACTCCCTTCCCTCAGACTTTGATGTTCTAACACATTCTCCTTCCTCTTCAATAATACATTCATTTTCAAATCTTGATTCATAAACTAACATTGCTGCAAAAATATGATCAAATATTCCAGGTTTTTCTGAATCAGCATAAATACTTCTAAAACCGTCAATTGAAATAATAATTATAAAAAACACCACTAAACAAATTAATAATTGAAAAATTTTCCTTGAATTTTTATTCTTCCAAAAAAATAATAAACTGAATGGAATTACTAATAATGCCGCCTCATATCTAGTCAAAGTAGCTAACGCTAGAACCACAAAAGCCACGTAAGTTAATGAAATTCGTTTATTTAGATATAAAACAATTGAACTAACTGCAAGTAGTAAGTACAATGGTTCTGTTAACCCACTTAATGAATTTTGAATTAATCTTGGTTCAAAAAGAAATAATGAAGCTGCAATTAGTGCATATTCTTGTTTTACAAAATTTCTACAAAGAAAAAAGACCAAAATACCAGTTATCACTGATAATCCAATCGTAACTGACCTTTGTATTATCATATAATCAATAAAATTATCAGACGAAGTTGATGTGAAAAATATAGATAAGAATGTAGGCCATAATGTATTTGGGAAATATGCATCATTCCAATCGGGAAAATTATTTGTTAAACTCATGTCATTCGCATACCAAAAATACACTTCAGCATCTTGTGGTAATGGTAAATCAGTTGGAAATACAATAACTCTAAAGATTATTGAAATTGACACTAAAATTGATAATATTGTGACTATCTGTATATTTGAAAAATTTTTTCTGGTTTTTAATTCACTCATAGAAAATTCACATTAGTTTTATTCATTTATTAGAATTTTCTCTAACAACTGAAACAAGAGAAAATAACAGTATTGCAGTTATCAATAACACAACACCAATTAATACAGTTGATGCTCCGATTGTTGTAAGATTTGTGTTTAGTCTACCTATTTCAACATAATATTGTATTGATAAATATGAAAACACACCGCCTATAATTAAGAAAATTATTGATGGTATACCATAGAATGTTAATGGACGTTGAAGTGATGTATATTTTATTGTACTGATGATAACAGATGAACCATGAAAAACTGGATTATGTGTTGATGTATCACCTGAATAAATAATTTTAATTGGCACCTCTAAAATTTTGAAATTTTTACTACTTGCTTTAATTAAAATTTCAGTTGAGATTCCCATTCCTAATTCAGATGGATTCAATTCATTAATTACTTGTTTAGAATAAGCTCTAAAACCACTCTGGGAATCAGTTAATTGTTTTTTTATACTTGCATTTGTAATTTTGGTAATTACTTTAATTCCAACTTTTCTATACTGCGGAACTTCCTTTTCACTTTCATCTAAGAATCTTGAACCAATGACTAAATCAGCTTCTTGATTAATTATTGGTTCTATTACATTTTGAATATCTTCAACTCGATGTTGACCATCTGCATCAAATGTTACTAATACGTCACCATCCATCTCTTTAGCTTTGAAAAATATACTTCGTATAGCTCCGCCATATCCTAAATTTTTTTCATGATTGATTACTATCGCTCCCATCTTTTCAGCTATTTCTGATGTTAGATCACTTGAACCATCATTACAAACAATTACCGTATCAGAAATTCCCATCAATTTGGTAATTATTGAAGCAATATTCTTCTCTTCGTTAAATGCAGGAATTCCAATAATTATCTTCAATTTTGACCCTTTTGATTAATTTTAGGATTTTAGGCTATAAAATATACTACTCAAAGTTTTTCCATTATTTGAAATTTTTAAGCCACTTCATTGGTTTCAATAGAAAATATAATTAAAGAACTTTTTGAAGATTTTATATGCTAATTGACGAAATTAAGGCAATTTTACAAAACAACGATTATGTTCTAGATTCTGATGCAGTTTCACGAATTGAAATTATGTTAGAATCTATTCGAGATGATAACCAAATCAATAAACTTGATTACATAATTGATTGGTTTAACAAAAAACGTGAAGAATCAGATATGGTTGTAGAAGAAATTGGAATTAATGATTTAGACAAATGGAATGTTGATTCAACATCTGGTAATGTAAAACATGAATCTGGAGGATTTTTTGAAGTGATTGGTGTTAAAGCATCAAATACATTTGATCGTGAAGTTGGAAAAAAAGGTTGGACACAACCAATGATTGCAAAAAATCCTGGAGGAATTTTAGGAATTATTATGAAAAAAATTAATGACATACCACATTACCTTTTACAAGCAAAAGCAGAACCAGGTAATATTGGAAAATTACAATTATCACCAACTCTTCAAGCCACAACAAGTAATTTATTAAAAGCTCACGGTGGTTCAAAACCATTATTTGCGGAATATTTTGATGAAGAAAACAATCCAAACATCATATATGCAAAATGGCAGTCAGAAGATGGTGGTAGATTTCATTTAAAATCAAATTATAACATGATAGTAGAAGTTAAAGAAGACGAAGAACTAAAAATTCCAGACTCGTTCATTTGGGTTACATTATATCAGATTAAACAACTAATGAAGATTGAAAACTTTGTTGGACCACACGTTAGAGGAATTATTTCTTATCTGTGAGAAAAATGGAATCTCTAAAATTTGGTATCATTGGTTGTTCACGAATTGCAAAACGTTCAGTAATTCCTGCTATAATGAAATCAGAATATGCAGAACTTGAAATCATTGGTAGCCGTTCAACAGACAAATCAAAAGAATTTGCTAAGGAGTTTAATTGTAAAAAATTTGGTACTTATGAAGATGTAATTTCAGATGATTCAGTTGATGCAGTGTACATCTCAACACCAATAGGTACGCATGCAGAATGGTCCAAGAAAGCAACAGAAGCCGGTAAGCATGTTTATGTTGAGAAATCTTCGACACATGATTGGAATCATGCACAAGAAATGGTTCAATCTGCAAAAGAAAACAATGTACGACTAATGGAGGGCTTTATGTTTAGATTTCATCCTCAACATCTAAAAATTAAAGAATTAATTCATCAAGGAAAAATTGGGAAACCAATCTCATTTAATGGAATGTTTGGTTTTCCTGAATTTTCACACAATGATATAAGATATAATCATCAATTAGGTGGTGGATTCTTGAATGATGCTGGTTGCTATCCTATATGTGCAAGTAGAATTATCTTTGATGAAGAACCAATTGGCGTATTATGTAATTTATCGATTGATCAAAAAACGAATGTTGATGTAAATGGTACATCATCTATCCTTTACAAAAATGATAAGCATGCAACAATAACATATGGTCATGGACAATATTATCAGGCAAAATATGACGTATGGGGCTCACAAGGAATTGTATCATTAGAAAGAGCTTTTTCAGTTCCATCTGATTTTAAAACAAAAGTATCATTACAGTATAATGTTGAAAATACATGGAATGGACGAAAAGTTGAAACTTTTGAAATAAAACCTGTAGATCATTTTCTAAATATGATTGATTCATTTTGTATGGAGATTGGTAGAGAAAATGAGTCAGAATTTAATTTTGAAATAGATCTACTTAATCAAGCCAAAGTTATGGAAGCCCATAGAATTTCATCAAATGAAAAAAGATTTGTAGAATTGAATGAAATACTTTAAATTATTTTATACAGATTTGATTACACTGATTACGTTTTCCTGATGTTTTTTTGAAATTTTTGGAAATAATGGTAGTGCCAAAATCTCATTATAAATTTTAATTGTGTTATTAATATTGGATTTTTTTACAAATTTTCGATATGCACTATACTCATGAATTGGCATCCAGTAGACGGTTGTTCTTATGCCATTATTTTTTAATTTTTTGAATAATTGGTTTCTTGATAATTTGTAGGGTTTGGTCACACGAATTGTGTATAGATGATAAGAATGACTTCTATCTCTCACCATATCTGGTAAAATTATTCCAGGAATGTTTTTCAAATTCTTATGATAATAGAGTGATGCCTTTTTACGGAGTTCATTTATCTTCTTAATTCTCTTTAGTTGTGTTACTCCTAATGCGGCTCTAATCTCATCTAATCGATAATTATATCCTGGTTCAACAATATCGAAAACCCAAGGATATTCACTTGAATAGCGACTTTTCAGAGATTTTGTCATTCCGTGACTGCGTAATTGTCTTATTTTTTCAGCAATTTCCTTTGAATTGGTAGTAACCATTCCTCCTTCAGCAGTTGTAATGTTTTTGGTCGGATAAAATGAAAAACAACCAGTATTGCCAATTGTTCCTACATGTTTTGATTTATGAAATGTTCCAACTGCATGTGCACAATCCTCAACAACCTTTAGGTTGTTATCTTTTGCCAAATCTAAAATCTCTTCAATGTTGCAAACTTGACCATAGATGTGAACTGGAATTATTGCCTTGGTCTTTTTTGTGATATTCTTTTTGACATTTGAAATAGAAAAAAAGAAATTTTCTTTGTTAATATCGGCAACTACAGGTTTTGCATTACAAGCAAGCACTGCATTTGCATCAGCAACAAAAGTTAGATCAGGTATAATAACTTCATCATTTTCTTTAATTCCTAATGCTTTTAGTGACAAATGTAGTGCTGCAGTACAATTTGATACTGCTATAGCATATTTTGCCTTTGAGTATTTACAAAAATCAGATTCAAATTTTTCTAATTGTGGACCCAGTGTTAGCATACTTTGTTTGAGTGTATTGCTGATAATCTTTTCATCTTCTTTTGATATCCATGGTTCGTATGCTGGGAATTTAATTTTTGAATCTTTAAAAAAATCTTTTTTCATATCTCAAATTCTAAACTCCTCTATTTATTATGATTATTTTCTAACACCTGTTCATATAATTTCAAAGAATTTTTAGCCATGGAAACACAATTACATTCTTCATGCACAAAATTGTATCCAAATAATCCTAGTCTCTTTCTTAAATCTTCATCATTAAGCAATTTTCTGATTGCACCTGCTAATTCTAATGGATTTTCTGGTTCTACAAGAATTCCATTTTTATCATCTTGAACTGTAAATGGAATTCCATGTGATCTGGTAGAAATAACAGCTTTTTTGAATGCAAATGATTCTAGTGGAACTAACGGCGATAATTCCCATTGTGAGGGAAGAATTAAAAATTCACTTTCTCCATATGCTGAAATTACATCTTCTCTTGGTGGATTTTTAATTACCATGATTTTTTGAGATAAATCAAATTCTTCTATCAGTTCTTCCATTTTTTGTTCATATCCAAAATCTACGCCCATAATTACAAGACAAACATCTGAAAAACCCTCTTCATTTTTTATAATATTTAATGCATTTATCAAATTTTCAATTCCTTTGCTTTTCGAAAACCTCCCTACAAATAAAATAAATTTTGAATTTATTTGATATTTTTCTTTAAAATTTATTTTACTAACTAAAGTTTCTAAATTTACCCCATTACGAATAATCTCTATTTTTGGTTTTTTATTTAGATTTAAAAAAATCTCTTTTTCATATTCATTAGCAGCACTGATAGCCGTGGCATCATCTATTATTCGCTTAATAAAAAAATTTTGTACTCGGTAAAGAATTTTTAAAAATAAACCTGACTCGTTAAAAAAAGGATGAGTTGTTAGCCCTCCTTGATCAGATACTACTAAAGGAATTTTTAATTTTTTAGATACACGCCACGCAACAATTGATTGATAACTTCTTAATCCAATTGTATGTATTACATCAGGTTTATCCTCTTCAATTTGTTTTGACATTGATGAATTAACAAAAAACAACTTGAACGAAAACCACACATGTGTTCTATTTATTTTAAATTTTTTAATTTTCTCTAATCGTGGTAATTCTTTATTAAATTTATTTGGTCCATTGCTAAAATCTAAATCCGTTGTGTATATGGTTACATCATGACCCATCTCTGCAATTTCTCGAGCAAGATCGACTGCCAAAAATACGATCCCACCAAATTGCGTCGCAGGTAATGATGCAGGGCAAACTAATGCAACTTTCATAAATTTTTCGTTTTTATATGCTTTTTAGAGGCTTCTACTCAATTAATTTGAATTATTACTTGGATTCTTTCATGCATTGACAGATAATTTCTGAATAAAGAATATCATCTGCATCTCTCTTCGAATTCTTAACCTTATTCATAAAAGTTTTAAACAAAATTTTATCTGTATTGAAAAATGATTTACTTTCTTTCATTTTTGATAAAAGATGTTTTGTGGCAAATTTCTTTCCTTCACTTTTTAAAGTACCTGTAGAGAATTTTAATAAATTAATTGCTCTGTAAGTTGATACTAATCCATAATTGACATCAATATTATTTAGATCTGAAATAATTTTCACTGTATCTGAATGTTCTCTGAATTCATCTTCTGCTGTCATTTTACCATGAAATCTTGTTTGGGTTAGATCCCATATGATTTGTGGATTAGGATTGAACATTATAAATTCCCTTTTGCATGCTTCACTAAACGTAAAAATTTCATCAGCATTAATTGGCATATCTAACCGAAATTTATTCTGATCTTGTTTGATATCGTCAACTCGATAAATTATTGATTGAATTG
>Ga0206683_10000428_pt1 | contig 30975 bp, 38 predicted proteins | sample M280m12015metaG_FD_155483 | JGI IMG/M metagenome (GOLD analysis project Ga0206683, IMG submission 155483) | Ammonia-oxidizing marine archaeal communities from Monterey Bay, California, United States - M2 80m 12015 | ecosystem: Environmental > Aquatic > Marine > Intertidal zone | place: USA...
CAATGTTGCGCCTTGAATAAAGAACATACCAATTAAACCCAGTATGCTATCCGTTCTTTGTTTTTGTTCCTTTCTAATTGTGTCAATGATTAAATCATTTTCTTTAATTAGAATGTTGTTAGAGAATTTTTTTAATGAGTTCCTCTGTCTCATTGTTTGTCTATTCATAAATTTCTCCCATGAATTAAACCCTAATTTATTGTTTGGCTTTGATTGGTTAATTAGTAATTCAATCTGCCTTCTCGACTTTTTACGCCCTTTATCCTAGTGGTTGTTTTCAGTTTCTCTTGAAACCTTATAGATGTTTTGCATCTGTATATATAATAATACGCCTTTCCCCAGAAATAACAACCATTTTAGATCAAATAAATCAATCTTTTTTCTAGGCGCATTGTGTATTTTTTAGGCGTCTATTGACATCTATATTTAATTGTGCTTGTGATTTATGAAAATAAATTTGACAACCAGTAGCAAACTGTGCTAGGGAATAGGGGCGGTTAATAGACCAGTCGTTCCACCGCGCTCTGGACCCCTCCGCGCGTAAACTTTTTTTTATTTTCAATAATTTAATAAAGACGCAGTATGGGCATCATGATGATGCTCCCAAAAATTTATCTTGACAACAAAGTTAAAATTTAGTATAATACAACTATGAAGAATGAAATTGCGATAAAAATGAGTCCCGAAGGTTTGGAAGTAGCTAATACCTATTTACAACTTGGATCTATCACAGACGTTTGTGAAAAATTGCGTTTAGACGAAAATACCGTATCAGAGTATTTGAATAAGCGAGAAATTAAACAATACATAGATCAAGTATATTTAGATACAGGTTACAGAAACCGATTTAAACTGGCAGATGCACTAGACAACATAATCGAAGAAAAGCTTAACGAAGCCGAGGAAAGTCAGGTGTACACTAATAAAGACCTAGCGGATCTATTACAGATGGCGCACAAGATGCGTATGGATGAAATTAAAGCCATGGCGGAATTAGAAAAAGCAAAGACTCAGCCTTTAAGACAAACAGCGAATATTCAAATCAATGAATTGCCGTTTGGACAAGGGAATTATGGTAAACTAATGGAGAAACTCTTAGTAGTTGAAGAAAAGAAATAATGGCAGAAGCAGAAAAATATATCGGACAATTTTATTGTTACGAAACAAAGACCTTTATGAAATGGTCTGAGTTAATGGACTTTTATAAAAAATTTAATTCTTACTGTTCTAGAATGTGGTTAGACTATGGGGACGAGCATAAAGATTCTCTATCTACTAGCTACACTTTAACACAGTATAAATGGAAGTACCATGATTGGCTCGCAAAGAGATTTATAGACAACGTTGGTTTTACCAACAATTAAAAGAGAGGGAAAGCAATGGCTTACTCGAATGAAGTAGTAGAAAGATTTAATAATGTTTTAAAAAACCCCGAAAAATTTTCGGTTGGAAGATTTGATCCTAGCGATCCAAATGTTGCGACTGGAATGGTTGGGGCACCCGCCTGTGGCGACGTAATGAAACTAGACTTAAAATTAAACAGCGACGACGTAATAACTGATGTCAAATTTAAGACATACGGTTGTGGCTCGGCTATAGCATCTTCTTCACTATTTGTGGACATGCTTAAAGGTAGAACTGTTACAGAGGCTAAGGAAATTAAAGATAAAGAAATAGCAGAGGCATTACAATTACCTTCAATTAAGTTACATTGTTCTGTTCTAGCTGAAAGTGCTATAAAAAAAGCGATAGTTGATTGGGATGAGAAAAAGGCCCATCGGAATCATAATGGTGCACCAGGTGATAGAAGTAACGGATAAAGCATATGAGAGAGCGGCGACTAAGTGTAATGAAGCTAAGAGTGAAGGCATTAGAATCGCTCTCAAGGGTGGTGGTTGCGCTGGCTTTGAGTATAAGTTTAATTATTGTAACACTGCTGATCCTGACGATCTAGTAGTAGATTATGGTGCTATTAAATTTTTTATCGATAGTCAGTCACGTCCATACTTAGAGGGCTTAACACTAGACTTTGTAGTCACAGGTATTAACGAAGAATTTAAAATTTATAATCCAAACGAGGTGGGTAAATGCGGTTGTGGCGTTTCGGCGTATTTTTAGACTACGATGGAGATATTTCAGTTAATTGCAGATGTGGGAGCCCCGATAGCAGGGGCTCTAGTGATGTTGTACTTTCTATTTATCATTATGCAACAAATAATAAACGGAGTAGTCGCCAAAATCAAATTGTTGGAGAGTTTCTGCAATTCTCTAGTTACAAGAATAAAAACAATGAACAACGACATGATAAAATTAGATACAGCAGTAAGTGCTGCCCTGAGTTTAAAGCCCGATCTAAATAGGATTGCTAGAGCGGAGAATTTTGTGGAGGATGGCACTATAGATGTAAGGAGAGATTGATGGAGATTGTAGATCTTATATCAAAGTTTGGATTCCCCACAGTAATGTGCGTAGCTCTCGGATATTTTGTATACTATATCTGGCAGATGATTACAAAGGTAATAAACCCTGCAGTTCAAAGTATGCATGTAGCATTGATTAAACTAATTGATCAAAATCGTATGCTTGATAATGACATAATTCGTCTACAAGAAAAAGTAGACACGGTATTGCAGATTAAAGAAAATGAAAAACTTAATAGGAGTAGTGATACTACTGACCGCGACGACAGTAAACGCGGATGAAATTGTACAAAAATTCAAAAACCCTTCTTTTAGTGGGCAAGGAACATCCGCGCATTATCTAACCATAGAAAATCAAGAAAAGACCCGAAGGGACCAAATTAAAGACGATATCGAGTCAGCACTTAAAGCTGCTGAACGAGAAGCCGATAATACAACTTTAGCAAAATTCATAAGAAATTTAGAATCTAGAATATATGCTCAACTTTCTAAACAGTTAGTAGATAATATGTTTGGAAACGAAGAAGCCTCTTTATTCGGCTCTTTTGCGCTTGAAGGAAATGACATTAGATACGAAAGAATTTCAGTATGTGACGTAGACGGCATTTGTTCTGAGATAATAAGATTAACCATTGTAGATGAAGAAGGATCAACAACGACCATAGATATACCTATTGGCACTGGCGGATTCTAAATGAAATGGGGTTATCGTCATCATTTGTTGTTGTTGCTTTGGCTATTATTAGTTAGTGGCTGTGCTAGTATTCCTAGCATGACTGACTCATGTAAAGATAGTCTAATGGAAACTTTCGGAGAGTGCGTAGAAGAAGCACAAGAAATTCTCCTCCCCACCCACGAAGAACTAATACAATTACCCCCAGCGGAGCAAATGCCCGTTGTCGCAGTCTATGCGTTTACGGATAAGACTGGACAAAGAAAAAGAAGAGACGGTATAGCAGACTTTAGTACTGCAGTAACACAAGCGGGGACAGAATTACTAATAGACGCGTTAAAGACAGCAGGAGGCGGAACTTGGTTTCGTGTAGTAGAACGTGCAGGAATTGATAATCTAGTAAGAGAAAGACAAATAGTTAGGTCTGCTAGAGACGAACATAAAAAACAAAATCCTAACGATGAAGAAATTAAAGAAGGAATTCAACCTTTACTATTCGCAGGAATAGTTTTGGAAGGTGCCATCATAGGTTACGACACTAACCTAGAAAGTGGTGGTAGAGGTATGCGTTACTTTGGTATTGGACGACAAACACAATATCGAAGAGACGAGGTTACCGTAAGTATAAGAGGGATTAGTACCCTGACAGGAGAGATCCTCTTAAACGTACAAGCAAAGAAAACAATTTTATCCTATGGAACGGGTTTCGACGTATTTAGATTCGTCGACTTAGATACTCGTTTAGTAGAATATGAGGACGGTGTAGCAGAAAATGAAAGTGTCACTTTTGCTACTCGTGCAGCTATTGAAGCTGCAGTTGTCGCCTTAATAAAACAAGGGGACGAGAGGGGTTTCTGGGTTCTCCAGAAACAACATTTGGGAGAAAATGATGAATAAGATACTTGGTGTACTAATAGCACTAGGTCTTTCTAGTGTGGTGCTAGGGGCAACGACGGATAACGAGATTTTTCTCGAACAAGTCGGGGATACTCTAACACTAACTATCGATCAAGTTGGATACGGTAACAAATTCGGTGGAACTATTGTTAGTGGCGCAGTAGCTACAGACATGTTAATCACCGGTAGTAGCGTTACCTTCAATTTAGATCAAATTGGTAATCAAAACCAACTATTCGGACCGATCACTCTAGACTCATCAGCTATCGATATGGTATTTACTGGAGACAGTAATATCTTCGATTGGTCAATAGGGTCTACAGGATCAGCAGATAGTTTAGATTTAGATTTAGCCGTAACTGGTAGTTCTAATACTTGGGATTTTGACTTAGGTAGCGCAGCAACTGGAGAAAGCTTAAATTATGATTTAACACTTATTGGAAGTACTAACGTATTCAATACTGATATTGATTACGATAATGTTGTATGGAACTGGGAAATTACTGGTTCTCGTAACAATATATGGACAATCCAAAAAGAGGATAATCAATCTATGATTTGGGATTTTGAAGGCGACGATGCGGATATAGATGTTACACAAATGGACGAGGATCAACTACTTACAGTAACTTGGGATGGCGATGATGCAGATATTGATATTATACAAAAATCTGGAACCTGTCCTAATGGAGTTAATTCCTGTTCAGGTATAATAAATATAGATGTGGATTCAGAAGATGCGACTGTTACAATTAACCAGAAAGATTCTACTGATTAGTATATTCCCCGTTACTGTTTGGGCTAACTCTCCAATAGGAGATATTACCGAACAAACGGGGATCGGCTCTTTAACTAGAGCACAAAATGAGCTCGTTGCCGAAGTTGGTAGAGATATAGAACTATACGATACACTCAACACCGGCAACGGACGCATAGCAGTAGAGTTTGTAGATAATGCAGAACTACGGCTAACCGAACACAGCAGGGTTTTGATAGACGAGGTTATTTATGACCCCGATCCTTCAAAATCTAAAATGGCAATGAAGTTCGCAATGGGAACAGCCAGATTCACTTCGGGCAAACTCGGAATGATAAACAAGGCAAATATTAGGATTGAGACTCCTACAGCCACTATAGGTATTCGTGGGACGGATTTCACAACTACTGTAGATGAGCTGGGACGTAGCCTTATCATTCTTTTACCAGACTTAAATGGAAACGCGTCTGGAGAGATAACAGTAACTAACGAAGGTGGAGAAGTAATACTTAATGAAGCATATCAAGCAACCATGGTATCTACGATTTCAACTCCTCCAGTAAGACCTGTAACTATTACAAATATTACTGTTGCTCAAATTGATAATTTATTTATTGTAAGTCCTCCTGCAGAAGTTCAACAGGCGGTACAAGAAGAAGCGAGTGAAAATAGCAAAAGCAATGTATTCACTGCTGATTTTCTTGAATTTAATGAATTAGAAAAAGATCACTTAGACAAAAGAGAACTAGAGTACACAGAACTTGATATGGATCTACTAGATGTAGATTTTTTACAAGATATGTTATCAATTATCGAAGAAGGCGATCTACTTAGTAGAAAGAAAAGCAAAGGCTTCGATAATGTTAATATAACGGGTACAGCACCAGGCTTTGATAAAGAAAGTCAGTATAATACTATAGTTGACGCTTCTGGTCAAATATGGTTTTATCGAGAAGTAACGGGAATAATCAGTATTAAGATGCCCATACATGCAAATGCATCTATTAGCACTATAACTGATGAAAAAGAAAGTTTAATCACCGTAGGAGATGGCTACGCGGTAAGTATAATTATAAGACAAACTAATTAACACAAGGAGAAGTTAATGAAAAGAGTAAGACCGAATTATATTGAAGTAAGAATAGAACAACTTAAAGAAGAGTTGACTAGACCAAATAGTGAACACGATAAGAATTGGTATAATAGGCTCATTCAAGAGCTATCCTGGGCACACCAGATGACTAGTGGACAACTAACTGAAAACTGCTATATGGAAACCCCAGATAAAAATATGACTGACGATGAATGGAGTAGCTTCTGGGCTCATCTGTTTAATAAAGAAGCTAGAACATGACTAAGCTTTTACTAGCAATACTGTTTTTAAGTGCAGCAGGCTCATGCGACGCCGCCTATAAAAACTGGACTGAGAAGGAAAGAAAGCTATATCATAGCTATATAGCCTTATCTGCAGTAGATACTTATCAAGCATTTAAAATGATAGACTGTCAAAAACAACCTAACTGTATGATTCACGAAGCAAATCCAATTCTAGGTTCTCACCCACAAAAACACGAGGTAGTGATGCTTAAAGTAATAGGAAATATTGGAATCTACTATATGTTAGATAGAGATTTGATTAAGAGAGAAAAAGCCTTGTGGTGGTTGAATGCAACCCAAGGATTAGTAGTTGCACATAATGGCATTTACTGGAGGAGGAGATTTTAATGGATAGAACAAATAAGGTTATTTATTTCGCGTGTATATTCGTCATTTTAGCACTAACTTTTGCAGTTAGCAAAGCTCTAGCAGACAATGAAATAGATATAGATCAGATAGCTCAAGGAGATAGCCTAACTTTAGATATTACTCAAGCAGGTTATAACAATGATATATTCTTTTCAATTGGTGATGGAGATAACATTTCTGTAGAGATAAAACAAGAAGGGAATAATAATGAAATTGGCTATGCTAATGATTACCCAGGTTGGGGTTCAGGAGTTTCATGGGGTGGTGATATAGATTTTGATGACCAAGACCTCAAACTTTGGCAGAATTGTACTACAACAACGTGTAATAAGAATGATATTCAATTTCACATAAGTTACGGAACAGATAATAAACTATGGTGGGCGCAAGGATACGAGATATCAAGTCGAACAGACACTAGCTGGGCAAAAGATAGTTATGAAGGGGGTGGTCATAATGTTACTATTGATATACATGGTAGTAACAATGAGATAGTAGGTCAACAAAGAAGTTGTTCAAATAATCAATGTAGTGGTCATGCAGCAAGGATATATTTATACGGAGATGATAACTCTGTTTTTGGTAAACAGAAAGCAGATGGTGGAAAAGAATTTTATTTAACTGTTACTGGGGATGACAATACAGTAGACTATCTTCAAGATGGAACAGGCGAACACAATGCAACAATAACTTTAACTGGCTCACAGCCTACAACATTAAATCTTTCACAACACAGCAATAGTACCCAGAACTATACTTTAAGTCAAAACTGCATAACTTCAGGAGGCTGTTCAATTACAGTAACACAAGACTAATGAAATGGCTTATACAAAAACTATTTAATAAGATAGGTTTAACCGAAGAGAACGCATTAAAGTTTAGAGAATGGTCTAAAGGAAAAACTTGGATACAAATACCACTTTGGATTCTTATATTGTGGATGTTAGGATTCGCTAATCCGTACTGGTGTGTATATCCAGTATGCTGGATAACCTAATGATAAACACCCACGATTGTTTTCATAAATTTAATCAAAAAAGTACTATAGTAGAAGAACTATTAAATTGGTGTACTTCTATAGGGGAGTGGACACAATGGCAAGGACGGAGTCTTATGTTAAAGTTCCCTCCAGAGCATATACTATTAAAAGATCCTCTTATAAAACAATTGATACAAGAAGGTTGGAGAGAACCCTTTATCATGAGCAACTATCCAAATTCTTTTTATCAGTTTCATGTAGATAGAGAAAACAGACCATGCTCCTTTAATTTATTGCTAGGACATAATGATAATTGTACTACTGTCTTTATAGAGAACCAGACAGAGAACAGAGATCGGGCTAGGGCAATAGAAGTTCCTTATGAATACGGATACCCTTGTTTATTGAATACTCATATAAGGCATGGAGTCTTTAATTTTGGAAAGGAACGATATATGTTATGTATATCCCCACCAAAGAAATATTTACCTGAAGGCATGGGCGAAACAACACAAGAAACAGGAAAAAACTATAAGTATAATCCAAATAAAATAGTAACTTCTCGTTCAAAGCAAGTTTTTTATCAAATAAGGGATGACTTTATAGAAAGGAAGTTATAATGAAAGTCAATTTACTACTAGCTGTCGCTCTTGCGGCACTTTTTATCTGGAATCCTTACCCTTTTCAGATACTAGAACTCAAATCACTCGATGCTTTAATAATGTCTCGAGACGAAGTCCAAGATGAGATGATCCTACTAGTAGATATTGATGAAGACACAGTAGAAAAGTTCGGAGGATACCCTTTATCCCGAGATGTGTACGCTAACTTACTAACTATTACTCAAGGCGTGCCTGGAATCACTGTAGCTTTCCCAGATAAAGACCTTCATGGCAAAGATGAGATATTTCAGACAACTTTAAATCACATTCCTACTGTACTTTCCTTTATAGGAAGCACGCAAGCCTTTGAAGGCGGACCACATGTAGGAACGGCGCAGATAGGAGGAGGAAATCCAGCAGAATGGCTATATCAATACCCAGGAATTTTACGGTCAGCGTTAGAAAGCCAAGGCGTGGGGCTAATATCAACAAACCCAGAGCTAGACGGGGTCGTAAGAAGGCTTCCTCTCGCAATAAGCGTAGAAAATAGGATATATCCTAGCTTTGCACTCGAAATGCTTCGACTTGGTACTGGAGACCCCAGCTATCAGATAAAGACTGAAGAGACAGGAGTCGAATGGATAAGACTTCCACAATACAATAAGATAACTACTAGTGAAAACGGTACTGTTTGGGCAAATTGGAATACCAAATTTTATAGACAGACCGCTTTAGAGTATTTAAAAGAGCCAATCCCTGCACCATTTGTAATATTTGGTGTGACTGCAGAGGGAGTGGCTCCTCTTGTAGCAACTCCAGGCGGGGTCAAGTACCCCCACGATATTCAAGCAACAGTTCTTAACACAATAGTTAACGGAAACGCACTTTCCCAACCCTCATGGAGCTTCTTAGCAGAGCTCGGTATAATACTCATCGGAATGGTACTTATTATGATGGTAGCTAGTAACATATATCTTAGCTTACCCGTCATTTTAGCACTATTAGGAGGGCTTGGCTACACTTCATGGAAGCTTGTAGAGTCTTCCTACTTATTTGACGTTTCGGGCACGCTGGTTATCCTGTTTCTATTCTGGAGTATTGTACAATTTCGTAGTTTTATTACTCAATACTTGTTGAGATTACAGATTAAACAACAATTTGGAACCTATGTCAGTCCCGCCTTGGTTGAAAAATTACAAAAAGACCCAACATTACTGAGATTGGGTGGGGTCACGAAACGACTAACTTTCTTATTTTCTGATATTCGAGGTTTTACCCCGATTTCTGAAAAATACCAGTCGGATCCACAAAAATTAGTAGAGATAGTTAATCGTTTTTTAACTAATCAGACCGAGATCATACAAAAGCACGAAGGCTGTGTTGATAAGTACATGGGGGATTGCATTATGGCTTTTTGGAACGCTCCTTTAGATGTAGAAGATCAAGAAAGAAAAGCCATTGAATGTGCACTTGAAATGAGAGAAGCACTAGGAGAATTAAATGAAGTATTCAAGGCTGAAAAAATCCCTGAAATCCATACTGGATGCGGAATCAATACTGGACTTTGTGTTGTTGGGAATATGGGCAGTAGTACTAGGTTCGATTACAGTGTTCTTGGCGATGCTGTTAATCTTGCAGCTCGCTTAGAGAGTAGCTGTAAAACGTATGAAACGGATTTAATCATTTCCGAGCATAGTCTAGTAGATGGGTATGAATATAAATTCTTGGACGAAGTTGTTGTAAAAGGCAAGTCGGAACCAGTTAAAATATACACCATACAAAAATAGTTCTTGACAACAACCACAAAATTTAGTATAATATAGGAAATGTGTATTTATACGCAGGAGATTTTTATGGGGGATTAAGGTGGACGTAAACGACGTTGCGGCAGACCTTGCGAGACATGAAGCTGTATGTGCCGAGCGATGGAAAACTGCATTTAATCGGTTCGATGCTTTAGACTCACAAGTTACAAGAATAGAGACAATTATGATTGGTGTCGCTGGAACGATAATCGTTGGAGGCGCCGGAGTTATATGGACTATACTGTCCATGCATCCTTAGGAGAAACAAATGGAACAAGAATACGATAAAAAAGATATGAAGGGGTCACCGTCAACTAAGGTTGTAGCTCCTGAAGAAAGTGAGTTCCCAGAAGGATACGCACACTATGTGAAGCGAGGGCGACACTGTGTACGTGGACCAGATGGGTTGTTAAAGAAATTTAAAACTCACAACGAGTGTGTAGAGTACGCAAATGGCTAAGAAAATAGAAAAGGTAGAAGAAGTTGTACCTGTTGAGCCTACAGCTAGAGAAAAGATACTCATAGCTCGCAAAAAGAATTTACAACGCAAAAGGCGATCGAAGTTACCTAGCGTTTTGAGATGAAACCAGAGTACAGGTTAGCAATTTGCAATACCTGTCCATTTTACACTTTCTACATATGTAAGAAATGTAAATGTTTTATGCCGATTAAGGTAAAAATACGAACTAGCACATGCCCCATGGGACGATGGACTTAGTTCAGGAAAAAGATAAAGAGGAAACAAAATGTCATATCAGATAATGAGCGGTGAAGTAGCAGTCCCTACAGCAGCAGAGGACGCAACTATGTTCACACCTAATAATCCAGATTCAACTCCCAATATAAGATTTAGTAATTACGCAGCAACAGATGCAAAAATATACTATCTTAATTCAGCGGGGTTGGAGATTGGCTGTATGACTTTAAGGGCAGGACGCGATATAGTTTTACATAAAAGACGAACATATCACAAGTTCTGGGCCGAGGGGTCAGATGTAAGAGCAGTACCCGTCATAGTGACGGCGACAACGGTGGGTTAAACCACAAAGAAAAGAAGTAATTATTCTTTTGGGAGAAAAATAATGGATCAAGTAAAGAAAGCAATGGCTTGGATGAAAGCCCGAGTAAGTGAAAGAACGTCATGGGACGGAGCAGTAATAATTGTAGGTTGCCTGATGGTGATTTGCTTTGGTGGACTCGCAAAAGTCGCGGCTTTTGTAGGTTTAGGCTACGGTGTCTGGACTTGCTATAAAGCAGAGTAAGCTACTCTAGGAGGTAGTTATGACACTGCCACAAAGAAAAAAGCTAGAAGACAAACTTACCTTACCCCCAATGATACTGGCGATTGAAAAAGCAACCGCAGTATTGATTTTAAAACAACGTGCTAAACTTGAACGTCTTAGGAAGGTAAAGGACTTAACTTTCTTACCCTGCTATGAACGGGATGGAAAGCTCGAAAAAATACTAGGAGAATAGTATGCCAATCACTGAAACAAAGAAAGGTTGGAAAATTAGTAATACTCCCGGAACGTCTAAATCAAAGAAAAAAGCAAAACAGCGACTTCGTGCGATTAAGTGGCGACAAGGGAAAAGACGCAATAAGCGTAGGAGAGATCAATGAGATTTAAAGTAGAAGGCACAACTAATGCTGCCCCCACAACTACTGGTACAGCTACAACGGTTGAAAGTGCAACTGAGGTGTCCTGTTTTAATAACAGTACCACAGCATATGCAGTAGCAATACTAACAGCAGCGAGCGGCACAGTAGTAGGAAACATTACTTTGGCTGGTGGTGAACGAGTAAATATTGTAAAAGATAGAGCTCATGCACTGTATTCAGCAAATGCAGCTGTTATGTTAACACCAATTAACACACGAGTTAGCTAGCTATAGAGGAACATATGAGCAAAATGCCACAAAGCAAAGACGGAAGAGACCTTTGGTTAGACGAAACGGTAGTCAATGCATCAGGGTTTTTAGCCGCAATGCAACTGACTGAACGTAAACGAAATTTATCAGAGAAGGAAACTGATATGAGAAATTTAGCACTCGCTTTTATGTATTTATATAATGTAGTAGAAGAACAAGAACTACTCAACGAGGTGGAAAGTTTTTTTGGTAATGAAACAATCCACTAACAATGCTAGAGATAAGTAGAACAGATATAGAGCCTAAGGGCTTGATGAATTTCGGAGATAACCGATTCATTAAACTTCCGATTGATGGTTATATGGAATTACTAGGTATCGAACCTAATTCCACACAAACAGCAATTATCAATGCTATGAATAATCCTAAGTATAGGTTTGTTTCAGCGGCAGTTGCGCGTAGGCAAGGCAAAACTTATATTGCAAACATAATTGGACAACTGGTATGTTTAGTACCAGGTTCAAATGTGTTACTTATGTCACCTAACTACTCTCTTTCACAAATTTCCTTTGATTTACAAAGGAATCTTATCAAACACTTTGACTTAGAAGTTATTAAAGACAACGCTAAGGATAAAGTAATCGAACTATCTAATCATTCAACAATACGGATGGGGTCAATAAATCAAGTTGATTCTACGGTAGGTCGATCTTATGATTTAATTATTTTTGACGAAGCGGCACTAGTAGACGGCAGAGATGCTTTCAATATAGCACTTCGTCCTACCCTAGATAAAGGGAACTCTAAAGCGTTATTTATTTCTACCCCTCGTGGAAGGAATAATTGGTTTTCAGAGTTTTATTATAGGGGTTATAGTGATGAGTATTTGGAATGGGCTTCCGTTAGAGCAACTTATCATGAAAATCCACGTATCTCTGATGATGATATAGCAGAAGCAAAGAAAACTATGTCTGAAGCAGAATTTAATCAGGAATACATGGCAGATTTTAATACCTATGAAGGGCAGGTATGGGCATTTAACTTAGAGAAGTGCCAACAAGACCTTTCAGAACTAGAGACAGGTAGAATGGATATATTTGCAGGAATGGATGTCGGGTTTAAAGATCCTACAGCTTTTTGTGTAATAGGATATGATTGGGACAAAGAAGTCTATTATCTACTTGATGAATATTTGGACGCAGAGAGAACTACGGAAGAACACGCGGCAAAGATTAGAGACCTAATAAATAAATGGAATGTTGATTACATTTATATTGACTCAGCGGCACAGCAAACACGGTTTGATTTAGCGCAAAATTACGATATTAGTACTATAAACGCAAAGAAGTCCGTCCTTGATGGAATAGGTCGTGTTGCAGGAATTGTAGATAACGATCAGCTAATAGTTGATCAAAAATGTAAAGAAACTCTGATCTCCCTAGATCAATACCAGTGGGATCCGAATCCGAATTTACTGAGGGAAAAACCAAAACATAACTATGCTTCTCATATGGCAGATGCATTACGTTATGCGTTGTATTCGTTCGAAACAAGTGCTACTACTTTCTAGTAACCACCGAACCAAAAATAGTTCTTGACATTAGTCCCAAATTTTAGTATAATTTAAAGAGTAGTAGAAGTTTATGACATTAAAGAGAGATCTTGTTAAGTATGTTCGGGATAAGGCTAAGTCGCAGTATAATAAAGCGACGGAGTGTTACATCTGCGGAGCAATGGAAAACTTAGATTTTCATCATTTCAACGGATTAACAGAGTTGTTAGAATCTTGGTTGAAAGAAAAGAAACTCCAAGTAACAGAAGAACAGGATATTTTAAATATTCGACAGCAATTTATTGCTGAACACCAAAAAGAACTTTATGACGAAGCTGTTACTTTATGTCATGAACATCATTTAAGATTACACTCTATCTATGGCAAAAGACCAAAGTTAATAACAGCAAGTAAACAACACAGATGGGTGGAAATACAGAGAGACAAACATGGCATGGTATGACAGATTTTTAGGCAGGACAGCAGAACTGGAGGAGAAAGAAAATCCCTCTCAGTTTTTGATTGCCCGTGATGAAGGCTTAAGTCTAGACTCTAGAGAGTCTGTTACTAACTATAAAAATGCTTACGAACAATTAGAGGTTGTAAACCGCGCAGTTAACATGATAGTGGACGACGCTGCGGATATACCTTTTGATGTAGGTGAGCCTGTTGTAGGGATAAACAACATTATTAAACAAATAAGAAGATCTAGAGTCGACTTACTACTTAATAAAGAACCTAATCCCTTTCAAGATGTAAATTCCTTCAAACGAAATTTAATTATTGATTTACTAATAGATGGTAATATCTTTGTTTATTTTGATGGAGTGCATTTATATCATTTACCAGCAGAGCACGTAACGATAGAGACAGATGAAAAGACGTATGTTAATAAATATACTTATGATCACAGCGTAGATTATACTCCTAAAGAGATAATACATATCAAAGAAAATAGTTTCAACTCTATTTATAGAGGAGTTCCTAGATTAAAACCAGCATGGAGAACTATGCAGTTACTAGGTTCAATGAGACGTTTCCAAGATAATTTCTTTAAGAACGGAGCGGTGCCCGGTTTAGTACTTAAGTCCCCCAACACTCTTTCCGAGAAAATCAAAGAGAGAATGTTAGCGGCTTGGGTAGCCAGGTATAACCCGCAATCAGGAGGTCGTAGACCATTATTCCTAGATGGCGGATTAGAAGTTGAGAATTTGACGGAAGTCAATTTCAAGGATTTGGATTTCCAAGAAGCAATAACTTCAAACGAAAAAATAATCCTAAAAGCGATGGGCATCCCGCCCATCTTACTAGATGGTGGTAATAACGCAAACATACGTCCTAATCACCGACTATATTATTTAGAAACCATACTTCCTATTGTACGAAAAATAGGATATGCTTTCGAGAGGTTCTTCGGTTTTAAATTGGATGAGGAGATTTCAGGGGTTCCTGCTCTTCAACCAGAAATGAGAGATCAGGCGGGGTACTACTCCACACTTGTGAACACGGGAATATTAACACCGAATGAAGCGAGGGAGGCACTCAGGTTTGAAAAGATTGACGGATTTGATACACCGAGAGTTCCTGCAAATATTGCAGGTTCAGCCGCAAATCCAGAGGAAGGTGGGAGACCGACAGAGGACTCACCAGATGAGGAAAAATTATGACAAAACATATGATGCTAAAGGCTTTATCAGAATTTGTCGCCAGCAAAGGTGTTGACAACATCACACTAGCAGATTATAAGGCAGAAGGAAATGACGTTCCTGTGAGAGATTATTTACTTCGCAGAAAGTTTGGAAGTTGGAATAGGGTTATGGCGGCTGCAAAAGCAAGGTTCCCTATAGACGTTCCTGCCCCAGCGCCTGTTTCTCCTGCGCCAGCTGTTAAAGCTGCGCCGAAGAAAACTGCTACACAGGAGAAGTAACAATGGAGAAAATATTTCATTGGACAAACTCTTTCAAAAGCTTAGGCGAGGATGATGATGGGGGACTTGATATCAAAGGATCAGCAAGTACCAATTCATTAGACAGAGCTGGAGATATTATTGAAGCAAGTGCTTGGACAAAAGGTGGATTAGATAATTATAAAAGTAATCCAATTCTTTTATTCAATCACAATTATGACCGACCTATTGGTCGTGCAAAAGAAATAGAGGTCAGCAATGACGGCTTAGATATTACAGCACGTATATCAAAGTCAGCTGGCGAAATTAAAGATCTTATTAAAGATGGCGTTCTTGGGGCTTTTTCCGTAGGTTTCAAAGTCAAGGACGCAGATTATATAAATGAAACCGACGGATATAAGATAAAGGACGCTGAACTGTTCGAAGTGTCTGTTGTCTCGGTTCCTTGTAACCAAGATGCAGTCTTCTCAGTTGCCAAATCATTTGACAACATGGAAGAGTACAACACGTTTAAAAAAGACTTTATAAAGACTTCTTCAATCGACGCTAACGCAAAGATTGAACAGTCAAGCAAGGCGAGAGCCGACAAAACGGAGACGAAGATGTCAGAAGAAAATAAAACTCCTGAAACTTCCCCTGAGTTCGATCTTGAGTCATTTGCAAAAGATGCTGCAGAAAAAGCAGTTGCATCTTACGCAATGAAGCAAGCCGAGCAGAAAGCCGCAGACGAGAAAGCTAAAGTGGACGCAGCAGCAGATGCCGCTAAACTAGAAGCCGAACAGAAGGCAGCAGAGGAAGCTAAACAAGAGGATCACAAAACTGTCGTAAGGGCAGTAACTACTGGAGCTGAAACTCTGGTTAGAGATATCGAGAAACGCGTAAATGAACAGCAAGAAGATCTAGGACAAGTAGTCCGCGAACTTCAAGCTGAGTTGAAAGAGAGATCTGAAGACATAATGAATATGCGCGAATCTAAACGAATATTCTCAGACCGCAGAGGTGAAGGCGACTGGCAAAAAGCATTTGCAAACGACGTAGTCGATGCAAAAGTACTTGGTCTAGCGACCGGCAGAGGTTTTGATACCGATTATGCCAAATCTATTCATGAGAAAGTAAATGCCCATTCGGGTGTTGGCGTTTCAAGTGCAGATTTTGAGCAAGTTGTATCTACCAACGTCGAAAGAGATATCCAAAACGAATTAGTTTTGGCACCTCTTTTTAGAGAAATTACTCTAACAGCCGCGAACATGATAATCCCTATCCTTCCAGATAGTGGTTACGCAGAGTTCACGAGCAACCAGGTCGCAACTGGATCATCTCCACATGGTAACTTAGCGCAAACAGGTGATACTTATGGTTCACCTTACGGTGGTGTTGATTTAACAGAGAAAACTCTTAGTACTAAGAAACTGATTTCACAATCATACTTAGGAAATGAAACAGAAGAAGATGCAATTATGCCTATTCTTCCGTTGATTAGAGAGTCAATCGTTAGATCTCACGCGAAAGGGATTGAAAATGCAATCCTATTAGGAAATCATTCAACTGGTGTTTATACATCAGGAACGTTTGATGGACTAATAACGATGGCAGCAGCTGATAGTGATCAAACACAATCAACTACCGCAGTCGCAACAGACACCGTTACTGCCGCTGATCTATTAAGCATGAGGAAGAATATGGGTAAATATGGCGTTAATCCTAACGACGTAGTTTACATCGTATCTCAAGCAGTATATTTCCAACTATTGGAAGATGCTGAATTCCAAGATGCTAATTTAGTAGGCGACATGGCTACCAAACTCAGAGGCGAGATTGGACAGGTATTCGGATCAAGGATTCTTCTTTGTGACGAGTTCCCTGCACAAGCAGCTAATGGATTCGGAGCTATTGCAGTATACGCAAGAAACTATGTGATGCCAAGATTACGTGGTGTGACTTTAGAGTCAGATTACGAAGTGGCTAACCAGCGCAGAGTTATTGTTGCTTCACAAAGAATTGGGTTTGACGATTTAATCGCAGGCGCAACTTCTAAGTGGGCTTACAAGTACAAAGCTAGTTAATAGTTAATAATTTTGTATGGGGGTTCGCCCCCATACAATATTTTTTGAGAAGATTATGACAGATTTAGTAACAGTTTACGAATACAAAGATGCTGAGGGAATGAGAGGCGAGAAAGACGACGATCGTCTTGGCGTTATTGTCCCACAGGTTAGTGATCTTGTCAAAAAATATTGTGGTACATCATTTGTTGATTACTTTTCTACTAATAAGGTAGAAACGTTTAATATAGATGATTTATTTACTCAAGTGATAATTTTGAGTGAAAGTCCAGTAACAGCAGTGGACAAAGTAGAAGAAAGAACAGCATATTCTGAAGCATATAGTGAGTTAACTACTAGTAATTACGAGTATTACTTCGATAGTGCGGCAGATGGTGTAGTTAGAACTACTAAGAATGGCGAAAAAAGAAGTTGGGCGAAAGGCATGGGAGCAGTAAGAATTACTTATAATGCTGGATATGCAAGTACACCCAGAGACTTACAATTAGCAATTCATGATTTAATTACTTATTATATGAAAGATGAACATAAGATGAGGCAATCTCTTGGAGGAGCAAGTCTTCAGAATCAAGGTACTTCAGGAAATCGTAATAGTACTGATTTCCCTGATCATATCAAAAGAGTACTAGATCTGCACAGAGTTGTGATATGATCAAAGATGTAGAAGATTGGTTTGCGGGAGAAATAAAGCGATTAGTTAGAACCGATAGAAATTGGTTTGATACTAAAATGAAGCATAAGTACATAATAAAACAATCTGTAATTATGCGATTACTGTACCCTGATTTAGCAAAGGTAGTAGCAGGATATAATACATTAGTAAAAAAGCATAATGTTAATGAGGAAAAAAGAGCAGAAGCCGCACTAGATGCGGGAGACCCTAATTTTGAACCAAACTATGAAATGTATTTTGGTAATCCTATGGATACTAGTTGGATAGAAACTGATCCAGTAGTTATAGCAGCACTACGGGAAACATTACTTGATGCGGAGTGGCTTAGAACCTACTTTAAAAAAGCTGATCCTAATGTTTATAATAAGTTTCAAAAGAAAAATCCTAAGTGGATAAAAGACTTGAATGTGTACTCAGTACAAGTTAATTTTGAAGTAGGGGAAATTGCAACTAAACGTCGGACTAAGAAGGGAGCAAAATATGGTAGAGTATTAAACTTTGCTATGATACTAGCTTATTGGGATGCATTTGCATATATAAGAGATGAACTGGCTTTAGAGGTAGGAAAAGAGTTTTACAACATAGGTCCAGATGGTCATGATAAGGCTACAAGAATGGGTGGTGAGAAAGTAATACGTAGTCCTGCTACTAAGCAGATAACTTCAGGGCATCAAAAGACTAGAAAAGTTGGAAAAGGAAAAGGCTCGATAAAGGCTGCCGGATTACAAGATACTATTGCAAGAATGACTCTAGCTAGACGGTCAAAAGAGATTTTTAAAAAAGCAGTACCAAAACCTACTAATGCTCCGAAGGACTGGGCATTAGTTACTGATGAACTAAAAGAGATAGTTCAAAATGCTCTAGAAATAGAATATCAGTTGAAGGAGTTGAGAAATGTAAATAATGAAATATTTGATCTTACTCAAATAGTTAATATAGAAGCAACAGATTCTAAAGGTAACAAAGGAATAGTTGATCATTATGATGTAGATGGAGTAAAAGCTTTTATACATAAAAAAATGAAAGAGATGGCTCCGAAGTTAGCTAAAAAGTATGCTAAAACAGCTTTGGAAATGAAAGGTTCAGGAAAAACTAAAGATGTTATTGCTGCTCAGATGAATGGTATGTTAATATCAAAGTTACTGGGATTAAAAGCCTTTAATAGACCTGATATGCGACTAAAAGTTAATAAGAAATTACTTGCAGCCGCTAAAAAGTCAAAAGTTAAGAGAAGAAGAAAGACAGGTACATTTGGATCTGGTTTAGTAGCATCAACAAAAGTAGCCGCAAATGCTGCAAAGGTAACTCGAGGCAGAGGCCAGAAGGTAAAGCCAGGAGGCTTAGCAGCAAGAAGTGTAAATAAAGCTAAAACTGGACAAAGCCCATTAGCTATAAGAAACTTGTTAAATGAAGCTCTACCACAAATGGTAGCAAGTAAAATGATTAGTCCTGCACTACAATTTAGGACGGGTAGATTTGCAAATTCAGCAAGAGTTGAGATGGTTCATCAAGGCCCCCAGGGTGGAACAGCAATAGACTATACTTATATGAAAAGTCCTTACGAAACTTTTGAGCCAGGCGGAAAACAGGGCAGCACACAAAGAGATCCTAGAAAGATAATAGGAGAGAGTATCCGAGAATTGGCAGTAGGAATACTAGGGAGAATGCCACATACGGTTAGGAGAACATAATGGACGCAACTACAGCAAGAAAATATTCGACGCGTAGACGAGCCATAGTAGGAGCAATCGCAGAGAAGTTAGAACAATCTTTAAACGGCAGCGCACCTTTTAGGACTGCTGTTGCAGATGTAAGTCCCAGACTTAGGTTTTGGGACGAAACAACAGAATTCCCCTCCATCCAAGTAGGAGCAGGCGGGGAAACTAGAGAATATAATGGCGGAGGATTCCGCTTTAGATTTTTACGAGTAACTATTAGATGTTATGTGAACGACAATGATGACGTCATTTTAGCACTAGAAGAGTTACTAGAAGATGTTGAAACAGTAATGGAGGATTATGATCCGATAACATACTATGATTCAACAGGAGCGTCTCAGGCAACACTTCAGACTACAATTCTGACAGTTGACACAGACGAAGGCGTTTTGGAGCCTCTCGGCGTAGGAGAAGTCGTCGTAGAGATCCGATATTAGAAAATTGGTTAAACTGTAGAAAACTATAGTAAGACCCTTTTCAAAGAATAATTCTTTGACATTCAAAGAACGATAGGAGAAAATAATGGCATTTCATTTTAGTAGAGATACCAAAGTATTTATGAAGTGGCACGCTACGGCAACAGCCACAGATAGCGCACTTTACGAAATACCAGTACTAGACGGATTCTCATTCAGCCAAGCAACTAATACGTCAGAGATTACTCTGAATGAAGCTGCTGATGGATCAAATCTGAGAAGTAAGAGAGGACGAGCTATGTTCAATGACTCTTTTGCTCCTGCCGAATGGAGTTTTAGTACTTACATGAGACCAACAGCAAGCGCAGACACAGCAATGTGGGCTGGTGGCGGAGCAGGCGACCTGGCACACGCAGGGAACTTAAAAACATTTGCGGTAGAAGGACCACTATGGGCAGCAATGAGTGCAACATCTTATGCTTTAGCAGCCGGAGCTAGTGGAGCAGCTAACTCAGTAACTGCAGGAACTTTCGAACCTAAAGAATTTAAGTTCGAAAACTCAAACCAAGTAGCACTAGGAGTATTTGATTTATTCTTCGTGTTAGGAGCTGCAAATGATGCAACTCCAGAAGTTGGATTTGCTACTGATACAGACGGAGTAACAATTTATAAAATTGCAGACTGTTCAGTAGGTTCAGCATCGATTGATTTTGACATTGATGGCTTAGCACAAGTTGCTTGGTCTGGTCAAGGAGCAATCATAACTGAACAAGGTGCACTAGATACAACAACTGATGGTGAATCTAAAAAAGGTCTTATAAGGGAAGGAATTACTGGAACAGCTAGTACTTCTAACTTTGTTAGACAAAAATTAACAAGTATGACAGCCCAATATATTGGAGCCAGTTCAACTGGTACTGATATGGCAGGTGGAGACACACAATATGCTCTTACACTAACAGGTGGAAATATTACGATAGAAAATAATCTTAGTTATTTAACCCCTGAAACTCTAGGAGTTGTAAATCAGCCTCTAGGACACGTTATGGGCACTAGATCAGTAAGTGGAAACTTTACTTGTTATCTAAACACTATTGCAGACGGTTCTGCAGAACTATTTGAAAATATAATTGAAGGTACTGGTCAAATAACCAATTCTTTTGATTTAGACTTTGCAATTGGTGGTGCGGGACAGACACCTCGTATAGATGTTTCAGTACCCAGAGCACATTTTGAGTTGCCGTCGCATTCAGTCGAAGATGTAATCAGCTTAGACGTGGCTTTCCACGGTCTACCTGGCGATATTTCCGATAATCAGATAGCAGCGGGCGAATCAGAAATAACTGTTACATACACGGCGTAAGTAACATAACTTAACAATATAGGGTGGGGGTTGATCCCCCTGCCCTCCTTTTATAGGAAATAGAACAAATGAACGACACAGTAAAAAAGGCACCAGCCGCTCAACCAGTATCACTTAAGAGTCTTATGACTCCAAGTAAAACTGTAGAATTTGAGTACCCCGGTTGTGATGACTTTATAGTATCACTTTGCTACTTAGCAAGGGAAGAACTAATGAAACTTAGGAATCGTTGTACCAAACAAGTTTTCAATAAGAAAACTAGAAGTTACGAAGATCAAATGGACGACGATAAGTTTTTAGAAGAGTATACTAAAGGAGTTATCAAAGGGTGGAAGGGATTTAAACTAGGATATGCAAAAAATATGCTATTACTAGGTGAATTAAGTCCTGAACAAGAAGAATCAGAATTAGAATTTACACAGGAAAACATAGAAGTTTTAATGAAAAATTCTCCTGATTTTGATACTTGGGTTACAGAAATGGTGGGTGACTTAGAAAATTTTACCAACAGCAAGTAGAATGGATACTTGCTTTAATTGAAAGATATTATCAAGATAGTATAACTACTGATCAGTATCTAAACATGATGGATCAGTTAGGTCGAGAACCTAACCTTGACGAAATGCCTCCTGAACTAGACGATTTTCCGTTAGAGGTACAGGAAGCGTTTATCGTCCATTTAATGTTACCTGATAAATGGGACGGAGCCAGTGGTCAATATATGGGGAAGGACTGGGCTGCGTTAGAACCTTTGTTAAATATAAATCAAATCCCTACTGCAGATAGAAGAATTCTTTGTTTCTTCTTAAAGTTTATAGAGTCGGCTAATACGATCAATATCAATGAGTCGCTGAAAAGACAGCAAGACGCCACACAAAGGCGAGCAAAGAGTAAATAATGGCAGGCAAAAAAATAGACGGCGGAACGATTGTCTTAAAAACCACCGATGGTGGATCTTTTAAAGTCACTGCAGCAGAAGCAAAAAAACTCACCAAACAAGTAGATAAACTAGGTGGGGCTTCTCAGAGGACCGATAGAAGAATCAAAGGGGTCACAGGTCAATCTTCCAACGCATCAAAAAACTTTAGCAAACAAGCACAAACCATGCAAGGTGGTATTGTTGCTGTATATGCTACCATTGCCGCACAAATATTTGCTGTATCAGCAGCATTTCAATTTTTAAAGAGCTCATTCGAGACTCGAAACCTAATCGAAGGTCAAAAAGAGTTTGGTGCCGTCACAGGTGTCGCATATCAAACAATTACCCGAAACGTACAAGATGCCACAGGCAATATGCTCCAATTTAAAGAGGCAGCTAGCGGTGTGGCTATTGGTATTGCATCAGGTTTGGGTGCGGGTGCCCTTGAAAAGTTAGGAGCAGCCGCTAAGAACGCTTCATTAGCTCTTGGTAGAGATGTTACAGATTCATTTAATAGGTTAATTAAAGGTGTTACTAAAGCGGAACCAGAACTTTTGGACGAATTAGGTATCGTTTTAAGACTAGAGAACGCAACTAATAAGTATGCAACTGCAATCGGAAAAACTAGAGAACAGCTAAATGCCTATGAAAGAACACAGGCTGTTTTAAATGATGTATTAGATCAAGCAGAAACAAAATATAAGGTTATTGGGGAAGTTATGGATCCCGATGCTTTCGCACTAGGACAACTTACGAAAGAAATTGATGAACTCATGATGAGTTTTCAAACTTTTGTAGCAAATGGGTTAACTCCTATAATTTCCTTTTTCAAAGACAATGCTATGGCTCTTGTAGCTGCTATGGGTCTTTTTGTGCTACCAATTATTAAAAGTTTATTACCTGATTTAAACGCAGCTATGCTGAACTCCGCAGATAAAGCTGAAACTGCTTCAAGCAGAATGAAAGAGTCTTGGCTAGAAGCAAAAGATGCACATACAGCTTCAAAATTTGCTACGGAAGATGTAGATAAGGCTAGATCGAGCTCAGCAGCAGGTTTGAAAGGACTTGGAGTTAAATCTTTTAAAGGTGGGGAAGATCAACTAAACGCTAGACAAATCGCGGCATATAAACGTCATATGAGAGATAAGACAGGAATTTATAAGAAATTCAATATGACAGAAAGAGCTAATTTTAGAAAGCATTTAATACAACAAGAGGCAGCTCTAAGAATATCCACAGGAAAACAAGTAGGTATTGTAAGTAAAGGTGAATACCAGAAACAAGCATTATCAAAAATGACTACTGCTGTTGTACTACAGGGCGAAGCACTGAAACAAAGAGCAATGGCCGCTACTGCTAAATGGGGCATGAGGCTTATGTCTATGATGGGGTGGGTTGGTATAATAGCTATGGTAGTACAAGGACTAATTTCTTTAGTTAACTGGTTCAGAGATTTAGATGAAGAAGAAAAAGCATTACGAGAAGAGACAGCGAAAACAACCGAGTCACTAGAACTCCTTAATGAAGAAATAAATAGAATGGGCAAGGTAAGAACCGCGCACATGAATTTAATGACTTTAAAAATGTCAGTAGAACAATTAGGAAATGCATTACAGAGCGCTAATTTAGAAGGACAAATTCAGGCATATCACAGAGAACTAGACAAAGGTCATGATAAAAATGATGAAGTAATTGAAGCATTTGCTGAAATGGCTAAAGGGCTAGCAGTGATGAACCCCCAGTTTGGAGAGTTAGCTACAATGATGGAAAATGGGGAAAGAATAGGCTCTAAGATGGCAGAAGGCTTAATGCGTATTCAAGGCGGAATGATCAATGCGGGTATGGCTGCTAAGCAGTTTGCACAAAATCAAGAAAGTCTTAATAAAGCTCTTGACTCTACAATAAGAAAATTCAGTAAAGTTCCGTATCAAGAATTAGAAAAGGCTCTTTCAGCATCTATAGAAGGTCTCGAAAGTCAGCTTGGAGTTAGAGGCGGTACTGGTGTAGGACAAGATGAATTTGCTAAAGACGCTACGTTTTATGAAACAAATGAACTTCCTCCTATGTTACAACAAATATTTGGAACTACAGAACAAAGAATGAAAGTTTCGAAGGAGTTTGGTTTCTTTGCGGAAGCTGAGCAAAGAAAGCTGGAGAGAGCACAGAAAAGTAAAGATTTAAGCGAAGCTTTAGCGCCCGGACTGTTTACCTCTGGAAGTTCAAGGGTTAATAGATATAAAGTCGACGCTTATAAATATGATGACGACGGTCTTAAGATTGGTGTTAAAACCCTCGAAGAATTAAAGGCTGATATAATGTCTGAAAGTGGATGGGATCAGGAGAGAGTAGACAAGAGCTTCACCAATAATAGCGGCAGGAGAGCCGAGACTTTAGAGAGACTGAGAAAGGCGTATGAAGATCAATCAGATCAGAGAAATGAACTTATCGCACAAGCAGAAGCTGATATAATAGCAGAGCGAGATAAGATAAACTTGTATAGAGAGCAGTTGAAACTAGAACAAAGAATTAACAAATTACAGAAGGACGGTTTCGATTTAAATAGTGATTTAGCTGCAAGTGCTAAAGAGATAGCGGAGTCTAAAGCTAACATACTCAATGCTGATTTTAAATCAAGTCAAATTCGAGTTAAAGAGGCGGGTATAGAAGCCTCAATATTAAAAGTAAGACAAAAAATATATGATAAGAGTGCTGCAGAAACTGCAGTTCAAGCTGCAGAGGAAAGAATAAGAACAGCTGAATTAAACAAATTAGAAGATGGATCCGAATTGAAATCTAAAATGCTAGAGTACAGTGAAAGCGAATGGAAGAATCATATAGCAAATAACAATTTACAAAGTCAGGAACTAGAAACAGCATCTGAAGCAGTCAGACTAGCTGATGAAGCAATAGATCAACAAAAAGCACTTACTTCAATAGAAATAAGAAAACTTCAAGTCCAAAGAAACGCACTAGATAATGCTGAAGCATTAGCAGAACACGTTAGAGATACTGCATTTTGGGCAAGAGAGTATAAAAATGCACTAACGATAGCTAGTCGTATTATGAAAGAACAAGGCGGTGCCCCCTCAGCAATAGCAGCAAATAGACAAACACAGTTAGATCAGTTACGAGGTACAGGAGATGATATAGGATCTATTCAGAGGGCAAACCTTACTTCTTTAGGCTTTGCCGATATGGCAAGTAAAGTTCAAGAAACGGAAGCGTATGATGCCACGGCTGCAGTTTACAATACTGATGGAAGTCTTAAAACTGCCGCAGTACCAGCAGGAGTAAGAAACACGGGGGTGTTATCAGGTGGTACTGCTGGTGAAAAAGTAAAGATTGGACAGGATACATATACTAAATATCTACAACCTGTAACTGAGGCACAAAAACTTTATAATACCTATCTTGATCAAGCTATCGCAAATAAACAAATAGAATTTACACTAACTGAAAAGCAGTTGCATCTTCTGAACGAAATAAATGGAACCTATTTAGAAGGTCAATTATCGAAAAAATTGGAAATAGCAGAGGTTGATAGAAATACAATAATGAATCTAAATCCTGCTTCAGTACACTACTGGGAAGTTATAAACAAACACAAAGCGGCTGGTGGAGACATGAGTAAGCTGAACTTAGATATTATAAGAAAAGAGTCTATAGAGATAGCAAGTCTAGCAGCAGAAACAGAATTACTTACGGGAATTCAAAGCACTTTAACAAACGGATTCCAAAGTATGTTCCAATCTATGATTGACGGAACTAAATCGTTTAAAGACTCTATGAAAGATTTAGCCAAATCAGTACTTGCTGATTTAGCGGCTATGTTTATGAAAGCAGCAGCAGTAAAAATGATGCTTGCTATGTTCCCAGGAATGGGCGACGGTGGTGGAGGCTTTAAGTCTTTATTTGGAGGTTCAGGCGAAGGTTCAGGAGATAGATATGGGGGAATACGATCAGGCCCAGGAGATAGATATGGTGGAATACGATCAGCCCCAGGATACGGCGGTGGTGGAGTAGCACAAGGACCAAATTCAGGTTATATGGCTAAACTCCATGGTACAGAAGCAATAGTTCCTTTAGGGAATGATAGAAGTATTCCTGTAGATATACGAGGTGGTGGCGGAAACACAGTAAACGTATCTATAAATATGCAAGGTGGACAGTCTCAAACTTCAGCTTCGGGTGGTGGAGATATGCAAGCACTTGGAAGATCAATTGGTGGGCTAGTTCAACAACATTTACAAACAGAAATGAGACCTGGCGGGTTGCTTAATAGACAAGGAGCAAAAGGTAGGGGCGGATAATGGCACAAGGATTAACAACAAATACAATAAATACTGATACAGACGGAACGAGAGTTACTGGAGCAACACCTGGCGATGACATTTATGGCTTTACTGACCCAGTAATGTTCGATAAGGGAGCTCAAGAAGCTCCCAAACCTAGAGTTTTAAAAGCACAATTTGGTGACGGATATGAAATGAGAATCAGAGACGGCATAAATAATACCCCTAGAAAATGGAGTTTAGTATTTAATAATAGAACTAGAGAAGATATTGATAATTTATATAGATTCTTTATAGTTCTTGCAAGTGTAGATACTTGTAGATTAACCGTACCTGATACAACCGCAGTAGCAGGCACAGGATCTACAGTTAACGTAGAAGAAGCAGTAACAGTAGTAATAGAAGAATTTACTAGAACTATGGGAAATACCCTCTATTATACTTTATCTTGTACAGCCAGAGAGGTTTTTGAGTAATGTCACAACCCATACTAGGTACTAATAATGCATTAGTTACAGATGTACAAGGACAATCACAGGCTAGTGCATATGTCATTGTCTATGAGATACAATTACCCGATAGTAATATTGGGGGAACTGGAATAGATAAACTATTTTTTCACGATGGTCGAAATGGCACTAGTGATATTACTTGGTATAGCTTAGATAATGAATCAGATTTTGGATCGAGTTCTTCAAGTAAATACAGCGTAGCTACCTACACAGCTTTACCTATAGAAAGTGAAGGCTGGGAAGTTAGAGGCTCTGGCACAGGAAGCTTACCTCGCCCTACAGTACGAATGGGTAATATAAATCAATATTTTAAAACATACTTAGCAGACTGGGACGACTTAGTAGGGGCGAAAGTAATCAGAAGAAAGACTCTTCAAAAGTACCTAATTGGTGGAAGCGCAGCTGCAAATCCTCCTGTAGAATTTAATAGAGATGTTTTCTATATAGAAAGAAAAGCTACTGAAACACCTATAATGGTCGAATTTGAACTTGTTTCTGCATTTGATGTAGAGGGAGTCCAATTACCTAGAAGAAGTATTATAGCGGCACGCTGTCCTTGGAAGTATAAAGATACAACACAAGGTGGATGTGACTGGTCAGAAGATAGTAGATTAGCTGGAGTAGCAGATCCTTTATATTATGATAAAGACGATAATATAATTGCCAAAGATGCAGTTAGTCCAGGTACTAATGAATATACCTTTTGGGGAAGACATGATTTAGTCAAAGCTGGATCTGAAACCTACTTATATGAACATAATGTATCCTACGCTGTAGGAGCTTATGTAGAATATCAAAGACCTATAGGAAGTTTATACCCAATTACTACTATGATTGAAAATACAACTAATAGAGTAACTATTACTGTACCTGCATTAACCGCAGCTGAGTTTGCGGTAGGAGATTGGTTAGTTATTAAAGGAGCAACAGATGCAAGGTGGAACCATAAAAATGTTCCTTTATATGTTGATTCTAAAGGGGGATCTGGGGCAACTTCAACTATTATAGTTAGAACGAATAGTAGTGCAGACGGAACTTTATCTACTGCAGGGTATATTCAAGGTTGTAGAAATACTCTATACAAATGTACAAGAGCACATACAATCATGTCAGGAGATGATGCTGATGAATTAGTAAAACCTACTAATATATCTTACTGGGAATTTGGGGATATTTGCGGTAAACGTTTAAGCTCGTGTTCAAAACGATTTGCCTATGTCGCTAACAGTGGAAAAGTAGATATAGTTCATGTAAAAATGGTCAATGGAGTACTACAAGGAGGAGCGGGGTATACTGGTCAACCCACAATAACATTTACGAATCATGCTGAGGAGACTTCTCCTGCAGGAAGCGGAGCAGTAGCTACTGCAACAATAGTTGGGGGAGTAATTACAAAGTTTGCAGTATCAGATGGAGGTTCTAATTATTCACATAATCCAACAATTGCTATATCAGGCGGAGGTGCCTCAACAAATGCCCAAGCAGAAGCCAGAGTTAAACATCAATCAACAGATAATGTGGCACTACCTTTTGGTGGTTTCCCAGGAGCAAGTTTCGGATAATGATCGAACCAGTACTAGAACAAGTAAAAGCCTATGTATACAAAGAAGTAGACAAGGAAGCCTGTGGCTTATTAGCCGTAAGAAAAGGACGAATTAAATTTTTCCCTTGCGAGAATAAAGCAGAAGATCCCCGACAAGATTTTGTAATTGATCCTTATGACTATAAAGAAGTTGCAGATGAAGGAGATGTCGTGGGCGTAATACATAGTCATCCTAATGCAGAGCCTACACCCAGTCCAGTAGATAGAGCTGCATGTAATAGATTAGGAATCCCTTGGTATATTTTTGGCTGGAATGATGAGTGGGTAAAACTAGAACCCCAACAAGAGTCTTTTGATTTAATTGGAAGACCTTTTGTATTTGGCGTGTATGATTGTTATACAATAGTAAAAGATTATTTCGCCAAGCAAGATATCCACTTTAAACCTGATTGGGACTATGAGTGGGAATTTTGGGAAAAAGGAAAAAATTATTATCTAGAAAGATATGCAAGTGAAGGCTTTACTAAAGTACTAGATGGTACTCTACAGAGGCATGATGTCATTTTAATGGCACTAAATGCAGATACTACCAATCACGCAGGAATATATGTAGGCAGAGGGAAGATGTTACATCATGCCCCACAAAGATTATCCTGCAGAGACAATTATCACGGAATATGGAATCAAATATCCAGAGCAGTATTAAGACATAAGAAATTTCAATGAGAAAAGTTTATTTAGAAGGAATGTTAGGAGAGAAGTTTGGGACGGAGTGGAACCTAGCAGTAAACTCGCCCGCAGAAGCCGTGCAGGCTATTGCAGCTCAACGTTCTGGATTTAAGCAATTTTTAATTGAAGGAGAAAACATACAAGGCTATGATGTCTTAGTTGGAGATGAACAAATAGGTGTAGAAGAATGTCTTTTATCAAATCCTAGTATGAGTCAATCATATACTTTTGCTCCAGTGATTGCTGGTAGTAAAAATGCAGGAATAATGATGGTACTTGGAGTAGCTCTAATAGCTATGACAGGGGGACTAGCGGGAATAGGAATAGGCTCTGCAGGTGGGATGTTCGGTGGTGCTACAGCATCAGCGGCAGGTGCCATAGGTACTGTTGCAACCTCAGCGAATGCTGCTATGTATGGAGTGCTTGCCGGAGAAACTATTACTCTGGGCTCACTAGCTGCTGGAACAACAACAGCTACAATGGGAGGAGTGCTGGCTATGCAAGGAGCTTCGTATTTAGGAATGGGCTTATTACTTGGAGGAGCATCTATGCTACTAGCTCCAGATACTCCTGATGGAAATAATGCTAAACAAGCAGAAAACTATTTATTTTCAGGTCCAATTAACACAGTTAAACAAGGAGAACCTATCCCTTTAGTTTATGGAAGAATAGTAACAGGATCTAAAACTGTTATGGGAAGTTTATTTACTACTAGTTCTAATAATGAATCTCAAGTTTCAAAAAGTAGGAAACTAGTAGGTATAGGTGGGTTTAGAGATGATGGAGATAAACATGGATTAAATTCTACTACACAAAGATACCAATGGGGATGGCATAGTGGATGGGGAGGTCCAGGCCCTCATGGGGGAATGCCAGGCGGAGAGGGCTACTCATAATGGCTAAAGATAGAAATTTAATAAAAGTTGTAGGCTCTGGAGGTAAAGGAGGAGGCCGTGAACCGTTTGAAGCAGATGATAATATGTTTGCTCGGCAACACGCAGCCTTTATAGATGCTATAGCAGAGGGGCCAATTAAAGGGCTCGTTTATGGAGACGCGTCCATACTAGTAGATGAAACTAGGATTAGAGATGTTAACCAACGAACAGGGCAACGATCTGCCGCTTCCAATGTACAGAACTTTAGAATTGTAGAAGCAAAAGGATTAGCAAATCAAACTCCTAATGCAGATTTTTTCCATTCATTTCCGTCAGCCGCAGCAGTCGAAGAAATAGGAAGCGCTGAATTAAAATTAAATGAACCTCAATACCATACTATATCTAGCGGATCTTTTGAGAAAAACAATGCCGATTATATAAAAATTACTATGTCTACTACAGGCATGGTAAAAATTACAAAAAAAGGAGACCAATCAGGAGATAGAAGGACGGCTAATGTTAGTTTCGATATCGACTTTAGGTATACAGATAATAATGGGGTACTAAAAACTGTTAGAAAATTTACTACAGGTTTTCAAGGTAAAGTAAGTGGTAAATATGCACACACCTTTGGTTTCAATATAGAAAACGATAAAGCTGCCGATG
>Ga0206683_10000436_pt1 | contig 30759 bp, 23 predicted proteins | sample M280m12015metaG_FD_155483 | JGI IMG/M metagenome (GOLD analysis project Ga0206683, IMG submission 155483) | Ammonia-oxidizing marine archaeal communities from Monterey Bay, California, United States - M2 80m 12015 | ecosystem: Environmental > Aquatic > Marine > Intertidal zone | place: USA...
TGATAACAATGCTACGATCTATCCAGGCGCTGAAGAAATTTGCGACGATGGCATCGATCAGGATTGTAATGGTTCTGATTGTACAACACCACCACCACCACCTGGAGGAATTATTACAACATATGTAACTAAAGTACTTTTTGATATTGGATTAGAAGAGAATTGTTCGGGGTCAACAGTTACTTACGAGGATTTTCTAGGAGGTCCACCAGAAATTCTCAATTGTGGTCTTACCATTAGTAATGCAGGTGATGGTTGCTATGATCAAGGAGAACTTGAAATTGGATTTCAAATTTCTGCTTCAAATGGATCTGATACAGTAAGTATTCCAGCAGGCGTACTTGGAAATGAAAATCCTTTAGCTGGAGCAATAACTTTTGCTGAGTATACAATTATTGAATTTACTCCTAGCGTTTATGCAATTGCAATGGATTTATGGGAAAATAATTTTCCATTAACAGATATTCGAGTTTTTGGAGAGACAGGAGATTTAATAGAAACTATACAATGGGATGTTCCAATAAATACTCAAGTGTTTCTTGGTATGATTGCAGACGTACCAATTTCAAAAATTGAAATACAAGGTGAACAAGATGGTGGTGAGTTAATTGGAAATCTTTATTTTGGAACTTGTGAAGCCCTTCCTGATTTAGACAACGACGGCGACGGCTTTACCGAAGCCCAAGGTGATTGTAATGATAATGATGCGACGATTTATCCAGGCGCTGAAGAAATTTGTGACGATGGGATAGATCAGGATTGTAATGGAAGTGATTTAAGTTGTGACGATGTAGACAACGATGGCGATGGTTATACAGAAGCTCAAGGTGACTGTAATGATAACGATGGGACGATTAACCCAGGCGCTGATGAAATTTGTGACGATGGTATTGATAATAATTGTGACGGAATTATTCCAGTAATTGGTGATTTAATTTTAGAATCAGCAATTGGTACCGATTCGCAGAATATTTGTTCCGGAGATTCTATAGATGAAATAATTTATTCCTTTAGTGCTGAATATACTGGTGTTACGGTAACAGGATTACCCGCAGGAGTAAGTTTGAATGTTGCCTCAGGTATCGCAACCATATCGGGTACACCAATTGGTGACATTAGTACTCAGACTTTATATAACTATACGGTGACTACTTTTGGAGGAGGAGATTGTGTAGATACCAATATATCTGGAACGATAACGGTTAATCCCAACCCATTCTTACTATTAACTTCAGACGGTGGAACTGACTCGCAAGTAATTTGTAATGGAGATCAATTAGAATTTATCGAATACTATTTAATTTCAGGCGATGATATTAATCCTGAAACTACTCAAGTCACAGGCCTACCAGAAGGTATTACTTTCGATATCAATGGAGGTTTATTTATTCAAGGTACTCCGTCAGTCGATATTAACGTGACTACGACTTATACTTACACCATTAGTAATTACTGGTTTGGAGAATGTCCTGGTAATGATGTAACAGGTTCCATTACCATCCAACCCTGTGATGATATTGACAACGACGGTGACGGTTTTACAGAAAATCAAGGTGATTGTAACGATAATGATACGACTATCTATCCAGGTGCCGAAGAGATTTGTGACGATGGGATTGATCAAGATTGTGATGGAAGTGATTGTGAATCGGAACCTTGTGAGATAAGTAACCCAAGTAATAATTTTGAATCTGGAATACAAACTTCTCTTGGTTTCATTGGAGCCAACGATTTTATTATTAGCAATAACTTTACATTAATGCAAATTAATCTTAATTTATTTCATACGCCGGAAACAACCATAAGTACTGTAGCGATAACCTATTATGAAGATGCTGGAGGAGTACCTGGAGCTTTAATAGGTTCCGAAACTTTGGCACCTGCTTCGCAAGTAGTTGTTGGCAGTAATTTTGGTTTTCCTGTAAGTGAGGTAATATTGGATGTTTCGCCAGTAAACTTTACAGAAGGAACCTACTGGATAGGAGTTGCAGCTGATTCTTCAACAGGAGAATTAACCGCATGGGAAACCACCTCTGCGTCAAGTATAGGAGCTGAATCTGCGATCTCTGGAGATGGAGGAAATAGTTGGGGCTCAGGTCGTGCTGATGGGGTGTTTATATTAATGGGAACCTGTAACGATTAGTAATACTGATCTTTTAAGATTTTTTAAAGATCCTTAAAATAAATAGATAACCTATAAGTGATAGTGATTAGTTATTTGCTTGTAGGTTTTTTTATTCAAACGTGTAGCTTGCTTTAGCTACTTCTGTTAGTCTAAAGTACCCATAAGCGAAATTGTTTGGATCATTTTGGTTGGTGCAATTACCTCGGAGTGCTACAGGAGTGGTATCAAAAGGGCCCCCACTTTCGCTCTGGCTGATCAGTAATTGAATGTACTCATAATATCTTTTTGAAACCCCTATAAGCTCCATATTTACCATATCGCCTGGTGCATATTCAACCTGGTTGATATCTTCATTTTCTTGTCTTTCATTAAATACAGAGATTAAATTTCCGTTGACAAATTCATCTTTTAAATCGAGCAACCTTGGAAAGCTATCTGCTTGTTCTTTAAACTTGATATAATAATAATTTTCTTCCTCCGCAGGATCTAAAAAATCAAAATTTACCTCGAGTACTTCAGGAAGAAATTTATCGGTACTCTGATAGACCTCTAAAATAGGAACCACCGGTATAAATGTCTCTTGAGCTATATACGTTTCTTCCTCACTACTTACTTCTAGGGTATAATTGTCATTTAATACAGGCATAAAGTTACTAGTGGTATAAGAACCATCGTTTTGATCATTAAATTCGAAAAAAGAACCATCGCTAGTATTCGTAATTACCACAGAAGCTCCGCTTACTGGAACATTTCCATTGGTCTCAAAAAAGGGAGTTGACTTACTTAGATAGATAGTTTGGTCGCTACCGCTCGTTCCTTTTTCCCAATTAATAGAAGCTTCAATAACAAGTCTAGGTTCTTCAGAGGGAACCTCTACGTCAATTACATCGGTACAAGCTGTAAAAAAAACTAATAGTAGTAATGCTAAAAAGTTTATAAATCGATTCATTTTTTAAAATTTAAAATTATAAGTTACCGACGGGACAATACCAAATATAGCGGTTCTTGTAGCTTCGTTAGCTCCTGTTTCTTTGTTTTGACCAAATGATATCGCTGCCGCATTTTTTCGATTGTATACATTGTAAATACCAAAGACCCATTCTCCTTTCCATCGATTGTTAGGTTTTTTGTTAGGGACATAGGTTGCAGACATATCAAATCGATGGTAGGAGGGAAGTCGGTCTGCATTTCGCTCCGAATAGCTAGCAATCGATAGTCCTTCATACTCATATTGTCCATTAGGATAGGTTACAGGTCTACCCGTTTGGTAAACAAAGGCAGCTCCAAAAGACCATTTTGGGTTGAGTTGATAACTTCCAATGATCGATACATCATGAGTTCGATCTTGGACTGCATTGTACCAATCTCCATTATTAATTCCAGGACCTCCTGCATTACCTCCAAGAGTTCTTTGTTCTGCCTTAGATGCAGTATAGGCAATCCAGCCAGTAAAATTTCCTAAGGCTTTTCTAAATAAAATTTCCAATCCATAACTTCGAGATTCTCCATTTAATATTTCTGTTTCTATGGTGTTTTGACCGATTAAATCGGAACCGTCAATATAATCAATTCGGTTATCAACAGTTTTGTAGTAGGCCTCTACTTCTAATGAATACGTTCTGTTTTTAAAATTTTTAAAGTATCCGACTGCATATTGATCTGATAATTGAGGTTTTATAAAAGGGCCACTAGGGGTCCAAACATCTAAGGGGGTAACATTAACGGTATTAGACAACAAATGGATGTATTGACTTGTTCTAGCATAACCAGCTTTTAAAGATGTGCTGTTGTTTAGTTGATATGAAAAAGAAATACGAGGTTCTAAATTTCCAAATGTTTCTATAGCTTCATTGCTGTTATAGAATGTTTCTCCAATGGGAGTGCCCGACTCATAGATTCCTAACTCCTGGTTGTAAACCACCGGTTGGTTGTTTTCATAGGTAGTGATAGTTTGAGTTCCTAACCTTAAAAAAGAACTAAATCGGATTCCATATTGAGCGGTTAATTTGTCTGTTAATCGATGCTCTGCGTTAATGTACGCACCCGTTTCTAACGCTTTTTTAGTATCGAGCTGAAAATAGTTAATGGCAGAAGTTTCTGTGGTGGGTCGAATTACTCCCGGATTAAAATTGTAGTAAATTCCAGTGATTCCAAAATCAAGTTTAAAGGTATCACTCATATAATACTTAAAGTCATATTTGATATTAAAATTATTGATGGAGGATTTCCAATCAAATTCAAAAATGTTTAAGGTTAGATCATAATTGTATTTACTGTAAATCGTCGATAAATTTGAAAATAGTTTATCGTTGTAGATGTGATTCCATCTTAAGTTTCCCGAAAGGTTACCATAACCATTACTAAATCCTCCTTCAAAATTAAAATTATCCCTTCCCAAATAACCCGATAAATACAATTTATTATTTTCGTCTATGTTATAGTTTGACTTTAAGTTGAGATCATAAAAGTTAGCACTGTTTTTCTCACCTGCTGCTTTTAATATTAAATGAGCATAAGAACCTCTACTAGCAATTAAAAAAGACCCTTTTTCATTAAACAAAGGCCCTTCTGCAGCCAATCTACTCGAGATAGTTCCAAGACCTCCAGTTAAATGAAATTCTTGATTATTTCCATCTTTTTGCCTGACATCCAATACCGAAGAAACTCTACCACCAAATTTTGCAGGGATTCCACCTTTATAGAGTTTGATATCTTTTATAGCATCGGCATTAAAAACAGAGAAAAAACCTAATAAATGTGAGGTGTTGTAAATAATTGCTTCATCTAGTAATACTAAATTTTGATCAACAGCACCACCACGAACATTAAAACCTCCCGAACCTTCACCGTTATTAGTAACTCCTGGTAAAAGTTGAATCGATTTTATAATATCGATCTCCCCTAAAACGACCGGTATTTTTTTTATCGTATTAATTTTTACTTTAGTGACACTCATTTGAGGATCCCGAATACTAAGCTTATCAGATTCGTCTACGTTAATAACGACCTGGTCTAATTGCGTAGAGGACTCTTCTAGTTTAAAATTTATTTTTTGATTTTGATCAAGCAATATTTCTTTGTTGATGTCTTTAAAACCAATATAAGAAACCACTAGCGTATACGAACCTTTAGGAGCTGATATCGAATAAAAACCATATTCGTTTGTCATACCTCCAATCGAAGTGCCTTTTAGATAAACAGAAGCTCCAAATGCAGTTTCTCCATTGGTAGCTTCTTCTACAATTCCACTAATAGTCATTGATTCCTGAGCAGTTACAACTGAAGTCACTAACAGTAGCAATAGTATAAATTTTTTCATTAAATGGTTTCATTTTAATCAGGATGCAATAACGGACTTAATACCATAATTTTATCTTAATATTTATTTAAAATTTTAATAAAAAAAACAATAATTTTGTCTTTTATTTTAAGTGATGATATACAAAAAAATTTTTGATACGGTACATAACTTAAATATCAATTCTGTTTCAGAAGACAGGAAGATATTGTTAGATCCGTTAATTGTATTTATCCAAAATAAAAAAGATTTACACGAAGCGATACAATTAAATTTTATTTGTACTCACAACTCTAGAAGAAGTCATTTAGCTCAGATTTGGGCTCAAACTTGTGCCACGTTTTTTAATGTGCCTAAGGTGGTTTGCTTTTCTGGAGGAACAGAAGCAACAAAATTATATCAAACTGTTAAGAATACTCTTGAAGATCAAGGTTTTATTTTTAAATTTGAAAAAGAAGAGTCAAATAAAAAATATGAAGTTTTCTTTTCAAATACAGAAAAATCAATAAATACTTTTTCTAAAGTTTACGATCATAAAGTGAATCCAGTATCTAATTTTGCTGCAGTCATGACTTGTTCCCATGCAGATGAAAATTGTCCTTTTATACTTGGGACTGAAATGAGAATTCCTGTGATGTATGAAGATCCTAAACTTTTTGATCATACCGTTTTGGAAAAAGAAAAGTATAGAGAAAGAAGTTTGCAGATTGCTGCCGAAATGAAATATGTTTTTTCAAAAATTAAATTAAATGAAAAAGAAGCTTAATTTTTTAGATAGTAATTTAACCTTATGGATTTTTATTGCTATGGCTTTAGGAGTTGGTATCGGTTACTTTATACCGTCTTTTCCGGGTTTTTTAGATCAATTTAATAGTGGGACTACTAATATTCCTATAGCAGTTGGTTTAATTTTAATGATGTATCCTCCTTTAGCAAAAGTAAATTATACCTTATTGCCTAAAGTTTTTAAAAATATGAAGGTACTTTCTATTTCACTGTTTTTGAATTGGGTCATTGGTCCACTCTTAATGTTTTTTTTAGCGATACTATTTTTAAAAGACTATCCTGAATATATGGTAGGTTTAATACTTATCGGATTGGCTCGATGTATTGCTATGGTATTAGTTTGGAATGATTTAGCAGAGGGGAGTACAGAATATGGAGCAGGATTGGTTGCTTTAAATAGTATATTTCAAGTATTTGTCTATAGTTTCTATGCTTGGTTATTTATAACAGTATTACCTCCATATTTTGGTTTTAGTGGTGCTGTCATAGATATTTCGATTGGTGTAATTGCAGAAAGTGTAACTATTTATTTAGGAATTCCATTTTTGTTAGGTTTGTTAAGTAGATTGGTTCTTGTTAAGATGAAAGGAGAAAAGTGGTATACCGAAATATTTATACCAGCCATTTCTCCAATGACCCTAGTAGCTTTATTATTTACTATTGTTATCATGTTTTCATTAAAAGGGGAGTTGATTGTTAAAATACCGATGGACGTTTTAATAATAGCCATTCCTTTATTAATTTATTTTGTGATTATGTTTTTTATTAGTTTTTTCACTAGTAAGTCACTTGGGGCTAGTTATGACAAAAATGCAGCGATATCATTTACAGCAGCAGGTAATAATTTTGAACTGGCCATTGCCGTTTCTATCGCTATATTTGGATTGAATTCCGGACAGGCATTTACTGGAGTTATTGGTCCTTTGGTTGAGGTTCCAGCTTTAATATTATTGGTAAAAGTTGCCTTTTGGTTAAAGAAAAAATATTATTAAAGATCAATAATTGGTATTGGTTTTTTTTGATCATTGATGGCTACAAATGTGAAAGATCCATTTACAACTTTGTCGCGCTTTGTACTGTACATCTCTTCCATAAATATGTCTACATTAACCACACAACTAGTCTTTCCGACCGATTTAATAGATGCTACCAATTCAACAATAGTACCCTCAGGAATTGATTTAGCAAAATCTACTTTATCTGAGGAAACGGTCACCACTTTTTTGCGACTAAACCTAGTAGCACAAATAAAAGATACCTCATCCATAAGTTGCAATGCAGTTCCTCCAAATAAAGTGCCATAATGATTGGTGGTATTTGGAAATACCGCTTTAAAAAGTCGTGTTTCACTGTTTTTTATTAGGGTATGTATATTTTTCATAGTTGTATTTGATGTATTGATAGTAAAAAGAAAAACACTTAATAAACAATGTTTATTTTTGCTAAAACAAATGTAATCAATTATGAGTTTTGATATATTAAAACAATTAGAATGGCGATACGCCACCAAAAAATTCGATGCCACAAAAAAAGTATCACAAAAAAAAATAAACATTCTCAAAGAAGCATTCAACTTAACGGCTACCTCGTATGGGTTACAACCCTTAAAATTGGTAGTTATTAGTAATTCTAATACAATTAAAGATTTGGTTCCTTTATCTTTCAATCAAGAGCAGGTCGGAAATGCGTCGCATATTTTTGTGATTTGTATTGAAAACACAATTGATGCTAATTTTATTCAAAATTATTTTGATTTAGTAAATAAAACAAGAAATACCTCTCGTGATATTTTAAAATCATTTGAAGATTATTTAATTGATGATTTTTCAAAAAAAACAGACGAAGAGATAAAAATATGGGCTTCTAAGCAAGCTTATTTAACACTGGGAAATTTGCTTACAGTCTGTGCTGTAGAGAAGGTAGATGCATGTCCTATTGAAGGATTTCTACCTGATAAATATGACGCATTTTTAAACTTAACAGATAAAGGTTTGAAGTCTGTTTTAGTAATGGCTGTTGGTCATCGTTCAGACGATGATACTTTTTCGAAGTTAAAGAAAGTAAGAAGAGGTGTTGAAGAAATTGTTATAGACATAGAATAATATTAATTAGTATTATATTTTTTTCATATGCAACTATTATCTTTGTAGTTAAATTAATATTAAAAATAAATTACTATGCCTGGATTTGAAATGTTTGGCGACGAAGAGCGCAAAAATGTAAATGACGTTCTTGAAAGTGGAATTTTAATGCGTTATGGTTTTGATGGTATGAGAAATAACCATTGGAAAGCCAAAGAATTTGAAACCGAATTTGCAAATAAAATGGGAGTGGACTACTGTCAGTTAGTTTCAAGTGGAACTGCTGCATTAACTGTTGCCCTTGCATCAGCAGGTATTGGCGCAGGCGACGAAGTAATCATGCCTTCTTTTACTTTTGTAGCGAGTTTTGAGTCTATTTTGGCTTCTGGAGCAGTTCCTGTTTTAGTAGATATTGATAGTACTTTAACTTTAGATCCTGTTTCGGTTGAAAAGGCTATTACCTCAAAAACAAAATGCATCATGCCGGTTCACATGTGTGGCTCTATGGCTAATCTTGATGCCTTGAGAGCATTGTGTGATCAATACAATTTATTATTATTAGAAGATGCCTGCCAAGCAATAGGAGGAACCTATAAGGGTAAATCACTCGGAAGTATTGGAGATTTAGGATGTTTTTCATTTGACTTTGTAAAAATGATTACTTGTGGTGAAGGGGGAGCTGTTATTACTAATAATGAGCAGTATTATATAAATGCAGACCAATACCAAGACCATGGTCATGACCATGTTGGAAAAGATCGTGGTGCTGAAACACATCCTGTCTTAGGTTACAATTATCGGATATCCGAGTTGCATGCTGCGGTAGGTTTAGGACAATTGACAAGGTTTGATACTATTTTATCAATTCAAAAAAGAAATTATACTATTGTTAGAAATGCATTGTCTAGTATTGAAGGAATTACCTTCAGGACGGTGCCTGATGGTGGAGAGGAGAATTACTCTTTTGTGAATTTCTTTTTACCAAATGAGGAGTTAACTAAAAAAGCTCACAAAAGTCTTTCGGATCACGGCGTTGATGCTAATTTTTATTGGTATACCAATAATTGGCACTATATTAATGGATGGGAACATCTACGAAATGTTAAATCTTTAGGAGCTTTGACTAGTTCCGTTAGACATCAACTAGAGAAATTAAATAATACTGATTTTTCGAAAAGTGATGCTATTATGAGTAGAACAATATCGTCGCTAATAAAAGTTGGATGGTCCGAAGATGAAGTGATTCTTAGAGCTGAGAAAATGAGAGCTGCAATAGCTGCCATATTTTAAAAATATGGTTTAACAAAAAAAAGCCCACTTTTAGTGGGCTTTTTTTGTTATCAATATCTAGTAATTTACATATTCGGTAATTTCAAGTCCGTAACCTATCATTCCAACCCTTTTTTTAATGTTTTTTGAATTTGACACCAATCGTATTTTTCGAATTCCTAGATCGTGTAAAATTTGCGCACCAATTCCAAAATCTTTTGAATCCATAACTATTCTTGGTGCCTTTGCAACATCATTATCAGACTGAGCTTCCTTAAGGGTGTTAAGTCTAGAAAGTAGATTAAGAGATTGACTTTGCTGGTTAATAAAAACAATAGCTCCTTTGCCCTCTTTATTAAATACAGAAAACATATCGTCAATTTTTTTATCAGCATTGTTAGTTAATGTTCCAAGGATATCGTTGTTGATTAATGTGGAATTCACTTTTACTAATACAGGCTCTTCATTCTGCCACTGTCCTTTAGTTAATGCTATATGTATTTGATCGTTAGTGGTTTGTTGATAAGCTCTTAACCTAAAACTACCGTATTTTGTATTAATTTTAAAATCTTCTTTTTTGTTTATCAAAGAATCATGTTCCATTCGATAGGCCACTAAATCTTCAATTGATATTAGTTTTAAATCAAATTTTTCAGCGACTTTAATTAATTCTGGCAATCGAGCCATAGTTCCATCTTCGTTGAGAATTTCGACTAGAATTCCCGCTGGTTGTAAACCAGCAAGACGAGCAAGATCTATAGAAGCTTCTGTGTGGCCAGTTCTTCTTAAAACTCCACCTTCCTTTGCCCTTAGCGGAAATATATGCCCTGGTCTACCCAAATCATGGACCTTGGTTGTTTTATCTACAAGTGCTTTTATGGTTTTAGACCGATCATGTACAGAGATTCCAGTGGTACATCCTTGACCTATTAAATCTACAGAAACCGTAAATTGTGTATTGTGTAATACGGTATTGTTTTTCACCATCATACTCAAGCCTAAATCTTCACAACGTTCTTCAGTTAGTGGAGCACAAATTAAACCTCTACCGTGGGTTGCCATGAAATTTATCATTTCTGGTGTCACCATTTCTGCAGCTGCAATAAAATCACCCTCATTTTCTCTGTTTTCATCATCAACAACAATAACTACTTTTCCTTTTTTTATATCTGTGATTGCTTCGGAAATTGTATTGAGTTTTAAGCTGGATTCGTTCTTAGTAGTTGTCATTTTTAATTTTTAGTCTTTGCAAAGATATTGATTCTTAATAATTATTACTTTCTTTCTTTTTTTTAAATAACTTGGAAAATAGTGCGTTAATTCCGTCAAAAGTTAGAATGCCTTGATCTGTTGTTGCTCTGTAGGTTAGCCATATTCCAAGAGGAAGCATAATGAGCGTATTTAGCCAGGAAGCAATTACAGGATGTAATGTGCCGTCTTCAGCACTATTTTTTGCAAAAATCCCAATAAAATGATAGGTCAAAAATAATACGATAGCGATTACCATTGGTAAACCCATTCCACCTTTCCTGATGATAGCTCCAAGGGGAGCGCCCACAAAAAATAGTATGATACAGGTGACAGCTAAAGCAAATTTTTCATTAAGAGCTATTTCGTATTTATTTAATTGCTTTTCTTTTTTGATGTATTCTTTATTTTTCGAATTTACAGCTTGTAACGAGCTTTTTACATTGTTTAGTGCCATTTTTACTATCTCTTTTTGCTGTTTAGCAGTAAATATGTTTAAAAGTGTATCGTTTGGTTTAAAAGCAAGGGTGTCATTTATGGAAGAAATACTTCCTTTCGTTTTTTTGTTTCGAATGAATTTTGTCATACCAGTTCTAAAATACATACTATTTGAAAATGCTTTTATAATCTTGGTATATCGTTGCGATTGAGAGTCAATTTCAGCTCTTAATTCTTTAACATTATACATGTTTTGATTATTAAGCTTATTTTCTTTATCAATATCTTTATTATTGAACTCAGTTAAATCGATATTAATTACGTATTCTTCAAATGAACTTCGAACAAATTCTTGACGAACCTTTCTCATTGGATCTTTGGTGTAAATTTCATTATAATAATTTCCATTATTTAAAACTAAGGAAAGAGTATTACTGCCTTCTTCAGAGGTTAATTCTCCGTTGTCAGCTATAATAACAGTATGATTTCCGCTAATACGATTAGCTTCTTTTTTATGAATTACTACCTCCTCTAAAAAACGATCATTCTCTCCACTTTTCTCTTTTACTTTTATATTAAAATCGTTTCCAATTTGACTAAACTGACCTTCTGCAATTGCCATTGCTGGTTTAAACTGTTGGATATTCCTTCTCAAATTTAACCATCTATATTCTGAATAAGGGATAACATTATTGGCAAAGAAAAAAACGGACACACTCAAAAGAACAATAAAAAAAGTTAGACTTTTCATGGCTCGCTGTAAAGAAATTCCTGAAGATTTCATGGCTGCAAATTCATAGTTCTCAGAAAAATTTCCAAAAACCATTAACGAGGTAACTAGTATGGTAAGTGGTAATACAAGAGGTATGAGTCTTGGAGATACATACCACAAAAATTTAAAAACAATTAATAAGTCCAATCCTCTTCCAGCTAACTCCGAAATATATAACCAAATACTTTGAAGAATAAAAATAAACATCAAAATAATAAAGACGCTAAAAAACGTCTTCAAATATGCAGATAAAATATAGCGGTCTAATGTTTTCATTTACAATTATTCCAATTTGTTTATGTAATATCCTTGGTTGATATATTTTTCTTCGTCAAATATGAATAAATTCTGAGAAATAGGTTGGTTAGTTTTAAAAGAATTAACAGTTATTGTATAATTCGTTCCTGAAGAATCGATTTGAATTAATTTATAAATATGTTTTGTTTGCATATCTATTCCCAATAAAATATTTTTTATTTCTGTAGTAGAATCAATAGGACTTAATTTTATGAATTGAATTTTTCTACCTCTAATATTCTGTTGTATATCCATTTTATAATTATATCCATTTTCATAAAATGTAAGCATCTCTGAGACTGAAATACTTTTATCTTCTTCTTTACTATAATTAGAAATAGTTACTTCTTCATCTTCTGGTACGATTGTATAAATTGTTTTTCCATCAAAAATTCTGGTAACACCTAACATATTGAGAACATAATTATCACCTTTCAATGTGATATTAGCTCTGGTATCTTGTTTTACATTTTCTCTTGTATTTTCAAGACTGTATTTAAAATCTATCTGAATGTTTTCATAACTTTTAACTTTGTTAGATACCTCGTTAAGTAATGATTGTATACTTTGAGCCTTTAAATTACTAATAGTTAAAAAAAGTGAAAAAATTGAGACTACAATTTTTGTTTTAAAGTTCATTGAGTTCATTTTCTAAATGTTGATTTAGTGCTTCTAGATTTAAAATAAGTACTTGTCTTGCTTTACTCCCCTCAAAAGGACCTACGATTCCAGAGGCTTCTAATTGATCGATGATACGCCCAGCTCGGTTGTAACCTAGTTTCAGTTTTCTTTGTAATAATGAAGTACTTCCTTGTTGTGCGATAACAAGAACCTCTGCTGCTTCTCTAAATAATTTATCTCGTTCACTAATATCATTATCAATACTAGTGCCACTTCCTTCTTCACCTACGTATTCTGGTAATAAATAAGCATCTGGATATGCTTTTTGTGAGCCAATATAATCTGTTATATCTTCTACTTCCGGAGTGTCTACAAACGCGCACTGAAGTCTAATTAAATCATTACCTTGTGTGTATAGCATGTCTCCACGACCAATCAATTGATCTGCTCCTGAATTATCTAATATAGTTCTAGAATCAATTTTGCTAGTTACTCTAAAGGCGATTCGTGCAGGAAAATTAGCTTTAATAATACCAGTAATTACATTTACAGAAGGTCTCTGTGTAGCAACAATCAAGTGAATTCCAATTGCTCTGGCTAATTGAGCTAAGCGAGCAATAGGAGTTTCTACCTCTTTTCCAGCTGTCATAATTAAATCTGCAAACTCATCAATTACTAAAACTATATAAGGTAAAAAACGATGTCCATCGTTTGGATTTAATTTACGTGTTTTAAATTTAGTATTGTATTCTTTTATGTTACGAACCATTGCCTCCTTTAGTAGGTCATAGCGCGAATCCATTTCAATACACAATGAATTTAAAGTGTTTACAACTTTGGTAGTATCTGTTATGATCGCTTCTTCTGTATCTGGAAGTTTTGCTAAAAAATGTCTTTCTATTTTATTAAATAGGGTAAGTTCAACCTTTTTAGGGTCTACCAATACAAACTTTACTTCAGCAGGATGTTTTTTATAGAGTAGAGAAGATAAAATTGCATTTAAACCTACAGATTTTCCTTGTCCAGTTGCCCCTGCCATAAGTAAATGGGGCATTTTAGCTAAATCTACCACAAAAGTTTCGTTACTAATTGTTTTTCCGAATGCAATAGGAAGCTCCATTTCAGCATTTTGAAACTTTGGTGAAGCTATAACTGACCGCATTGAAACAATACTAGGATTTTTATTCGGAACTTCAATTCCAATAGTTCCTCTTCCAGGTATCGGAGCGATAATCCTAATCCCCAGTGCAGATAAGGAGAGAGCTATATCATCTTCCAGATTTTTAATTTTTGAAATTCTGATTCCAGCTTCTGGAACGATTTCGTATAAAGTCACTGTTGGACCAACGGTAGCTTTGATACTTGCAATACCTATTTTATAATTATTTAGGGTGCTTACAATTTTATTTTTATTTTCCTCAAGTTCTTCTTGATTAATAGTAATACCAGAATTAGTTGTATATTCTTTAAGTAATTCAATAGTTGGAAACTTATATTTACTTAATTCTAATTTTGGATCAAACTCACCAAAATCGCTAACTAGTTTATCGCTCAAATTTTTTTCAACAATTATTTCCTCAGAGGCTTCTTCAACAATCATAGCCACCTCTTCATCTTTCTCATTAACGATTGATTTTTTCTCGAGAACAGGCGAAGGATTTGTATCGGTAAATTCAGTGTTTATACTTGGTGGTTCTATTTCTTTATTTTGAGTTGATAAAGGTACTTCGTTAATATCTAGGTCTTTGTCACTGTTTTTTTTAGAATTTGTTGGTGTAAATTTAAAGTCTGATTTTACTTCTTCTTTAGTTTTTTTTATCATACTAATAAAATGTTCTGGAGTTATTTCTAATCTTACAATAACATAAACTAAAAATAAAAATGACATCAATAATACAGCTCCAATAAAGCCAAGATAATCTTGTAATAAATCATTAATTTCAAAACCTATAATTCCACTAAATAAGGGGTTTATATTTGGAAAGAATCCAAATAAAATAGAGATCCAAAGGGTTACTAAACTACCCCAAAACCAATATTTAGATAGTTTTGTTTTATTAAAATCAAAAAAGTAAAAAATACCGGTCAGTATAAGCAAAAAAGCAATAATTAAGGAAGCTATACCAAAACCGTTATAAACAAATAAATCTCCAATGTTAGCTCCAAAAATATTCAACCAATTTTGAGTAATATTTTCTCTATTCGTAAAATTACCAATAATATTATGATCCGCTCTCCAAGAAAAAAAATAGGATATAAACGACAAGAAAAGAGCAATACCAAGGATAAATAAGAAAGCTCCCAAAATAATTTTTTGTTGTTTGGTTAAAACAAAACTTATTTTCATACTGGTGTTTTTTGAATTATTTTTAGCTTTTTTCTTATTTGGGATCATTTACTACATACTTGTATTTTAACAAAAATACAAATATCAGTTGTTTCAAACTAAAATAGTTTTTTGTTTTCTTAAAATTATAATAATCTATGGTATATAAAATCTAATTTTAGGAATATAGATGATCATGGCAACCATAATTGCAGCTATTCCACTAAAAAAAACAGCACCAGCTGCTATATCTTTAATATAACCAATTTTTTTATGATGATTTGGATGAATAAAATCTGCTATCTCTTCAATAGCAGTGTTTAGTGCTTCTGTACCCAAGACCAGCCCAATTGCTAATAGCTGAATAAGCCACTCAGTATTTGAAATGTCGAAATAGAATCCTGCACAAGTTACCAGAATACTTAAAGCAATTTGTACTTTTATACTGGCCTCTTTTTTAATTAATAGTAGTGCGCCTTTGGCGGCAATCCCAATGCTTTTTAGACGATTGATGAGGAATGAATCTTTTTTTGACATTATTTTCAATGAGATTCAAAAATAGAATAAAAAATAATGACCTCCAATCATTTAATGATTAAAGGTCACTGTTTACAATCACAACAAAAAACAAATATTATTGATATCAGTCACATCGGTCACCGTATGCTCCCTCAAGAATACCCTGCCAAACAGTAAAGATTTCATTATCAATTCTTATATCTAAGGGGTAAATAAGTTCTCCACCTATACTTAATTTATAATCCACATGCTCATTACTATTTACAGACCATACCTGCCCATCAACAATCATTTCAATGGGAAAAACATATTCATAACAGAATGTATCTGAAAAACAAGGGTTTATCCATTCAATATTCTCACTACATTCTGGCATATCATTAATTACTATTTTTATAAAGTCATTTTCTAAGCCTGATGAAGGAAAATCATTTATAGTAATTGGAAGAGCAGATAATTCAAAATAATCATAGAATACATCATCTCTAAAATAAATTTCAAAAAAATCTTGTTGGTTAGTATTTTCAAAATCAAAATCTAACAAAAGGTTGTAGGTAGATCCATCGTCATTGCATTCGCCGGCAACCACATCTAAAGAGGTAATTTCACAATTACTTCCCTGACCATTACAATTAGGTGGCAACCATTCTATTTCTTTACAACAATCTAAATTGTCATTAATACAAACTTTTACAAAATCATAGTTTTCACCGCTTGATGGAAAATTGATGATGGTTAATGGTAAAGATGATAATGGAAAATAACCAATCAATTCGTCATTTCTAGCATACAGATCAAAAAACTCTAGTTCTCCAATTTCTTCGTATTGAAAGTTAATAGTCATGTTGTAAGTATTATCATCATTACAGTCACCAGTAATAACTTCTAAATCGTATATAGTACATTCTGTATTATTTTCACAATTTACTAGGTCACTCTCTGTGAAACCTTCACAAAAGGCATAACATAAGTTTGGAAATGTGATAACCATTACGGAATCATTAGCTATTATTTCAACACAAACAGGATCATATTCTTCAGTACAAATACAAGGGTCGTTAAAATAACAATTTGCTATTAAATTTGAAAATTCTTCTTCGTTATTAATGGTTTGTATTATAAGCTCGTTACTTTCAATATCATACAATGTAACGTCAAAAGGGAAAACAACACCGGTAATGTAAAGTTCTTGCGAAGAGTTTATAATAACATTGACAAGTTCCTCTATTGAGTTTACAGTGACGATCACTTCATTATTATAACTTAAACTTAAAGGATAAATAAATTCAAAACAAAAATCGAATACAAGATTATTAGTTGGATTCATATCTTCGTTTAGAGTACCATCTTCATGGTAATAACTTCTCAATTGATTGAGAGCGTTCTGAATTGAGGTACTTTGATGTACTTCTGCTAATTCAATGTTACTATCATCGTTCGTACAAGCAATAGATATTACAAGTATTAACAAAAATCCAAAAATAAGTTTTACGTACTTTTTCATCAAATAAAAATAATTATAATATTTTGTTTATAATCATGTATATAACATTTTAAATATATTTTACCCTACCAAAAAACATCTTTATTTTTTATATAGATTTGTTACCTATATTTATGAACTAATCATGATTAAAGATTTAAATGATATTTGTAGCAATATAGTTTTTGAAAAACTATTCCACAAACATGCAAAAGATTTAAGAAGGTTTTTATTTTTTAAAACAAAAGATATTGATTTGGCTGAAGATATTTTACAAGATGCATTTATAAAATTATGGGATAATTGTGCTACCGTTAATTATGAAAAGTCAAAGAGTTTCCTATTTACTGTCGCTAACAATTTGTTTCTTAATATAAAAAAACATGAAAAGGTGGTCTCTCAGCATCAAAAAAATGCTATAAAATCGAGCAATCAGGAATCACCTGAATTTGTAATGTTAGAAAAAGAATTTTTAGAAAAAATTGAAAAAGCAATTTCAGATTTACCTGAAAAACAAAAAGAAGTTTTTTTATTGAGTAGAATTGAAAAAATGAAATATAGAGAAATAGCTGAAATGTTAGGAATTTCTGTAAAAGCTGTCGAAAAAAGAATGCATTTAGCACTACTTGAGATGAAAGAAAAAATAGGGAATGTTTAAAAACAATAATTTTAAGTAGGGTAAAATTATTTAAAGTTGTCTAATTAGTAATTATGAAGGAAAAAGTAAATAATGAAGAATATTTTCTAGCTAAGTGGTTGGAAGATAAGCTAACAGACAATGAATTAAAAGAATTGGTAACATTAGATGATTACCAACGATTACTTAATTTAAGGAAAGGATTGAAAGATTTCGAAATGTTAGAGCAACCTCTTGATTCAAGTCTAGTAAAAATTAAAAATAGTATAACTCAAAAAAGAAATACTATTTCCAATAAATTTAACTATAAATGGTCCTTTTCAATCGCTGCTACTTTAGCAATATTGTTTGGTTTGTTTTTTTTGATGTCTACAAATGAAATTAGCCACAAAACAGCCTTTGGAGAGCAAAAAATAATTGAATTACCTGACGGTTCTCAAGTAACAATGAATTCAAAATCTCTAATAGAATTTAATCCTGACTCCTGGGAGTCAAACAGAATTTTAAAATTATCTGGTGAGGCTTATTTCAAAGTAAAAAAAGGCAGTCAATTCACTGTTAATACTGATAATGGAAATGTAATTGTTTTAGGAACAGAGTTTAATGTGAATTCATTAAATCATTATTTTGAAGTTATTTGTTATGAAGGAAAAGTAAAGGTAGAAAAAAACACTAAAGAGTATATTTTGACACCGGGCAAAACCGTGAGAAAATACAATAACAACTTAATTGAAGAATATATTACAAATAAAAATTTTCCTGCTTGGACTAAAGGAGAAAGTTCTTTTATCAGTGTTCCTCTGGAATTTGTAATCGCATCCATCGAAAAGCAATATAACTTAGTTGTTCTTGCTGACGATATAGATAAAACAAGAGTTTACACTGGTAGCTTTACACACAACAATTTAGCCTTAGCTTTAGCCTCAGTCTTTAAAACAATGAATATAAAATACCTGAAAAAGGATAATGGAATAATTAGTCTCGAATAAAATGAATCGTTGAAAAAGAAAAATTTATTTTACTTATTATTTTTTTTGCCCATCATGGTAGCCTTTTCTCAGGAACAGGCTACTTTTTTAGTTAAATTTAAAAACGAAAAAGCATCAGTTGTCTTTAATAGTATTGAAACGATATATGATGTGAGATTTTCTTATCAAGATTCAATAATAAGCAATAAGTTTATTTCTCTAGAAAAAAAGAAAAGAACCTTATCTGAAATCCTAGAGGAAATTGAAACTAACAGTACATTCAGTTTTGAAAAAATAAATCAACGTTACATCATTGTTAAAGAAAAAGAAAAAAATCTTAGCGGAGTTCAAATTTTAGATAATATTTTAATAACTAGTTATCTAACTAAAGGGATTCAAAAAAATAAAGACGCTACATTTACTATAAAACCCAAAAAACTTGAAATTTTACCGGGCCTAATCGAGGCAGATATTTTAGAAAGTATTCATTTATTGCCTGGAGTTGTAAGTCTTAATGAAACTGCTAGTGGCTTTGCTGTTAGGGGTGGTTCATTGGATCAAAATAGAATTATTTGGGATGGTATAAACATGTATCATAAAGGACATTTATTCGGGATGTTATCTGCTTTTAATCCTAATAGTACTTCTGAAGTCGTATTTCATAATAAGGGAACCCATTCAAGATTTGGAGAGCGAGCTTCAAGTGTTATAAATATAGTATCCGGAAATTCTATTGCAAACAGATTTACTGTTGGAATGGGAGTTAACGGGATTAATGCAGATGTCTATTTAGAATCTCCATTAATAAAGGATAAACTAAGTTTGCAAGTAGCATTAAGAAGGAGTTACACTGAATTATTTCAGTCTTCTTCTTTTACAAAAATTGCAAATAAAGTATTTCAAAATACTAAAATAGATAACATTGAAAATACGAATAATAAATTTTACTTCCTTGATTACAATATTAAATTAAATTTCAAATTAAATGAAAATAATAGTTTTTATGCAAGTACTATTTATATTGACAATTTCTTGGATTATTTAGTGCGTGACCAAGATTTAAACGATTCATATAACGATATTTTAGCAATAAATAACGACGGTTTTAGTTTCGGGTGGAATAAAAAGTGGACTCAAAATTTATCACAAAACACACAACTTTTTTTATCGAGATACAGTCTTGCCTATAACTTTATTAGTTCAAAGGGTATTCAAAGTGAATCAAATTTTGAAAAAAGAAATGAAATTTATGATTCTGGTTTATCTACTGAATTTCAATTGGGTTTTAACAAAAGTAAAAACTTAACATTTGGCTATCAATATGTTTTAAAAGATGTAAGCTATCTATTTAAGGAAACCGCGGACCTTACAATCATTTTGGATCAAGATAAAACGATAGTTAGATCACATTCAATTTATTTCCAATATCTATATAAAAATCCAAAAATATTTGATATTAGTTTAGGTCTAAGAGCAAACTATTATCAGGAGCTTGATGCAATGCGGGTCGAGCCAAGAATTTTACTATTTAAAAATATTTTTAAAAATTTAAAGATTCAATTATCTGGAGAAATAAAAAATCAGATAATAAGTGAAATAGATGAAACAGTTTTAAGTGATTTATCCTTAGAAAACAAATTATGGCGATTAGCTGACGGAGAAACGTTTCCAATAATTAACAGTAAACAGGTCTCTTTTGGTTTCTTATATAAAAATAAAGGTTGGAGTACTGATATAGATACTTACTATAAAAAAATTAAAGGTAAAAATGCATTATCATTAGGTTTTTTAAATCCAGATGATAGTAGATTTCATGAGGGTGAACAAACTGTTTTAGGAGTTGATTTTTACATCAAAAAAGATTTTAAATTTATAAAAACATGGATTAGTTATTCATTTAATGATGTAATTAGTACATATGAGGGTTTAAACGACAATCAACCTTTTACATCTAGTATAAATATTAGACATTCCTTTACAAGCTCTATAGCTTATAAAGTAAATAAGTTTCAAATTGCTTTGGCTTGGAATTGGAGATCGGGAAAACCTTTTACAAAATCATACGTATCACCCAATGATCAATTTTATTATTTAGGAATAAATACAGAAAAATTACCAAATTATCATCGTTTAGATATTTCTTCAACCTATAGTTTTAATTTTTCTAAAAAAAGTAAATTGAAAGGAAAATTAGGGTTTTCAGTAAGAAATATTTATAATCAAAAAAATCTCATTAGTCGAGAATATGTAGGGAATAATAATTTAGATAGTACCGTGGAAATAATAGATAAATATTCCTTAGAAATTACCCCTAACTTTCTTTTTCGGGTGACTTTTTAAATTAAAGAAATTTTTTAAGTGATGGCCATTTTAAAAATGGCCATTACTTATTTGATTTAGGAATCTATTGAGCCTAAAACTCTTTTCATAAAACTATTTAAAGCGTCTTTTTGTGATTTACCACTTTTAATCATTTTAGATACTTCAATTGCTCCATAAAAGTTTGATAAAAGTTCACCAATTACATCTAATTCAGTATCTTTAAGAGATGATACTTCAGTTAATGATTCTAGTGTTTCAATAGTTTCTATGATAAAGTCTTCGTCATTTTGTTCAATGAACTGAGTGACATGCTTAATTATTGGTAACTTCATCTACTAGTTCTTTTAATAAATCAAACTTATTTGTTTGAACCTGGTTAATAAATATTCCATTTTTAAAAGTTGCAAATGTTGGTAAATTATCAACTGTAGCCATCTTTCTTGATTCTGGATATTTTTCTGCATCTACCATAAGAAATTCGACTGTTTCATTTTCAGAAGCTAATTTTTTAAATTTAGGCTTCATTATTCTACAATTTCCACACCAACTGGCGCTATATTGTACAATTACAGTTTCATTATTGGAAATAATTTCGTTTAGATTATCTTTAACAAGCTCTGTTACCATATTTAATTATTTAATGAGAGGCTAAGTATTCTGCTGTGCCTCTTGCATTTGGTGCCATAGCGTCTTTTCCTTCTTCCCAATTAGCAGGACAAACCTCACCTTTTTCTTGAACGTGCTTGTAAGCATCAATTAAGCGTAAAAATTCATTTACATTTCTACCAAGTGGCATATGATTAACTCCTTCATGAAAAACTGTGCCCTCTTCGTCTATAAGGTAGGTAGCTCTATAGCTTACATTATCACCATCCATTTGTATAGTATCAGTATTTTCATCGTATCGTTCATTAGTACTATCTAAAATCCCTAGTATGCTCGATAAATTTCTGTTCGAATCTGCAACTAAAGGATACGTAATTCCTTCAATACCTCCATTGTCTTTTGCAGTATTTAGCCAAGCAAAATGAACTTCTGCAGTGTCACAAGAAGCTCCGATTACTAAGGTATTTCTTTTTTCAAATTCATCCAAAGAAGCTTGAAAGGCGTGAAGTTCCGTCGGGCAAACAAAAGTAAAATCTTTTGGATACCAAAAAAGTAAAACTTTTTTCTTTTTACTGGTAGCTTCTTTTAAAATGTTTAAATTAAAATCGTCGCCCATTTCGTTCATAGCTTTAACTTCTATGTTTGGGAATTTTTTTCCTACTATTGACATAATTTTTTATTTTTATTTATAAATATGTTACAAAAATACAATAGAACCTTTCTTGAATAGTTAAATTAAATTTTAATTTTTTATTTACTAATAAGCAATTTCTATAATACTAAAAATTTTAAATAACTAAACCTTATTTGAAACTATTTGGCGTATTTTTATATTCAATGCTGCAAAAAATAAGGTCGTAAAAGGACTCAACCAATTAAAAATTGCATACACGAAGTAGTCGGCAACACTAACCCCTAAAACGTTTGAATGATAAGCACCACAAGTATTCCAAGGAATTAATACTGAAGTAACCGTTCCAGAATCTTCTAAAGTTCTACTTAAATTCTCTGGAGCCAATCCTTTTTCCATAAAAGCTTTTGAATACATTTTTCCTGGAACAACTATCGCTAAATATTGATCTGATGCGGTGAAATTTAATCCAATACACGTAAACACTGTACTAGCAAATAGTCCAAAAATAGAGTCAAAAAGTTGTAACATATAACTACTTATCTTGGCCAAAGCACCGATAGCATCCATAATTCCTCCGAAGACCATAGCACATAAAATAAGCCAAATAGTCCCCATCATTTTTGCCATACCTCCAGAAGTAAATAAATCTGCTAATATTTCATTATCTGTCACAATGGTAGTTTTAACTGTTATTGCCGTCATCAATCCTTTATATGCTGAGTTGAAATTTAATTCAGTTGCACCCGCTATATTCATAATGATTTGAGGTTGAAAAAATAAAGCAAAAATAGCTGCTAAAATTGTTCCAGCTGTTAGAGCAATAAGAGGTGGTGTTTTTTTGGTTATTAAACCTATCACAATTGCTGGAACTAAAAACAACCATGGATTGATATTAAAAGCTTTGTCAATATCTCTTAGCATTACAAAAGTATCAGCAGCTTCACCATTTACATTTAACGTTAAACCTATAATTACAAAAATGATAAGTGTAATAATAAATGTAGGGATTGTTGTGTAAGCCATATATTTAATATGCGTAAATAAATCGGTTCCAGCCATTGCTGGAGCTAAGTTTGTTGTATCTGACATTGGTGACATTTTATCTCCAAAATATGCACCGGATAACACAGCTCCTGCTGTCATCCCAAGAGGAATTCCAAGAGCTTCTGCGATTCCTATTAAAGCTATTCCAACAGTTGCTGCTGTGGTCCAGGAGCTACCTGTTGCTACTGAAATAACTGCACAGATAATTAAACATGCTGGTAAAAATATGGTAGGATTTAAAATTTGTAATCCATAGTAAATCATTGTTGGTATAATCCCACTAACTAACCAAGTACCAGCTAAAGCACCTACCATTAATAGAATAAATATAGCGCTAGAGGTAGTTTTAACATTTTCAGCAACTTCATTCATCATTAAAGAAAACGAAACCTTATTTTTGAATCCTATCATTGACGCTACAGCAGCTCCCATTAATAATATAAATTGATTAGAGCCACTTAATGAATCATCTCCAAAAATAAAAACATTATAAGCCAACATTCCAACTAGTATAATAATAGGAATAATTGCTTCTAAAATTGAGAGTTTATTATTCTTGATTATTTTTTGATCTTTAATTTTTATTTCAGTATAATTTTGTTGTTTTTGCATGTTTTATTTTTAATAAATGTAATGTTACGATTTTGAATATAAGTTTGCAAGTGTTATTTAATGGTTATCGCTTTTATAATATTTTAATTAAAGTCTACTTAGAAGATTTTTAAAATTATACCTACTGAAAAAAACATTTTAATTTTTTATTAAAATACTCAAATAATACAATTAATTAAATTTTTTGTACAATTAAAGGTTATTATAATCTTAAAAATAAAAATATTTGAAAGAAATTAATTAATTTTACACATCAAAAAAATAAATATACATTTTTACTACTATGAAAACTAAAAAATTACTTTTTTTAGCAACTATTTTTTTATCGTTTAGCTTAGTTGCACAAAATTCACGCCAGCCATCAGGTATAATTACAGGTACTTTTATGGGAACAACAGGAAATTTAAAAGACTTCCCATTGTACGATGTCAATAATGACAACTCAGATTCTTCAATTATTGTTCCGCAGCAAGTAAATGTTTTACCTCAAGAGGAAAATACAACAACTTCCCCAACAATAATTCAAAATCTTCAAACTGAGCCGGGAGGTATCACTGCGTTGCCAATATTACAAAACTTTCAAGGATCTAACCAGGGTCAATCAGGTTACTTACCACCAGATCCAACTGGAGCAGTCGGACCTGATCACTATGTTCATTCTGTTAACTCAATTGTAAAAATATTTGACAAAACAGGTAACTTAGTATATGGTCCAATAAGCTTAGGTGGTTTTTTAGGAATATCTTCCAATAATGGTGACCCAATTGTAATGTATGATCAATTAGCAGATCGTTGGTTTGTTAGTGAATTTGGAAATTTAGGAGGTGATTTAGGCTTAGCAGTTGGTGTTTCTGTTACAAATGATCCAACTGGTGCTTACAATGTATATCAATTTGATATGGGGTCTTTTCCAGATTATCCTCATTATGGATTGTGGCATGATGGATACTATGGTACAGCCAACTACTCAAATCAGGGAGAAACTGCAGCATTTGTTATGGAACGAGATGTTATTTTAGCAGGTGGTGCAGAACCAAAAGTAGTTTTGTTTGATTTACCTGAGGTAGTTTCAAACCCGTTAAATGTAAAGAGTGCTGAACCAGCAAATCTTTTGGGCACCGAAATTGACACTAATTTACCTGGATATATCACTTATTTGCAAGATGACGGATGGGCTAGTGCTATAACTTATGACCATCTAAAAGTTTGGGAAATTGATATGGATTGGAATAATGTAGCTAATTCTACTATATCTGATCCTTTAGAAATCCCTACTGATCCTTTTGATGCTGGTGAAGTATTCGGAGAAGGTAATGGAGCAATAAAACAACCTGGTACCAGTCAAAGGCTTTCTGGTCATGGAGGAATTGTTTCTTTTGCAGCAAATTACAGACCTTTTGAAGACCATAATTCTTGGTTAATAACGTTTAATACATTTATAGATGCCAATGAAACAGGAGGAATTCGTTGGATAGAATTAAGAAATGATGATTTTAGTCCATGGGAGATATTCCAAGAAGGTACCTACTCAATTGCTGACGGTCATAGTCGCTTAATGAGTACTTCTGCAATAGATGCAGAAGGTAATATTGCATTAGCTTATACAACCGCAAGCGAAAATTTAAAGGTATCGCTAAGATACACTGGACGTTTCGATGGTGATCCGCTTGGTCAAATGACACTGGATGAGACTGTCATATTCAATGGAAATGGAGTAAGAACCAACAATAATAGGTATGGTGACTATGCGCACATGACTTTAGATCCTGATAACTTTACATTTTGGTCTACGGCAGATTATTTTCAATCGAACAACTATTGGGCAACTCGAATAGCATCTTTTAGAGTATTTGGACCCTTTGCAGATGATGTAGGTGTAAGTGCTTTAAATGAACCTCTTAATGGGATTTTAACCAATTCTGAAACTGTAGAAATTAGTATAAGAAACTATAGTTTAGCTCCCGTAAGTAATATTCCCGTTGAACTTAGAGTTGATGGTGATTTAATAGCATCAGAAAATTTTAATGGTACCATCAATCCCAATGAAGCGGTAAATTATGAGTTTTCACAGACTGTAGATTTATCTAACCAAGGCCAGACATATGTTATAGAAGCTAAAACAAATTTCAGTGGTGATGGTTATGAGCCTAATGATAACTTCGTTAAAGAAGTTAAGCATTTGCTATCAAATGATGTAGGAGTGTACGATTTAGTATCTCCACAATCTGGGCAAAATTTAGCCAACGAATCAATAACTGTAAAATTGAAAAATTATGGAGCAGCATCACAATCAGGATTCGATGTTCAATATATTTTAGATTCAGGATCACCAGTTATTCAGTCATTTGACGGTACTATTGGTTCAGAAGAAGTTATTAGTTTTACTTTTGATGTTGAAGGTGATTTCAGCGAAATTATTGCACACAGTCTTAATATAACTACTTTACTTAGTGGTGACCAATTGACCGATAATGATGAAATTTCTGTTGTTGTAGAAAATTTACTTTGTTTACCCGAAAGTAATTGTACCGTAGGTCACGGTTTTGATGTTTTTGAAATAGCTGGTATCAATAATGACTCAGATTGTAATGAAGAAGGATATTCAAATTTTACTAACTTAATCGCTAATCTAGAACCAGGTAGTACAAATAGCTTGACTGTTACCTCAAATTATGGAAATCAATATATAAAAGTATGGATAGATTTTAACGATGATTCTCAGCTAACTGCAGACGAAGTAGTAGTAGATAACTATCATTTTGCTGCTGGTGAAGGTTCTGGTAATTTTACAGAAACTTTTGATTTGGTAGTTCCAGCTGGATCAATAGTCGGAGAGCACCTAATGAGAGCTAGAACTAGTGGTGTTGGAGTGATATCTGATGATTCATGCCAAGAAATTGGTTTTGGTGAGACAGAAGACTATACTGCAAATATTGGTTCCCTCGGAGTAGAAGATTACGAGATTAATAATTCAGAAATGATCATCACAACCCTAGGGGATAAGCAGTTTGATGCAATATTAAACACTGAATTTGACGGAGAACTGTTTTTAGCCTTATACAACAGTCTAGGACAAAGAGTAGGATTTAGTAAAAGAGTTCCTAGACAAGGAAATACATACAAAATAACAATAGATATGTCAAACATGTCTCAAGGAGTCTATTTTGTAAGAATGGGTGGTCAAAACACTACCGCATACAAAACAGGCAGAATCATTGTAAAATAATTTCTACCATTAATCATAAAAAAAAGCCTGTAATAATACAGGCTTTTTTTATTGAATATAAAAGGCTCTTTAATTTTCTATTATCCCAACGCTTACCATGCATTCTCTCATTAATTTGAAAGTACGCTCAATATCGTTATCAAGTCCAATTGAAAATCGAATTATTCCATCAGTTAATCCCATTTCTTTTTGTTCATCATCTGGAATTTCACTCGATGTAGATGTTCCAGGAGCCGAAAATAACGTTTTGTAAAAGCCTAAACTAACGGCAAGATACCCTAAATTTTTGTCCTGCATTGACTCCATTAGTTCGTTGGCTTTTGCTAGAGACCCTACATCAAGAGTTAACAGTCCTCCAAATCCATACTCTTTGTTCATCATTTTTTTAAAAATTTGATGTGATGGGTGAGAAGCTAATCCTGGATAAACAGTTCTTAATCCCAATTTTTCAAATTGCTCAGCTAGATAAAGTGCGTTTTTACTATGTTGTTTTATTCTTAAATGGAGTGAACGCATATTTTTTAATATGGATGAAGCTCTTAAACTGTCCATAGATGGGCCTAGCAACATTGCAGAACCATCAATTACACTTCGCATAGCATTAATTAACTCTTTAGATCCACAAACTACGCCTCCCATTGTATCGTTTGTTCCGTTTATAAATTTAGTTAAACTATGTAAAACAACATCAGCTCCTAATTTTACTGGAGAAATGATCATTGGAGAAAACGTATTGTCTACTAATAGCTTTAAATTGTGTTTTTTTGCTATTGCTGATAAACCTATAATATCTGCAACTTCAAGTAATGGATTGCTGATAGCTTCGCAATAGATGACTTTTGTGTTTTTATCGATAGCCGCTTCCACCTTCTCAAGATTTGTAATATCTACAAAACTAGTATCAATTTTAAATCGAGGAGCAAAATTTTTTAAGAAAGCGTAAGTTCCTCCATAAATAGTTCTACTTGAAACAATGTGGTCGCCAGCTCCACAAAAATGCATTAAGGTTGTGGTTATAGCTCCCATTCCAGAACCTGCTACATTAGCAGTTTCTGTATTTTCCATGGCTGCGAGGGCCTCTCCCAGGTAAAGATTACTCGGTGAGGTGTGTCTTGAATATAAGTAGCATCCTTCAGCATCACCCTCAAAGGCGTCTAACATTTTGTTGGCTGTTAAAAAAGTATATGTTGCTGAATCTGAAATAGAAGGATTTACACCTCCAAATTCACCAAAATATTGCAAATCTTGAATTTTGTTAGCTGGTTTAAATTTCATGGTTTTTAGTTTTATGAATACCAATATTAATATAAATTAGAATAAAAATCAATTGAAATAACCAATTGTAGAAAATAAAACTATATTTGTTTGATAAAATAGATTTATATTTAAAAATCTCCATTAATTATTATTGTTTTTAGAAAAATTTTCAAATTATGCAGTTAGATTTAGTAGATAAAAAAATATTAGGCTTTTTACAGGAAGATAATAAACAAACAAATAAATTGCTCTCTTTAAAATTAAATTTATCGGTGACTGCAGTTTACGAACGAATTAAAAAGCTCGAACGGTTAGGAATTATAAAAAAGAATGTTTGCTTATTAGATAAGAATAAGATCAATTTAGATTTTGTAGCTTTCTGTCACATCAAGTTAGTGCAACATTCAAAAGATTATGTAATAAAATTTGAAGAAGAGGTAACCAAATTAAAGGAGGTACTAGAATGTTACCATATTAGTGGTGATTATGATTATTTATTAAAAGTGTTAGTAAAAGATATGGAAGCATTTAGAGAATTTATGGTAAAAAAATTGACTTCAATAGATCATATTGGTAGCACCCATAGTACTTTTATGATTAGTGAAGTAAAACATACAACAGCTTTTTCTCTAGATTACTAATTGATAAGCTATTTAAATATTATTATTTATGGCAGCTTCAGCACATCGTTCTCCATCCATAGCTGCAGAGATAATTCCACCAGCATAACCTCCTCCTTCGCCACAAGGATATAACCCTTTAATTTGTGGATGTTCAAAGGTATCATTTCTTGGGATACTCACGGGAGATGATGTTCTAGATTCAACACCGATCACATTAGCTTGTTCAGTATAATAACCTTTCATTTTTTTTCCAAACTCTTTAAATCCGGTTCTTAATCTACTCCCTATTATCTTTGGAAGTAAAGAATGAAGAGGTGCTGATTTTAAACCAGGTTGGTAAGAGCAATCATTTAAATTACTAGATAATTTTCCCTCCACAAAATCTGTCATACGTTGGGCTGGTGCTGATTGTGTTCGACCTCCTGAAGTAAAAGCTAGTTTTTCTAGGTTTTTTTGATATTCTAAACCTTTTAATGCTCCAAAACGTTCATATTTTGATAGGTCTTGTTGGACATTAATTTCTACTACAATTCCTGAGTTTGCATACAAACTATTTCTTTTTGAAGGAGACATCCCATTTACAACGATTTCTTCTTTTGTAGTGGCTGCGGGAACTATAAAACCACCTGGGCACATACAAAATGAGTAAACACCTCTATCTTTTACTTGTTGTACAAGACTATAAGAAGCAGCTGGAAGTAAATCATCTCTTTCTCCTTTGCAATGGTATTGAATGGAATCAATAATTCCTTGCGGATGTTCAATCCGAACACCCATAGCAAAAGATTTAGCTTCAATAGCTATATTTTTTTTATCTAATAAATAATAGATATCTCTTGCTGAATGTCCTGTGGCTAAAATTACTTTCGTTACCGCAAATTCTTTTTTATCATTCAACTGTAAAGCTATTATTTGATTTCTTTTAATAATAAAATCAGTCACTTTTGTTTCAAAATGTATCTCACCACCAAATTTTAATATAGTTTCTCGAATATTTTTAACGACCCTTGGAAGTTTATTCGTACCGATATGAGGATGTGCATCAATTAATATTTGTTCAGTAGCACCGTGGTAAACTAAGTTTTCAAAGATCCTTCTAACATCACCTCTTTTTAGACTTCTTGTATATAATTTTCCATCAGAATAAGTTCCTGCGCCTCCTTCACCAAAGCAATAATTTGAATCTTCGTTGACGATATGATCTTGGTTAATTGCTTTTAAATCACGACGTCTATCTTGAACATTCTTGCCGCGTTCCAAAACAATAGGTTTAAAACCTAGTTCGATACAGCGTAAAGCGGCATACATCCCTGCAGGTCCGAAGCCAACTATATGAATTTCTTCTGCCTTAGTCACATCCATATAGTTAAAATTGTAGTTTGAAAACTCAGGTATCTTTTCTTTGATATAGACAGCTACTTTGTAATTGAAGACTACTGGTGATTTTCTTGCGTCAATAGATTTTCGAAGAATTTTAATACCTGAAATGGATTTCTTGTCTAAATCTAAAATACGAGATGCTTTTATTAAAAGGATATCCTCTTTTTTATCTTCATTTATAGCTATT
>Ga0206683_10000442_pt1 | contig 30600 bp, 37 predicted proteins | sample M280m12015metaG_FD_155483 | JGI IMG/M metagenome (GOLD analysis project Ga0206683, IMG submission 155483) | Ammonia-oxidizing marine archaeal communities from Monterey Bay, California, United States - M2 80m 12015 | ecosystem: Environmental > Aquatic > Marine > Intertidal zone | place: USA...
CTCATCGTCTTTTATCATTTTTTTCCACTTGGTTAGGGTACTCTTGGCAGACTTAAGAGTCTTGGCATTGATCTTAAGTACATGACCTGCAACATATGCATCTGATATCTTGTAGGCGCCACTGTTGGTTTGGTATACGTAGTATGTCATCATTGTTTATTTTTTTTAAGTAAGTAATTATGTTTAACTATTCTGATAGTATTTCTAAGACATGATCCACAGCCATTGGGCTTTTTAGCTTCACCTGTTAGTCTGTTGTAAATGTCATAGAGATGTTGTCGAGTCATGGTGTCTAGTCTCAAACTAGTGTACATGAGGTTCTCTCTTTGTTGTAACCATTGGTAGTCTTCGTTTGTCATATCTTGTGTATTTGTCTGTTTATAATTTCTGCTGTGATGGCTGCTATCCCAGATATAAATATACTTTGAGCGCCATGTGTAAATACAGTAAATCCTAATGTAACCCAAAATGTACTGCACATAACACAGTTAAATGGTTTACGATCTAGTTTTAACCTACTGAGTAGTGACTGATATAGAGGTGTTTCATGTATGAGGTTTACACATGAGGCTAGACCTACTATAGTAATAAGAGTTTTAAAAATCATAATCTATTCCTTGTTTTTTTAGTTCGAGTCTGATATATTGTTTGGCTTCGTCTACTGCATGTGAGATGCTATTTCTTGGTATACCTGTTTTACGAGCCAACTCTGAGTAGTTAGGTGTAATCATATACATTTGAAACAGAGTAGCTCTAAACCATAAACCAGTTTTATCACATGCCATGTCTTCTATAATACCTTCTATTGCTGTGACTACATAATCCTGTTCATGGTCATACTCTTCATATGGTTGATTCAGTATGTTAGGATCTATGGCTAGTCTGTCATCTAAACTATGTACTCTGTTCTTTTGACGATACAGTGTATGGTACTGACTAGTCGATGAATTATAACTACGCCATATAATACCTGAGAGAAACTGCATGGCCTTACCAGCATCTACTAGTTCTTGACCTCTTTCATGTTCCATAAACTCTGCGATGGCATAGTGTGCAACCTCTTCCCATTCATGATTACCTTTACATATCTTTTGAGCCATAATGCATATGTCTTCGTAGCGCTCTGTTAAGAATTTATTCAAATCTTTCTAATATATCTTTTAACAACAGACAACGTTCGTATTGTTCTGTTGATTCTAATCTTGTGATATCTGATGCGATCTCATCTAAGGCCTCTTCTAGTTGCATATTGTTACGATCATAATAGTACTCAAAGACAGTCTCTTGACATCTCTCTTTCATCTCTTCGGTTTCGAGACAATAGTTATCGAATATCAATTCTGTTAGTTTACGTCTTCTCATCTCTGTCTTGTTTTCTAATATAACCTTCAGCAACTCTGCTAATTGAAAACTCTGTTACTTGATATGTATTCTTTCTGTATCTACCATGAGTCTCTGCTATTTTATCTTGCAGAATATTATGGTTAACACAACCTAAGATATACATCCATATTAGACGTTCTCTTTCTCTCGAGAACTCAATGTACTCTACAGATTTCTGACGACCTCCACGGTTAGGTAGATATGGCAACTTAAATATCAAAGTATGATCATATGGTTCGCCAAACTCCATTAGACCAGTTTCCTGTTCTTGTAACCATTTAACTAGACCGTCAGCTCTTTTATTACAGATAACACCTGCATCCTCTTTATGTAGACTGTACCAATCATCATGACCATACTTCATAGTTACTCTGTGAGCAAATGCAATTAGTAATAGTATTGATTCGTCTTTAACATCTTTGGCCCAATATGGTATTTGTACTCTCATCTATTTTAGTTTTTGGACAGCTGAGTGTAATTCATCTAGCTGCATTGATAATTTTGCTTTTTGTTCTTTAACCAGTTTACATAATTCAAAGGCCTCATAACCTTCTAAGTCTCGCATAGTCTCTTGTGACCATATCTCTAGTTCTCTTTGCATTGCGTCTAACTCTACGAGTTGTACCTGATGTGGTATCTGTTTTAAACGATCTGTTAAGGTGTTACCATAGTCATAGTAATACCAATCTCTGACATGTTTATGTTTACAGAAACGTATAGCTTCTATTTCTAATAGGTCTAATGGTTTGAAGTAATCTGATTGATTGTACATATTGTATATATTTGTATTTTTTAGTTGTTAATAATTGGGGTGGTCGATAATCTGTCGCACCAGTTGCTTTAGATGACGTTTAACTGTCTTGCCTTTGTGTTCATATTCTATTCGAATTAGTTGATCTCTAACCATGTCTCTGAGCAGTCTCTTGACTTGTATGTCTTTATGAGTCCACTCTCGAATATGTCTATCATTAGGATCTGACTTGATCAAGATGTTATCTAAAATAATTTGTTTATAGTGTACTAGTGTTGGTATCATGTTAGTTATACTTAGTTTGTTTAAAATGTTTAAAAGTAAAAAGTCTTACTTTTTCAGCCTTTTCAAGAACTGCACCAGATCCTACCACTAACAGTGGTTGAAAACTATGCAGGTTCTCCAGATAGGTTAAAAGTCTTACTATTAGATTATACTAGTATAAAAAAGCAACTGGTGAGTCCCAAACAGCATTTTACAGTAAATCTAAAGTAAGACTTTTTCACCACTAAAAGATGTCCATGACAGTTTCTCTATCAAATATCCACCAATTACCTCTTCGAGTTGGTTGTTTTTCTAGAATCTTAGGGTATTTTGGATCGAATCGAAGACTATCAGGTCTTGTAATAGTTGTTGATCTATCCTTTTTAAACTCATTCTTCATACACATTTTAATCTCTTTATTATTAGGCATACCTTTTTTACCTAAACCTAACTGATCTTTGATTGAGTCTAAGTCTGCAAAACATTTATCTTGATCTTCGTGTATCTCAAAGTGTTTACAAATACTATCGAGTATCTGTTCATATAACTCTGAGTTTGAAAGGTCTTGCATAAATCCCTTTATCTTAGTAACATAATCTTCAGGTGCAAAATACAATCTACTGTGACTAGTATCTAGATTACCATCTTTATCTAACCTTAATTCAGGTGCTACATAAGTTAATAAGTAGTGTGCAAAGTGACCCATTTCTGCTTCAACTTTTTCCTTATACTGACTGATTTTAGTAGTAGGTGCAGTATCCATTTCTCTAACCCAAAATCTAGTAGCCTTACCACTTAGATGTAATGCATCATAGTTATTAGATGAAAAAACAAATTTACTATGTATTGGTGATTTATACTGTTTACCATATTTAGGATTAACAGTCTGTTGTCCATTCTCAGTAATCCAATCCTTTAGATTATCCATCACTGCCTCTGGGTTTTTCCAATTACCAGATTCCTCAACAACTACTAATTGTGATTCAGCTAAAAAGTCTGTAAAGTCTGATTCTAATTGTTTACCGCCGATTTTTTTATAGGCTTGTTTACCAATTAAAGAGATTAAGATTTGAATAACTGATGTCTTACCACTCTCTTCACCACCTACAAAAAGAATAGCAGGTAGTTTAGCTTCTGGATATAGGATTGAAATAGCACAGTACTGTAAAGCCATATCATACTGATCACCAAAACCATGACGTAGTCCTGTTTCTATAGTATCCCATTTACCAGGTGTAGCTTGCCAGTCTGGACGTATAAATCTATTCCTAGTTTTTCCATCTGCTCCTAAGTTATTCGGAAACTGCTCAGAGGTATAATCAGGTTTATACCCAAACTTATCATATAATAAAGGTGGTGTACTACGACCTCCATAAAGTTTCTCAAACATAGTTTTAGTCCATGGAATTAATTCATCAGTAACTGAATCTATTTTAAAGTATTCAGTACCAACTGCAAGATAGCGATCTATTTCTTCTGGTCTAAATTCTATTTCAGTCTTAGGTATATCATCTCTATCATAACCTCTACGCTTTCTTTCTAAGGCTTCTGATTCGTCTTGTGCTTTGTAATATTCTCTACGTTCTTCCATTGTAGGTACATAGATAGGATCGCCATCTGCTTCAAAATTATTAGCTGACTTAATACCAGTTGAGACTTCACCAAACTTACTCATTAATAATGTATCTACTTCATCACCAGTTAAACCAGCTCTTAGTAAACAATAGACCATTTTAATCTGATAGTTATGTTTGTTACCATCTTCATATACGTCGTCCTTCATAAAGTATTTGATAATCCAATCCCATTTAAGATCAGCATCTGCTTGCGAGTGTACACCGACATAATCAGTACGCACAGTAGGTACTTGAATAAAATCTAATGGATCTACATCATTCTTAGATAACCACTCATCTAGCAGCTTTAAACTAGTACGTGCACCAATCCATTTAACTTTCTGAATTCTATCATGTATGTTTGGTCTCTTCTCACTTAATTCTAATTTAGTGTTAACACCATAAGGACTACGAGTAAATCTACCAGGATCTTTACATGCTTCATCTATTTTACCACCGAATTTTTCAACCACAGTCTTCATAGCTTTAAAGTATGCAGTATACATAGTTCTATCACCTAAGTCATGATCTAATGCTACAATAAAATGTAATGATTTATTACTACTATCTACTATAGTTGAGAATGGTAGTCCACACTTCTTCATTATTTCTGCTTGATCTCTTTTACTAAAGTGATCCATCTCAAATAAGAAGTTACTAAAACGTGTAACATTTTTATAGCTTCGAGTAGTTCCTTTTTTCATAGGATTAATAGACACATACTCTTGTGATTCAGCAATCTTACTTACAGGAAATGTTTTGTTTTCGAATTTATGACCCATGCAAGTATACTCGCCTGAATTAAATAGGCAATCTATCCATTCTTTTGTTTGTTTAGTTTCTTTAGTCATTTTATTTAATTGTTTTTAATTCATCTAATGCAGTTTGTAAAACTTTTACAAGTTGTTCTCTTTCAGATTGACCTTCTATAATAAGTTTAAAACCATGTTTAGTCCTATTAACTTGAATACTATCATAACCATACTCATGCATATAATCAGTTTCAATTTCTAGTTCTACTAAACCTCCATTACCGCCATCACCAGGTTTATATCCATTATGAACCAATCTCATATCTAAATAGTGTGCGCCTATAGTTTTTTGAGTTACTACTACTGTTTGATTACCATAAGTAGTTTTACCAGGTATTTCGTATGCTAAATAATTGCGATGATTAGTATCGTCTGGCCATACATCTTGTGATTCGTCTCTAATTGTTATTGCACTCATAATTATTGGTTTTTAAATTTAGTTAGTAAATATCCTGATTCAAATGGTGCTCTCATAATTCCACCACTCATCATAAATTTACTGATTACTCTTTTTACACTCGAAGTACTAATACTACATGCTTCTGCAATTGCATTAACAGATTGTGGCCATGTAGATCTGTGATGCATAAAAAGCAGTACTGCTTTCTCATACTGATTTAGATCTGACTCATAGATATAGTCTTGTTCTTCTGAGATTGAATCACCTCGTTTAGTATCAAACTCTTTGTCTTCTTTTAGTACTGGTTCCATCATAGGAGCCATAGCCTTTCTTAGTTCATCTCTTAGGCTTTCGATTGATTCGATTAAACCTTGTTTTGTTTCTACTCCATCTAAGAAGTAATTGATTTCCTGTTCATTCATTGTATAAAAATTTATTTAGGTGTAACTTCGTTGTTACATTAATTATATAGTATATATCAACATAGTTTCAAAAAAAAGACAGATTTCATAAAATATTTGATTTTTAGACTATTAGTTCTATTAGAAAGAACTATTTGTTTCATTATAGATAAGGATTAGTTACTCATTTCCATAAACATTTGAGCGTCTTCACCAAAGATATCGTGCATTTGCTCGTCAGTATATGAATACAAAGCTTGTGGACCATAATAATCAAAGTGATAATCTAAGTCTAAATAGACATCCGCTAAATCATCACATACCATTGATTTCTGTTCTACTCCTAAAAACATAACGTTATGACTAACGTCCCATGATATTTGTTCTAATAATTCTTCACCATCTACGACTTTATCAGTTCTAAAGAATACTTCTGAGATTAGAGTTTCTCCATTCTTAGTTTCATAAGTTGTATATCCATTATACGCTGCGGTAATTCCTTGATGTCTCCACATCTCTTGTGTGAATGTTGATACCCACTCTAATAGTTCTTCTTTGTCTTTGATATAGAATACATCAAATTTTAGTAAGTGTTCTACTTTAGCATCCTCATTCCATGATAATTGTTCTAATGCTTCGTTACGTTGTTCAGTTGAAATTGTTCTCATTTTGTTTTGTTTTTATTGATTAATTAATTATTATACTACTAATATACCACTAATATTTGATATAAAAAAATTATTTAGCGTTTATTTTCAAAGTTTTTTATCCTTGCCATTCAGGTTGTACTGATTTTCTATGGCATTTGTATATTACTTGTTCAACACATCTAATATAACTCAAATTCTCATGTGAAATAAAGCAAGTGTTAGAATGTTGTTCTAATCTAATATTGTGTTTTGTACAATACTCTTTTACGGGAAAGTAAATAGGATCAGTTTCAGTGTTGATTGTTGGACAAATTGTGTAATTCATTTTGTTTAGTTTTATTTGTTATTGTTATTATTACTCTACTATATTACCACAAATTATTGAGATAAAAAAATTATTTAGCGTTTATTTTTAAATTATTTTGAATAAGATAAATCATAGAAAATAGGCTCTTCTGCATTTTGCTTTGCGAACTTTGCTTCAAGTCTATCTTCGCGGTCTAATTCATTTAGACGTGCTTTGTATGAGCCATTGAAACAATTAGTATCTATAGTTTGATGAATTGTTCCGTCTGATTGCCATTTACCTTCAGCAATTTGAGCATTGCGCATATCAAAGATATAACCTTTATTTATTTTTGTGATGTTCATACCGACTTCTATAAATGCAGAGGTTTCGATAATTGTAATACGTGTAGGGTTTTTACCTAACTTTTTTAGGTTTTCAATAAAGCTTTCTAATACTAATACTGAGTTTTTGTTTTGATTTTTCATTTTTACTTGTTTTTATTTGTTATTGTTATTATTATACTACTAATATACCAAATCTTTTTGACATAAAAAAATTATTTAGCGTTTATTTTTAAAATAATTTCTTTAGAAGGTAAATAACCTCCATTAGTATACTACTAATATACCACAAATAATTGACATAAAAAAATCTGGAGTGATTTATTTTTAAAATAATTTGAAACAAAAAAAAAACTGGATATATAAGGTATGTTACTAATCTTAGTAACGTTATAGTTTTGTACTATTTATTATATTTTACTTGTTTGAAGCCAGTGTTCTTGATCGTCACTGGCTTCTTTTTTTGCATAAAAAAGCCCCTGTAAAAAATGGCTTAAATACAGGGGCTCAACCTAAATAAATCAATGGCACATGACAGCCATCAATACTATATATATCTACGAAATTCTAATCTTCAGTGCACCGTTTGTATGATATACACCACCTAAAGGTACTCCCGCTGCAGAGGCTGCTGCATCATCTGCGAAGTTAATGTTTAAGTAGTTTTGTATTTCTAACAACTTAATACTTAAAGTATCACTGTATGCTGCTGTAATTCCATCACCTAGTGCTATGGCACCATATGCAGTAGTATTTGCACCATTTCCAATTGCCACACTGGCACCTCCAGTTGCCGTACTGTTTGCTCCAATGGCTGTACTAGAACCACCTTGGGCAACACATGAACGCCCAATTGCAGTATCATTTGAATTAACTGCATCAGAATCATTTCCATATGCTTGAGATTCTAAACCAGTTGCTTCACAACCTTTACCCACACTGGTACTTTGAGTTGAACTTGCAACCGAGGCATCACCTATAGAAATCGATTGACCACCTGAAGCGTTTGCTGCAGTACCAGTTAAACTAGCAGCTGACTGCATAGAGTTTGATCCTGATCCTGCTTCTAAGCCTGCAGCTCCACCACCACCAACTCCAACTACTGTTGCTCCTGTAAAATCTACAGTTCCAGATGGGAAGTTGATTTGGTTTGTTTTAATTTCCATATTGATGGCATTACCTGCACCATCTGTTATTCCTTTTGCAGTACCACTTATAGCGGCATTGTCTGTTGTTTTGAGTAAACCTTCGTAACTCGTATTAATTGCATTTCCTGTTAAAGTTGCCATATCTTTGTGTTATTTGTTTTTTTATGAATAAATTGGTGTTATACTATCAATCAGTCCGTGGAATGTATCTGTACTGTCACCATCAGCTAATCTTAGTTGTATTAAAAAATCTGGATCACATGCATTAATCCATGCCATTGATCTAGCACTATTAGTTACAGTTGAATCGCTATATGTAGTATTTGCAAAGTTTATATTACCTAGAGATTGATTATATGATCCACCAATTGGTGTTGTTACTGAAAAACCAGATGCTTGTCCAGATATTTTCTTATATCTAAATGTAACTCCAGTTAAACGTTGACCTGCATTTCCTGCTGGAAAAGCTGCGATAGTACAACCACTGTTAAATCCAGCATAAGATATACCTGTAGTTTGAACTAGTTCTAAACAACTATTACCAGTTTCTTGATCTACTAAATTTTGTTTACTAAAGATAGTTCCATTATCAGAGGTCCATAAACCATCTGTATCTTCGAATGTTTGACCAGCATTTGATAGTGTTCCTGGTTGGTTAGCTACTGCCACAGTTGAAAAATCAGCATCTTTTATACTATCACCTGATGGTAACTTAACATATGAATTACCATTAACAGCGTTATCACTACTATTTAGAATAAAACTAATAGGAGTGTCTGATGCTGCTTTACCATTTCTAACTACTTTAAGACTACTTGGTGTTAATTGTCCTACACCACTTATAATAGTTGGTGTTTTGTAAAAAGCAGAGCTACCATAATCTGCATCATCAATACCCATTATGACGATGTCTCCTGAAATATTGTAATTATATGATTGGTTAAGCAGAGTAGCGGCTCCAAAATCATTACCATTTTGTGAATAACCAACTAAACCTTTGGCAATACCACCACCTCTTTCCATCTTTCTATCTCTGTTAACATTGATATAAAGTTTTTGTGGTGCCATATTACTTATTGCTTCGTCTCCTTGATTAGAGTAAACCATATAGTTTTTATCCATAGGTGCACCATCACAATCATTTATATATAATGGAGTTGATCCATCTGCTAATGGTCCTGCATAGAAACCTTGGTCACCGGCTCCTGCTTTAGCATTTAATAAAATAATATTAGTTGCATATGCGTATTGACCAAATTGAACTTTGATACCATATTCGTATTTACAAAATGCTAAGTTTCTAAATAATGGCGATAGACCATCCCAGTTACCAATACTAGCACCACTTACATTCATATCGAATTTTGTTCCAGATCTACCACCTACACTAACTCCTCCGTTAACCCAGTATGTATAACCTATAATAGAAGTAAATGTAGCATCATAACCACATTCTACTACAGCTCCACTAAAATCTGCAGTTATGTTTTCTTGTGTAGTATAACTGTCAATAACATCGTTTACTTTTGTAATAGTAACTGTTAAACCAGTTTGATTTGGATAGATGTGATAACCTCTTGTAGTTAAAGTAGTTGCAGTAATTGCTTCTACTTCTGTATGCATCCAACCATTAAATTCTACACCGTCTGTAATATTAGGTGAGATGATAATGATATCGCCTACAGATAAACTACCAGTTAAATCTGAACCAGTTGTTATTTGATTAGTTCTTTCTAAAGTAGCAAAACTAGCAGCAGTATCTACATCCGTAGTAGTAGAACCAACAACTTTAATTAAATCGCCAGTAGTTGCACTCGATGTTGTAAGAGCATGACTAATAGTCTGCCAAGGTGTTCCTGTACTACCGTCACCAGTAGAATCAGAACCTGTTAAATAATTTACGTGATAATTAGCCATTGAGTTCTTGTATTTTTATGCGTGTTAATTGATCTATTTCAGTTATAGATAAACCAGTTACATCATATGTATAATAGTTTGTTGATTTATCTGTAACTACACCTTCATCTACTACTAATACTTCTTCAGTAATAACTAGATTGTGTGTTTGTGTACCATCTACTGTTAATGTACCTTGGTTAAGGTTTGCGTAGTATGGTGCGTCTGTGTAATTGTAATCCATATTATAGAGTTTCTAATTTATTTGTTAATAATCCGTTACTAAAGTCTGTTCTTGATAATGGGTCACTAACTACATTGTAAAATATACCATTAGCAAATTCTGTTATAGGATCTACAGTAGATGGTACAAATACTTCTATGTAATTTGTTTTAGTTTCAGTATCTGATGCACCTGTTTTAGATGCTGTTAGAGCGACTTCATATAAACCAGCAGTATTATATACTACACTAGGATTCTGTGCACTAGATGTAGCTGGTGTACCTCCTGGTAATGTCCAAGACCATTGGGTTGGGTTACCTGTTGATGCATCTGTAAATGTAACTGTATCACCTTCAGTTGGCGTTACATTATTTGCATTAAAGTCTGCAACAATTGGTAGAACTGTAACAGTCATATAGTTAGAGACTGTCTTTATATTTGAGCCTTGTGCATTAGTAACTTCTAAACTAACACCATATACACCAGGAGTACTGTATGTTACTGATGGATTTTGTATAGTGTAGTTTTCTTGGTCTGCTGCGGTAAATACCCATGCCCAACTAGTTGGTACGCCAGTTGAAGTATCAGTAAATTGTACTGATTGACCTTCTATAATAGTTACAGAATCAGATGTAAAGTTGGCTACTGGTGCAACTGGTGTTCCAATCTCCCATACTCTTGCTTCTGCTTCCCAATTATTTGTATCTTGATCCCATATGAATGGTATACTTGGTGCAGCTCCTGATGCTTGTGCAAGTGCCATCCACCATGTTCCTCCTGTAGGATATGTTATACCATAATAATCAGCAAGAGCGATAGTCCAACTACCATATATTGGTTGAGTAATGCCAAAATGATTACAAAGTGCTTGTAACCATGATACATTTACTGGCTCTGTAATACCTAAATATTCACAATAAGCTTGTAGGTAACTACCATTAACTGGTTGAGTTACTGCTCCATTAGATTGTGTATATACGTATTGTTGTACCGCACTCGAAATTCCTGTATCAAAAGCCATATTCCTTTATTGTTGTTTTAATTTAGCAATTACATCTACACAAGATTGTCCACCAATGTAAACTGCTGCTATAGTTACCCAATCAGATGATGTTAAAGCACTAGCAAATAAACCTAAACTAGCGATAATAAATACCATTAGTTTTCTACTTATAAATTTATTTAGTAATGTGTCTAGTCTTCTTTTCATTTGATAAATATATTTTTAATCTTTTTATATTAGACTCTGTCCTTTTAGTAGTCAGAGCTATTAATTTAGTCTGGCATACAGAATGGACTTGTGTTCGCATATCTAAAAAAGTTATTATCTGTTATTATTCTTTCTGTTTGTAATCCACTAAAATAAGGTGAATCTGTATTTCTTGGCATACCGTTGTTTTCCCATGTTAACCACTCGTTAAACATATTAGGATTTTGTATTAGAAACTGTCTTAGTCTTTTATCATAAAACTGTGCTGTGTCCATTGTAGTTTCTCTAAGATATTGTAATTCTTGTAAAGTAGTAGGTGCAGTTTCTTCTGACGTACCATTTAAGATACCTTTTTCTACCATCTTATATTTTAAGTGTGGTAATAATAAGTATAAAGAGAATTGCATTAAAGCTGGACCTACATAGTCTCTTAAAAACATTTCTTCATTAGCTGTTAAATCGTTTGCTTTTACACCGTCTTTTAATCTGTTAAAGAACTTAGTTCCCAAACTGTCTTGGGTATATGTCTCTTGTGCATTTAAAATTGATGGTGTAAGAACATCGATACGTATATTATTATCTAATGACGTCCATTGAATTAAGCGTTGTTCGCTAACTAAAAGTACTGTTTCGTTTGCCATTATTCCTGTGGTATATTATTTTCGTTTGTGTCTTCTGGAGCTGCTTCTTCTGTATCTACAGGTTGAGCCTCTATTTGATTTGGTATAACTTCTATTTTTACATTTAATCCAGATAGTTTAAGAATATAACCAAATGATGTTAAAATCTTTTTTCTTTTAGGTTGTACTACTGTTCCCATAAAATGTGCATAAGCAATTCTAATTTCATCAGCAACAGAACTAAAACCACTTCCATTAGCAATTCCCAACAGAGCGGGTGATGTGATGCGCCAACTTGTAAGTATACGTGTTGATATACGTTCTTCTAATGTTATATAAAAATCTGAATTTGCAGCTTCTATTGGCGTAACTTCTGGTGCATTATCTGCATCTGAGAATGATAAAAAGAAACGGCCTGCGTTTTCCTCGCCTGCATATGTCTCCTGTATGTTATTGTACACCTCACGTCTACTTTCAGGATCTGGAATACCATTTCTGAATGAAATAAACAAACTTGGAGCGAGGCCCGAAGATATGTTATTTACATGAAATCTCGAGACTTTTGCGTCTAATGTAATGTCTGCAACTGCTGCTTGATATGTTGGTAAAGGATAAAAATCATTACCTGGTGTATATTGATAATAGTAAAATATTTGAGATGCATTATCTCCTTTATTATCAGTAGCATCAAATGCTCTATATGTTTGTACTGGATTCTTTCTAAGTTGAGCCCAGTTAGAAGAAAAGTGATATTCACATACTTCATCATCTTCATCCATTTTACCAGATCTTACATTAGCAAAAGGAATGTGATAAATTTCAGCTATGTGTGTACCATCTTTAGACCAGATTACATTTAAACTGTATGCATTAAAAAGTGTATAATCTAATACAATCTTCTCAAAGATATCATCTATAGTCTCTCCATGTGTGTTTACATATTCATCTCCAAAATTTAGAATACCTTGTCCGAATATACCATCTTTTACTGCTTGTGCACATGTATGGTGCATAGCACTAGAATTGTATAATTCTATCATTCTCTGTGGAAACAGATTTTCTTCACCATAGTAAACCCAATCTTTATTAGTTATTTCTTTAATTAATGGTAAAGAAGGTGCTGCAAATTGAGATCCAATTATTGAATATAAGTTTTCGTTATCTTTCATCTTTATTAAGTATATTGTGGTCTATAGAATACATCCGATACTCTCTCTTCTGTTTCTACACCTGAGTTATAGTTTAATGTATTTATCTCACCTCCTGGGTTAGTAATTATCTTAACTAAACCTTCTTGTAAACTCAGACCGCCTGTTTTTAAAGACCAGTAATAAACACCATTTTTATGAGAATCACCAAATCCATCAGGGAAAGTAATCTGTAACATACTATATCTCGCATTAGTAGAAACTAATTGTGTTTCAACCATAACAGTCGATTGATGAGATGATTGAGATCTAATAGTAAATTGATATGGTAAATCACCTATATTAGCTAAGTTAATAGCAATATTTTGTACAGGTTCTTCTTCGTTTACGTATATAGTCATATATAAATCTATTGTTCTTATATCTAAATATAAAAACAGCGTGAGTTGTAATATGAATATATATTGTATGAAAAAACAAACTATTAGGTATGGTAAATTTACCAATTCAACTTGGCAAACTATAAATGGTTTGGCATCAGTTGAACATGTTATCGCTCGTATAAAGGATGAAATAGACTGGAAAGGTTACTCTCTGTGGGTTCATGGGAGCATCCTAAACGACGTCGATACCCATGATATAGATCTAACTATAATGGGTGTGTTTATACCTCAGAGAATAAACCAGTTACTCGAGGCTATAGTAAAAATAGGATTCCAAGAACAGGTCTATTGTGATGTTAAATTTAGTATTAGTAATCAACTATATGATCCTACAAAGGACTCTGTTAAAACTATTAGATATGCTTGTTATCAACCTAAAATTCAATTCGATGATGCTACATATACTGCAGCAGAGTCTATAGGTGGTCTATATGTTAAAGAGGTTCAGTTTCCAATGCCTAAGACGATAGGTAAAACTATGAGAGAAGGTTTTGTATACAAGAGACCACTGAGATTGGTTTAAATAAAAAAAGGTAACCATTTCTGATTACCTTTCTTTAATATTTACTTTATAAAAACTTACGCTTCTATAATAGATGGTAAAATAGTGTACATTGGATCTTTTTCCATACCTGTTACGGTAAGTTCATATCCATTTCTATCTGCATAAGCAACCCCTGAAACAGAAGTTCCTGCTGTCATATATGCACCTCTTTCGATACCGATTGAGAAAAAGACTCCGTTGTTGTCTTTAGCTGCTACGATTAGGTCTTGATTTTGTGCCATAAGAAGTATTTCATTCCTAGAAGCCGCACTCATCTTATTAAAAACCATTACTAAATCTTGTTGATATGTTACAGTACCATTCTCTTGTGAAGGAGTAATAGTTTCTGTTAAACTAGAAGTTTGTCTTGGTGTTTCAAATTTTATCCAATCGGCAGGTACTAAACTATTTCCACCAACGGTGATTGTTTGGATTTCGCCAGCTGTTTCAGTAAACGCTTCAACGGGACCGTTTGTAATATAAATCACATCGATACCACCCTGCGAGTCTGCACAATTATACGTGAATCCGTTTGTTATGTTACATGCCATAATTAATGTTGTATTTTTTAGTTAATAAAACCAGAGCTACCTAAGTAACTCTGGTTTAAATGATTTATGCTAAATCGTTTGTTGCGAAAACGTTTACTTGAGAAACGCCTACACCGATCCTCCAACTTGCCTTAAAGAGTACTGCATCTTGTGACACAGAATATTGGAATCTAAAATTGTCTAAATCATCAGCTCCTAAACCTGTTGCAGCGATAATGAATTTAGATGGCCCGGCGAAAGCATTCGAACTTCCTACTAATCCTGAACTCATTACAATTTTTGCATTAGTTCCAGGTAACATTAAGATCTCATTACCTTCAACTGATTGATGGTTATAAAGATTTTGGGCTACTAGGGCTCTAACTAAAATTCTGTAGTTTGCTGGTGAACATACAATAACGATATCGTCTCTATTGATAACTGATTCGTCGATTGCATCATATAAATCTAAAGCTTGATCTACAGCATTTGCTACGGTCCAAGCGGCAGCTCCTGCAGGTACAGTTGCTCCGTTAGCTCCAGTAATCTGTGCTTTTAAACCTGTAGTTGCACCGAAACCATTAATTAAAAAGTCTTCAGTAGCTTTAGTTAATTTTGCTGAGTATGATTCAGCGATAATTTCTTCCATGGGGATGAAATCATTGTCACCAGAACCTGACATGTATGCACTCATGTAGGTGGCCCTAAGGTCTTCGGGACATAGAGTCGTCTTACTTTGAAGAGATTCGATTGTGACAGGCACTTGAGTATAAACTACCTGTCCGTCACCTGGGTAACCGCCACAAGAAAGAGCTGAAACAGGTAATTCTGCATCAACCAAATTGATTGTGAATTGTCCTGAAGTCATTCCTGTTCTAAGATCAGTAAATGCTAAAAGGTCTGTGTTAAGGACTGATTTTGCAATCAATTCCATTGATAATTCGTCTGTATATGCACTTAAGGCTGAGACGTTAAATGATGTTGCCATAATTGTTATTTGTTTTTTTTGTGTTTAATTATTTTTGTTTGCGTAATTTTGCTAAGTACTTCATTCTAGCTTCTGTTTGTTCTAGTCTTTCTTCAGCTACTTTTGCAAAAGTGTTTTTAACTCTAGGTGCTGCTGGTTCTGCGGCCATAGCTGCATACTTTTTCTTAAGTTCAACAACCTCTTCAGTTAAATTAGCTACTTCTTCAACGAAAGGTGCAATTAATTCTGCAACTCCTTCTAAAAGTTCTTTAGCTGGTTCAGCAGCTACTTCGCTAACTGGTACTTCAACTTCAACCTCTTCCATAGCTTCTTCAACGATTTCTTCTTCGTCTGCTAATTCTTCGTCTCCTGCTTCTTCGATCTTAGTGATTTCACCATTCTCTCCAACAGTTACGATTTTTCCATCTGTTAGTTCATGTTTTCCAGCAGGTGCAAATGGATCTTCAGAAACTCCGTCTCCCGCTCTTACAAATAGGATTGCTCCATCTTGTAATTCACCTTCAACATAAACTTCCGTTCCATCAACTAGCGTAGCTTCAGCCAGTTTAACTTCAACTGTCTCATTGCTCAACATAACCTTAAGACGTTTCAATGCTTGATTTACGTTCATAATGTATTGATTTTTTTTGTTAATTGTTCATCAGACTTAGTGTCTGATATTATTAAATATAAATACCGTGCACAATGACAAAACTTTTAAACAAACTGACAAAACCATATATAATAGATATGGAATACTATATTTACCACATACCAGGTGTCAAGATTGGCATGACAGAAGATTTAGAAAAGAGAATGAGTGATCAAGGATTTACTGAATGGGAAATCTTAGAGACACACGCATGTATTTATGAAGGTAGTCGTAGAGAATTAGAACTACAAGCAGAATATGGTTTACCTATAGATGCTATACCATATTTTAAAATAGTTAATATTTCAACACCTATTAGTACTAGAAAAGGAGGACTAGGTTTAGTAAATAGTGATAAGTTTTTTAATGTATGTAGTAGAGGTGGTAAAGCTGGTAGAAAGCTAACCTTTGAACAAGCTGAAGAGATTAGAGCTAAGTATGTACCTAGAAAATATACTGCTAAGATGTTAGCCGAAGAGTATGGCGTGCGGTTTGTAACTATTAGAAAGATAATCTATAAAGAGTCCTATATTACTCCTTAGTCGTAGTAGATCCACAATGACATACCTTACATGTACATTCCATACTTATTTGTCTTCTTTGTTTCTTCTGCGTCTGATCTCATAGATTCTGACTACATTAAATACTATACCTGTTATTAGAAGTGCCATAGTAAGACCTTCATTCCAACCCATTACCATACTGCCTGTGCCTGCAACTGTTACTACATTTGCAACTGTATCTTTTGTTTCTGTTATCATAATTTTATTTGGCATTTCTTTCTAGAAACTGACCAGCTATACTAAAACCATTCAGCTTTCCTTCTTTTATTAATTCCCAAGTCTCCTTGTTATTTATTTTATAAGACACATACCAATCACCTTTAGCTGGATTAAATCCTAATGCTTTAGCTTTGTCCATTTCAGGATCTTCAACAATCCAAGATTCTAATAATGTATTTTCTTCTGTTGCTTCCATAGAGTGATCTATGTCAGTCATATGTTGTTTGTGTTGTTTTAAAAACTTTTCTGATAGTTTTTTGATAGTTTCATCTGAGAAATAAACATGGAACACATTACCATCTTCATCTCTACGTGGTATCATTTGAAATGCCTTCATTGCAGGTCCAGTAATAACCATTTGATCGTCATCTTCTGCAAACTTCCATTCACTACTCATACGTGCATTGTTTCTTACATAACCTGTAGGTGATGGTTGTTTACTATTTTGACTTTTACCAGCATCTCCTGCTGCAGGTCCTTCTGAGATAACTACATTTCTACCTCCAAGACCTCTAAATACGCGAACGGCCTCAAACCAGTGGGTGCAATTCACGCCCCCAGCGTATTCAAATACTGAATATGAGAACTTACCAGCTTCTGCAAATCCACTATTGATAGAGTTCATTCTATTAATCTCTGATCTAGTATAGATTTTACCTAATGCTAATAAGGCTCTACAAAAGTTTCTTTGTGCAGATGGTCCAGTATATCTGAATTGTTGCTCAGGTACTTCTTCACCTGCATTAGCACTGATTCTAGATAACACATCTAACGCATCAGCACCTCTTAGGTATTCGCCAATCGTCTCGAAATTAGTTTTAGATAGATTTACATATGATGTTAATTCAATGTCTAAGACTTCACCAAAATCACTCTGAGAAGCCATCTCTAAAATAGCTTTTTGTAGTTTTTCTTCTCTAATTTTATTTAACTTTGTTTGTGCCCACCTAATACCAGAGTCTCCACCCCAAGCATCCCACATAATACCTCCACAACCTTCTGTATATGGAACATCACTATGTTGTCTATGTCTTTCGAATGAAGCCATACGTGCTATAGTCTCTTCTGAGATAGGTTTACCATCTGCTAATTGTCTTGCACGTGTCCAACCTACTTGAGTTCCACAATCACTACCATTCTCTTCTTTCCATTCAATGGCTCTCTTAGCATTATTTCTTGCACCTTCTGGATAATCTGTAAAAGATTCAAATTCCATAGAGTTAGTAATAGGAATACAGTTAGGAACTTCTCTACCATTTTTTATTTTAGTACCATACGCAACATAACCTGCAGTGCATGGATTTTCTGGTAAAAACATTTCGTCGTGTGTTTCACAAGGCATGTAATAAGTAGTACCTTCTACATCATGTGTGTGAGATCCTGAGCAACCCATAGCTTTAGCAGCCTCTTCTGCGAGTGCCTTAGTAGGAAACAATTGATCTGTATAATCAGGTAATTGGTCTGTATTAATTTCAAATTCATCTTTACGTTGATCTTCTTTGAAACTATTATAACAAATAGCAGTAGCTTGTTCTTCGTCATAACCTTCTTTGATTAATTGAGGAATACAACGTCCTAAATACTTGTCTTCAGACTCACCAGGTAATTTATCTACAAATTGTTCTGCAGCAAATACTGCCCAATGTACACCAATTGCTGGTTCTTCTACTAAAGACATGATTTCTATTCCAACATCCTCAAATTCTTCTTCAGAAATATCATCTATTTCTACTTGTAACTCTACTATCTTGTTTATTTTGCTGCTCATATTAATATGTATCTAATTTATAATCGTGCTAAGTCGGATATTTTAGCATCTGCTTCTTGTTGCGATGTCATTTCATCTGAAACAACATATGCTCTAATCACATTAGCACCACTACTACCTTGTTGGTCACCTAAAGTAACTACATTTTCTGCTTCTTGACCCTGTGTTGCAGATGCTAATGCTTCTGTAGGATCAAAACGAGGTCCAGAAGGTAGTGTGGGTGCTGTTTGACTACCTCCTGGTGCTGTCTTATTTCCAGGTGTCTTTGTTGAGATGATTTTCTTAACACTTAAAGCACCTGTTGCGACAGCGATTGCCGCTGCAATACCTTTAATAATAGGACCACCGACTGTATCAGCATAAGCTGATTGTGCACCTTTATAAGTATTGATAACCGTGGCAGAAACCGCAGCAGCTTTTCCAACTGCCGATGACTCTCCCGAAAGTTGAGCTATAGCTCCAAATGCATTACCTGCCACATCTAATTTTGCATCAGCAACATCTTTTTCTAGTTGCTTTTCATAATCAGCTTTGTCTTTAGCTTCTTTTTTAGCTGTAGCTACTCTTGCACTATCTTCATCTGCATACTTTTGTTTCAGTGCATTACTGGCTTCTAATTGACTCTTTTCTAACTCATCTGTCAGTATACCCTGTTCTTCAGCCTTTAGGATTAATTCTTCATAATATAAATCTAAGTCTTCTAAAGCTTTAGCTCTCTGTTCAGCTTCTGAGTTAGCCTCTGCGTCTCTAATAGATTTCTTTAGATCTGCTAGTTCTTGTGCTTTTTGTTTAGCATTTTCTATAGCTTCATCTTCTGCTGCTTTATCTGCTGCTAACTTTTCTTCTCTTGCTTTAGTTTCGTCTGCTTGATTTTGTAACTTATAACCATCTCTTTTATTTTTAAGAGCTGCTAATTGTTTTTCTGTTTCTGCAACAGTTGCTGCACCTGCTTCCGCAGTTTCTTCAGGATCAAAAAGTAGATTAGCTAAACCACCAGTCACTGCATCTTCTAAGTTAGTTGCAATATCAATACCTGGTATTTTACTAACTGCAGCTGTCATCATATCAACAGTCTTTAGTAATAAAGTAACAGGAGCCATTAAGAAACGTATAACGTTTTGTGCAATGTCCTTGTTTCTTTGCATTGCCTCCTCTTGTGCCTTAGTTTGTAGTCTTTGTTGTTCTAAGACTTGTTCTGTTGCTGAAATAACTTCATCAGTCTGTTGGATTTTAAGATCTCTGATTTCTCTTTCAGATTTACCTTGTAATTTCAGACTATTTTCAGAACTAGTAGTAGCATCTAAACTCTGTTGTCTAGCTGCGGCTGTAGCTTGTGTATCTGCAAGTAATTGTTTTTGATCTGCACTAACACCACTAATAGCACCAATAATATCATCCCAATATGCAACGATTAAACCAAGTGCTACAACAATGGCACCAATACCAGTTGCAATTAGACCTTTCTTTAAAGCTGAAGCTCCTTTGACACCAGATTTGAATGAGGTAACCAGACCTTTACCCATGGCCTTTATACCTTTACTAACTTCTTTAATCTTGGTTCCTATACCACCAAAGGCTTCATCAATAACTTTGATACCACCTTCAGCAGCTTCTCCTGCTTCTTGACCTGATTTACCAAGATCTTGGGCTTCTTTAGCAGTTTTCTCTAAAGTTTTCTCAGTTTTCTTCGACTGTTTCTCTACATCTTTTAAAGCATTTTCTAATTCTTCAACAGAGGTGACTGTTTTTTGAATTCCTTCTACTTCAAATATTATCTTTACATCTTGTGCCATACTATTAAATATAAATTATTAGTCTATTGAATTATCTATTATATACAAAATTGGTCTGTTGCTTCTACATCTAAACCAGCTGTAGGTTTAGGTGGTTTACGTGCACATACAGTAATTGAATTACCAAATGCTAAAGTACCAATTAATTGATTACCATCACAATCTGTGTATTTGTAATTACCTTCTGGTATTGCACCGTTATTAGTAATAATGTATTCTATACATGTTGCAAGGCTACACTGTGCTTCTGATGTACATGTTGTTGAACTTACATTAATTTGAACACTAGGATCACTAACTGTTACTGAACCAAATTCTGCACAAATGGTAACTGATTGACCAGAACCAATTGATTGATTACTATATGTAGTACCATTAAATGTGTAACTATAAGTTTGATTTACAAAACCAGTATTATTAAGAGTAGTACATTTTTGTGCTGGAGGTGGTGTAATACCTTGGCAATCATCACAATCTAAATACTGTGTAGGGTTAAGTGAATCATTATTACCTACAGGATCTTGTAATTGTAATATCTCTACACATATACCAGCATTAGGTCCATCTTGTATCTTATAGACTCCACCAACATTTAATTGTGTTGCACTATCAAACTGTCTATGTGGGAACGATTGAGTATCACAAGCATATGCATAATATGTAAAACCAGTTGCACATGAAGCACAGTCTTTAAATAGATCTTGTACAGATTCTGCAGCTACATTTAAACTAGTTCCTCTTACTATCCAACAACCTTGTACACCCACTAGTTCTACAACTTGATTATTTGCTAAGACTACTGCGAGATCTACATATTTATAAACACCTTGATCATCACATGCTTCTACTTGATAACTTGTAAAATTACCAGAAGCAGTTTCACATGTTTCACAATCAGCATATACTGTAGTTATTTGATATTCAGCTGCATCTTGTGTAATCCCAATAACTACATAACATCTAATATCATTTATTATTTGAACTACATCACCTGCTTGTAGTTGACTTGCATAAGTGGCTACTAATGGATTTGTTGAAACTTGTTGACAATTATTTAAGAGTTCTCTAATCTCATAATTTTGTACACCAGAATCACATGTTAAAGTAACAGTTTCTACAGCAGATTGACATCCATTATTATCTTCTAAATAATATAAGTAATCACCTTCACATAAACCTGTTCTAGTATCTGGTAAAACGGCAGTATAACCATCTTGATAAATTATATCAATAGGTGTTGCTCCACTAGTTGCAGTAACCTCTATAGAACCATTACATGGTGCAGGACCACAATCTGTTGGATTTGTAACTATAGGTGCAGCACCAGTAACAGGTGTTGAATTATTATTAGCGATTGTAAATCCAACAATACTAGTTCTACCAAATGTATCTACAACTACTAATTCGTCTTGACCTAATGGTACGTTAGGAACTGTAAAGATGTATGTACCTGCACCTACTGGTGCGTTATAGACACCTGTTTGACCAGTTCCTGTTATAGTCCAAGTAAATGGAGGTGTACCATTGGTAGTTACTTGGATCTCACCATTATCTCCAAAACATGTTCCATCATATTCTATAATACTAAAACCTGTTAGAGGTTCGTTAGGCCAAAATACTCGCTGATCTTTTAGTGTAATTAATTCACATTTAACTGCAGTTCTATTACCTATTTGTACATCTATAATCTTTTCAGGTCTATAATACTTGCCATCTATAAAAATAACATCATCAAATGTTAAGTTTTGTAGATCTACACTATTGAGTGTAAAGTATGCTGTAATCTTTCTACTAAATTTATTGTATAAAGATGAAATATAACGACCCCAATAGTTGTTAAATAAAGTATTAGGTGTCTCAAGATACTCTGAACCTGGATTTGGATCTAAATAATATTTAATATCATTAGCAAAATCAAGAGTAAGTGTACTCAAAGCTGGTACTGGCGGTGTAGCAGCTGGATCTCCTGCTATATTTTGAACAGGCCACCATTGAAAGCTACTAACTAATGGGTAATAGCCATATGCTGTCGCATTAGTAGCAAGGAACCAGTGAAAATGAAGGTTGTCTATTTGTTGTTTACCATTATAGAAAAGAAATCTAGTCTTAGGTTTAATAGCAACTCTCTTGGGATTATTAGCTGCATCGTCACCATCAGCATCAAATATTTGAGGTAATATAAATTCAGGATCTAGATGTGAACCACCTTGTACTATTTGATCAATAGGAGTTGGTGCTATACCTTTTACTTTTATTTCTCTTTTACCTTTTAGTAATTCGTTTTGTGAATCAAACCTTAACCAACCATAAGCATGTTTTTGATTATCTTGATGAAACTTATTAATAAAATCTTGATCTTCTGCATGTGTAAATTCTATTTGCGAAGACTGTGTGTTAAATAAAGGTTCTGCTATAAAATCTTTTTCTCTAATTAATTTACTAGTCCAATCATAAACATCTCCTGAACCAATGAAATCTTGCCATGGTTCAATAATAAAATGATTAGGTGTAGTAGTACTTGGTTGCATTACTAATCTAAACTGAGTAATAATATCTTTGATAAAATCAATTTGTTGATATTCACAATCTAAGTCTCTAACTGGATTGTATTCACCAGGTGCAGCATTACAATGCCAATATGCTTGACCTACATTTGAAGGACCCTGAGATTGAGAACCATTGTAACTTTCTATAAAGACTTGGAAAATAGCTGATGCACCTATTTGATCTCCTGCACTTAATTGTCTACTATCAAAACTAAGACTCGACCAGTTTCCACCTGTAGCCCAGTTACCTGTTGCAAGTGTTTGTAGAATAGAACCACCTACACTATCTACTAGACATAAAACAACTCTAGAGTCTATATCTGTATAACCTGTATCTGAGTTTTCTTGTTGTGCATCTACTTGTGCACCACAATCGAAACTATAATAAGCTTCAGCACCAGGTGTTATACTACTAGCACCAGTTGAATTAAAATAAGAACCACCACTTTGACTTCCAGTATCAGTAATTCCAATAAAATAATTAGGATGATTAAAAACTATATTAGGACAATACATGTAACTGTTAACATCATTCTCACCGTTACCTCCAGAGAAGGCGTTGAACACACCACTAGTTTGTTGTGTTGATGTATAACCAATATTTTCTATATTACCAAAAGCACTAACATACATTTGTTTAAATGTAGGAGAGTTTAAGAAATCTGATTCATATGTATAACCAGCATTCTGAAATATTTGATCCCATATTCTTTTAGATCTAAACATAGGTTTAAATCTACTAACATCTAGTCCAACTCCTTGAGCACTAGCATCACAAAAACTATTAGGCATACCTTTACCTGATATAGTTAGTTTAGATAAAGTATCATTATTATCATAAGCATTACCATGATCGATCAATGGAAAAAGAAGATCTCCATCAATGTGTCCTGCAGTTAACTGTGTAGCAGTTGGTGGTATACCAAGAGTTGGATCATAGGCATTTGGTGCTCCATAACCACCAGGATATGCATTCCAACTGGACTCTAATACAGCTTGATCAATTACTTCTGTGTATTTAGCTACTGCATTACTAGATGAACCAATTCCATAATCTAAGACTACATTACCAGCTGCATCTTCCCACTGAAAGTCTGTTAAAGTTAACTGACACATAGTCAATTCACCAATAGCAGAGCTAAAGTCTCTCGTCTCTCCTAAGAAGAGTAATTCATAATCTATCTTATCTAGATCTTCATTAATATAGATCTTCTGTAGGCGCACGTGACCTGTCTTAAACTCAGCACCATCTACTAAGATCTCTGCTGGTTTCTTTATAGTAACATCAAAGTCTGTACCATCGATTGCAAATGCATTCTTAAAGAATATATTATTTACTCTGGTTGCAGGTACTTTAAATGTTCTACTAAATACTGAAGTAGCATCAGCACTGGTTACATCTTCTATTGATAATGTAAGTTTAATTGGCTGTGTCTCATACAACTCTATAAAAATAGATGTGCTAGGATCAGCTCCTTCAAATGGTAGACATTTTAATTGTATCATATTATCCTCTCATTGATTTAGTGTTAGACGCTAATCTGAAATTAACTGTATATTGAAATAGTTTATCTTTTCTAATTGTTTTTTGGTTATAACTAGTTTTAGTAATTACAACAGGAACCCATTGATTAGCATAAGGTCCTGATGCAAATCTAACCTTTACTTCTGCACTTTGATGTAAGTGTTTTAGTAGTTGTGCTTCTTCATCATTCATATAGTTAGACATAACAGTAAAATCATTCTCTATCTTTTGACTGTATGTAGTATAACCTCTGTCTTGTAGATCTACTGAGTAATTGGTTCCATTATAATCTGCAGCTCCTTTTAAGAAGTTATTGTTTCTTGTATTAGTGTTATGATTTACTCTCTTAGTAAATGTAAACTGATCTCTATAACCTAATGAGTTTTGCCATGCAAATTGGATGTGTGAATAGTCATTACACTCAGCTGATAATTGCTCTATACCTGTGACAACACCTTGACCACTATAAATCTTTTTATGTGCAATGTTATATCTTTGAGCTCTCCATGCAGCTGCGTTCATTAGAGGTGTTTGTTGTTGACCATCTGGTGAACATGATACTGGACCATACACTACTGGTACTATATAATAGTGTGTACAACTAGGTTGAAGTACACCTACTGGAAAGTTAGCAGGTCCTGATGCAACTGTGATCACTTGAAATGGTCCACTAATTCCAGTACCTTGTCCTATTGAAAGGTTAGGTCCTCCTCCAGATGATTGTGTATTTGCTAAGATGTTATTAGAAATAATAGCACCTGCATAATTAAACTGTAACACATAAAAAGCTTCAATACCATTTACATTAGGTGCTGGTATCGGTGACCCTAATTGAACTTTCTGATAAAATGATTTAGTACATTGATCATCCATATACACATTGTGCATATCAATACCACCAATACTAGGATAACCCCCATTTGCTGTAAGTAGTGTATCTCCAGTTGCAGTGTCAGGTATAGTCCACATATTATCTGATAATGGACCAGCTGCTCTTTCAATTACTGAACATACTGGATTTGAGTCATCACCTTCTATTTCAGGTCTATATGGATCTGTATTAAATGGTACTTCAAAATATTGTTTACTACCTGCAATACATGTAAAGATATTAGATATAGTTGTAAATCCTGCAGGATCTATTACACCGTCATTTTCTTGACTGTATTGAATCTGATATTCTAATAGAGTTGGACCAGCGAGTGCCATACGTGTATTCTGTGCAACAAACCCACCGAGATCAAAATGTAAACTATCTATATCATTTGATAATGGTCCTACATAATTTTGTAAGATATTTTGAATATCAAAGATAGCCTTACCTTGTCTGTTAGGAGTTTGTCTAAGTTCTGCTATTGGATCGGGATTACCTACTACAAGAATTCTTACTACATATTTAGTAAAGCCAGTATCTATATTAGATAATGTAATTGGATTAGGACCATATGCCAAATCAAAGGGCTCAAAAGAGCCAGCTGCTGCTTCGCCGTTTGGTGTTTGTTCTACGTTAATTGCCATAATTATTCAAATGTGTTTATTTCTTCTTCTATTCTTAGTGCTACTTCTGCGATGAGATCATTTACATCAAAGAATTTTTGTCTGTTTAAACCTCTCTCTGCAATTGATCTTCTAACAGGAAATGGTAGCGATCCACCAATAGTTTGTTTTTTAAATTTAAATGTGTGTCCTTTAGGTATTGTCCCGAAAGAACCAACAAAACTAGTTTCTGTTGCTTCGGTGTTTGCATTCTCATCAGTTCCATTTACACCATAGTTTTGAAACACACCATAATCTAACATCTCTAATGCTAGTGAGTCTTGTGTAACTTGAAATGATATACTTGCGGTTAGGTTACCTGTTTTACCTTTTGGTGCCTTTGCTTTTAGGTCAGCCGTTATCTCTTGACCTATGCCAGTTAAGATATCTGATAGATCTGTTGCACGTCTACCAAACTCTTGTAATTCACCGATAAATTCATCAACTGATTTACTCATTAGACTAGTCTATATATTTTAACTGTACCAAATACTACGTTACTAATCGTTGGTATATTTACAGGCACTTCACTAGTATCAGGATAGTATTGATTAGGATCATAACCAAGTCCTACGAAAAGTGTGTTGTCATCTGGTCCTTCATCCTCTAAACTAATAATAGTATCTCCTACTATAGCTTGTAGATTAACAGTCTGAGAATCATATGCCTCTTGTGCAAAGAATTTAGGAGAATCAGTTCCTTGCCATATAGTTAAGTATGGCACATCAAATGGTGCAGTACCACCAGTTGTAAATGGAGCGACATTACCTAGTCTTACATCCCATTCTATTTTGTAAGTCTCAATAGCTTGTGGTATTAACCACTGAACCATATTACCAAAGTTATAATCATATGTCTGTGCTGGTATTTGGAAACTATCTACTAATTCCCATTCTTGAATAGGTGCGATACAATCATTTAGACCTTGAGGTACTTCTATACTTAGACTTGCTGTCATACCACTAACTGCATCTTGGAATCTCTCATTAAATGGTTGATAACTAATATTAGTTCTAACTACTTCTGGTAGATCTTTAAAACCATAATATAGATTTGCTAAGACATCATCAATCATTTGCTGACACTGACTCTGAATAGCTAACTGGTTGTTATATGGTTGGTCATCTACTTCACCTCTTGTCATGTCCATTACAATCATATTAAAGTTGTAAGTAATAGTTGAACCTGAACGAGAGTGTGTACCTGGATTTAAGAATAGGTATGGGTAATCTGCTTGTACTGCTGAGTCTCCGCTAGTATTCTCAAATCTAGTTTTTAAATCACTGAGGTCGCCATAACCAAAATCAGCTAACTGAAAGTGGTTGTCGACTACTGATTGGATCCTATTTACGATTTCTTGATAAGTCATTTTGTCTCTTTTGTTGTAATTGTTTAAAGTTCTCTTCTAACTGTAGTTCCTTACGAAGGCTCATAAAGTTAAGTATCTTCTTTAATGGTTGTTCTGTAATGGCATCTAATCTTAGGACGTCATTGTCTGCAAGATCTACTATGATGCGATACCAACCTTTAGCTATCTTTTGTGGATCTACGTCGTCTAAGTCTTCTTCATCTCTGTCTTCTGGTTTGTCATTTAAACCAAATAGAGCGGCGTATGATCTGTATGTATGCACTCTGAATTTCTGATACTGTTCTATGATCCATAGAGCTTCATCAGACCATGGTGTTCTAATTTGTAGACACTTTATAATCTCATCTATATGTTTTTCTACACCATTAGTAATCCAAATATCTAGATCTACAAACTCTCCAAAGTTAATAGTATTAAAGTCTTTGATATCAGTTTTAGCTCGAGCATTCATCAAGACTATAACAAATGATATAGCTAGAGTCATACTATCTAGAGTTGCAGATTTAAATTGCTCTGCATCTGTTTCTAAGACACAGGCTAAAATATATGGCCAATCTTTGACATCTGCATAGTCCCATTTAAGTAGAGCTTCCCACTGTGAAATTGATAGTCTCGAGGGTAACTCTAACTTGGTATCATTAATTGTTAATTTAACTGCCATACTAATAAATATAAATTTATAGTCTATTGAATTATCTATCTTAGTTTACTACAAGTACTTAAACCCTGAGTCTGTCTTGTTACTATTACCTTGGATAGCATATTGGCCATACTGTTTGTTTTGTAACCTGTTCCAGTTAGCAATTGAAAGTGCAATTACAATATCATCATGAAACGGTGGACGTGCTGCATATTTAATAGATCTGGATTGTGGATTGTATGTCATCTCAAATACTTCGAGTTCTCTATGTAGTTCAGGATACAGAGTAGCTGATGGTATCTTAACAGAGCCATCATTGAAACCCATAATCAAGGACTCGACTATGTCTCTCTTAGATTGGTTTGAGGTGTTAAAACCATGTGCATCTTGATATCTTTTACGAATACCCTCTAGCACTACAGTTCCCATACTATTTGTTTCTATCATTAGAGTAGCTGTATACTTCTGAGCTAATTGGATGATTCTGGTCGACATGTCTTCCCATTCCTTATGATTATCACGGTAAATATCTACGACTGCACCAGAAGAGTCCATTACCACTGCAACAGTGTAGTCGCCAGATTGGGCTAAATCAACACCCATATAACATTTACCTTGAGGTCTTGGAAATCTTTCAAATGTATTAGAGTTAAAGTTTTGAAATACTTGTGATTCACCTTCTAAGAATTCGCCTAAGTACTCAGCTCTAAAGATAGCATCAGGTAATGATCTCTTAGCAGCTTCGACTTCTTCCATATTAATATAAGGATTATCATATTGTTCCATCCTAACTGAAGTATGTGAAGGGTATGATGTGTCTTGACCCATTTGAAACATCTCATAGAACCATGATTGGCGACCACGTGGTGTAGAGAATAGGACACACTTTTTACCATGTACTAGGGCTGTTGGTTGAATAGCACGTTTCCATGCATCTTCTGTTTGATATGCAGCTTCATCTAGAAATAAGTACGAAAATGTGTACCCTCTTAGTCCATCTTCTCGCTCTGAGGATCTAAAGTAAATCTTAGAACCAGTTTTAAGTTTTATCTCATGATTTGAAAAGTTAGTTGCTTCTACAATACCAGAGTCTTTAATGGCTTCGTATAGATCTTCCATTAGTTTTCTAGCTTGTGAGTAAATAGGAGCTACTACACCAATCTTAGAGCCTTTGTCATTAATACCATAATACAAGAGTAGATTAACAAGAAGTAAAGATTTACCTTGCTGTCGTGGTGAGACCACAGTAATATACTTTTCAGGTCCATGGATTATGGCATCTATTACTCTTTGTTGTCCTCCATGTGGATTAAATCCAATTGCTTTTTTAGACATAGTTTATAAGTTTGTCCATTTTATTTGTCCAGTGTATCCTCGTTGTTTCCATACCCATCCTAACTGAAAGCCCATTTGTGGCCATGGTTTTGTTCCTGGATTTTCTTTAGGAGATTTGATAGTATAAACTTCTCGTATTCCAAATCCTGCTTCTTCCATGTCTTTTATTCGTGCTGATAAAGCTAAGTCATGGTTAATAGTAATTAAGTATGCTATGTTGTCTGCTATTTTATATGAGTGTTGACACCACTTTCTATAAATACTCCATGGCGGATTAGTGACTATCCAGTCTACTTTATCTTTATACTCAAAGAAGTCTTTACCTTCTGAGTATTCACACCAATCTTTATCACCAGGTAGTTGATTATAGAATGCTCCTAAGCCTCTACATGGATCTAATACTTTACCGTGAATTGGAAGAGTATCAATCATAGTTTTCGCTAACCACTCAGGTGTCATGACAATATCATCTTCCGCTTTGTTTTTCTTGGGAACTATAGATCTACTCATCTATCTCTATGTCTTCTAGGCCTTCGAGTGAATCTAAGCGTGCGGCTACTGATGGTCCAAATTCAAACTTCATGTCTTTAAATAGATCATCACCATTAGCACCAGTTAATTCTGTTCTGGCTAGTTTAGGTATTACAAAGTCTGATAACTTAACCATTAGATCAAAGGCTTTCGCTGGATCTTCTGCGGCTACAGCCTGAATCCATTGACTCATATTCTCTAAGTTACCTTCGACTAATCTTTGGTATGCTTCTCTGACCTCTTGAGTGTTCTTGTTCTTGGAACCCTTAGGTCGACCATCTCTGTTTATGTTGGCATCTCCGCCTCTGAATTTACTCATCGTCTTTTATCATTTTTTTCCACTTGGTTAGGGTACTCTTGGCAGACTTAAGAGTCTTGGCATTGATCTTAAGTACATGACCTGCAACATATGCATCTGATATCTTGTAGGTACCACTGTTGGTTTGGTATACGTAGTATGTCATCATTGTTTATTTTTTTTAAGTAA
>Ga0206683_10000443_pt1 | contig 30598 bp, 24 predicted proteins | sample M280m12015metaG_FD_155483 | JGI IMG/M metagenome (GOLD analysis project Ga0206683, IMG submission 155483) | Ammonia-oxidizing marine archaeal communities from Monterey Bay, California, United States - M2 80m 12015 | ecosystem: Environmental > Aquatic > Marine > Intertidal zone | place: USA...
AGATATTCTCACCCGTGGCGTAGCCCAGGCAATAGCCGATCAGGAATCAGCCGGTATTGATATACCCACAGACGGGGAAATATCCCGAGAAAATTATATTCACTACCATTGTCGGTATTTAGATGGTATCGATTTTGCCCATCTCACAGAAAAGTCGTTGCGCAATGGCGCTTACATTGCCCGCCTACCCACCATCACCAAACCGGTAAGTGCCCGTGAACCGTTTCTGGTACATGATTGGCAGCGTGCTCAGGAACTCACAGACAGGCCAGTAAAGATGACCATGCCTGGGCCGATGACTATCGGTGATACTACCGCTGACAGCTTCTACGATGATCCCGCGCGTCGAGGCGCCGACCTCGCTGATGCCCTCAACGTCGAAGTGTTGAATCTTGCCCAAGCGGGTTGTTGTCATATCCAGATCGACGAACCCCTTTTTGCCCGTAAACCTGGCCCCGCCCTGGATTACGGGTTCGAAAATCTTGAGCGCGCGTTTTACAAGTGTCCCAAGAATGTGATTCGAACTGTGCATATGTGTTGCGGTTATCCCGATCGCCTGGATAATCCTGATTACCCCAAGGCTGACCCACACAGTTATGCCGAACTGGCTGGGGCTATTGAGGATTCCTCAATCGACTCGGTATCGCTCGAGGATGCGCATCGGCACAATGATCTGGGTTTGCTGGAAAAATTTAACAACACCTCAGTCATACTGGGTGTTGTGACTGTCGCAAAAAGCACTGTAGAGTCGGTTGAGGAAATTCGAGGTCGATTGCAGCTAGCCCTGGCGCATATCGATCCAGATCGGTTACTGGCAGCCCCAGATTGTGGACTTGGCCTGTTGGGTCGTGAGTTGGCACGGGCAAAACTGACAAACCTGTGCGAGGCCTCACGGAGCCTTGACTGATATCCTCGGGTTTGGGGTATAGGCCAAGACTCGATAATGCGAACTGCAGTTCCATCGGGACAGGCTTTGAAATTGGATACCACCACCTGGATGCTGGGCTGCCTTTTGGCTGCACTCTTTTTGGCTGGTTGTTCCGAGGATGCATCTGAATTAACTAAAGTAGTTGTTTCAGATCTAAAAGAAGTCAGTCAGCAAAGTCACAAAAGTGAGAGGTCAGATAGCCTAGCCTTTGACCTGCGGATGCAATTGCAGCTGGCTCCAGCAGGTGTATCTCGGCCCGTAACTCAGAACCAGGACCCGGATGCGTCACCCGTCTCAGATTCTCTTCTGGAAAGGGCGCAACGTATTAACTTTGGAGATCTCGACAGCATTCGCAAGAGGCGCTTTCTACGGGTTCTGGTTACTTATAGTCGGACGAATTTCTTTTTTCACCAGGGAATGCCACGCGGATTTGAGTATGACCTGATGATGGAATATGAAAAACAACTCAATCTTGGCATTGATTCGCCTGATCAAAAGGTCAAACTGGTTTTCATTCCAGTGAGGTTTGACAACTTGCTGGCTGACTTGAATGCCGGGCGGGGTGACATCGCAGCAGCGGGATTAACTGTAACGCCCGAGAGATCCGGCCGTGTGGTATTCACCGATCCTTACATCAAGAATGTGGATGAAGTCATGGTAGGGCGTGGTAATGGTGAGGTCCTCACGTCGTTGTCAGACCTCTCAGCTAAGCAAGTAGTGGTAAGGAAAGGTTCCAGTTATGTCTCCCATCTGAGATCTGTAAATAGGCTTTTAGAGAGTAAATCACTTCCCGCGGTGCAGATCATTGAGGCCGCCAAGGAGCTGGCTACCGAAGATATTCTTGAACTTGTCCATTCAGGCGCTGTCGATATGACTGTTGCTGATAAGCATATTGCCCAGGCTTGGTCAAAGTTGCTGCCAAATATAAAAGTTCACTCCGATGTAGCCATTAATATCGATGGCAAGATCGCCTGGGCGGTCCGCCCGGATAGCCCCAAGCTGCTGGCCAGTCTGAATAAATTTGTTGCAGAAAATCGCAAGGGCTCACTGCTCGGAAATATTCTATTTACACGTTACTACAAGAAAAATCGCTGGATTACGAACCCGCTATCACAGGCAGATCGACAGCGGCTCAAAGAACTGCGGCGATTATTCGAACTTTACGGGGCGAAGTACCATATAGACTGGCTCAAGCTTGTTGCCCAGGGCTACCAGGAATCCAAACTGAACCAGGCCATGCGTAGTTCAGCCGGGGCTGTTGGTATCGTGCAGCTACTGCCAAGTACTGCCGCTGATAAGAATGTAGGAATCGCCAATATCGAAACCCTTGAAAACAATATTCATGCGGGCGCCAAATACATGGCTTTTCTGCGCGACCGTTACTTTGATAAAGAGGAAATATCTGCCGCTGCAAAGATGGATTTTTCTTGGGCTTCGTATAATGCGGGACCTAATCGTATTCGCCGGTTGCGCAAACTATCTGCTGATCGTGGGTTTGATCCGAACATCTGGTTTGGCAACGTGGAGGTACTGGCAGCCGAGAAGATCGGACGTGAAACGGTTGATTATGTGCGCAATATCAACAAGTATTTCATTGCCTACAAACTGTATTTCGAGAACCAGTTCGAATCTGATCCGGCGAGTTGACTTAATTACGGGTTTTCAGCTTCCCAAGGAGGCTCCACCGGAATGAAGTCCTGATTAATGTCGACTCTGTCGTTATGTCCAAAAACACCCTCGATCCGAAAAGTGAGTCGGAAAGTGGGCTCGTGATCGTATTCATCGGGGAAATGAATCGCGGGCTCGATCTCCCAGAAAAGCCACTCTTTGCTGGTCATGCGCCGGTAGCGGGCTTTGAAGACCGCGTCGTGTAGCGTGAACTGGGGTTTGTCGCGAAGGTAGATCTCAGCATCGTAGGCGATGGCTTGGGATCGGGATCGGCGTAGTTTCTCGTACAGGCTGAAATATTGGTCTAAACACCAGCCATCATCGCACTGGTCCGAATTATTTTGATACCAGCGCAATACTGAGGTCGGGCGAAAAAACAATTTTGGGCTTAGGACACGGTCGAAACTTGCTTCACCACGGTATTCAAAATTGCTTTTAGTGAAGTAGTAAAACGAATTGCTGATTTGGGGAACCCAGGGACTTTTGGTTTGAAGAGTCTTGCTATGACGAATTCGGCCATAGGGCTGGTATTTTCCATCACGCCGTCTGATGCCGATGTCATAGCGAAGCTGTTGCCAAGGTCTATCTGCTCGTGGCTTAAATTGCAGGCTGATATTTTGTTGTTTGTCGTCTATGTCATCCACCCGGGTTTCATCTTCGTCGTCACCCAGCATCAAGTGCAGTCGGTTTTCGACGCTGGGCAGGGATATCTTTGCGCGGATGCCGGGACTGACTTTGGTGCCCTCATTGCCATCGTAGCGAAAACGGACAAATACACGAAGGCGGGTTTTCTGGACTTCTTTGTCTGCATTTTCATTAGAGAAAAAAGTGTCAATCTGGTTTGCAGTATCAGTTACCCACTTGGACCATTCTTCATGGGTTTCATCGATACGATCTAAGTCGTCCGTGTCCTCTGCGAAGGCTGCGGTACTCAAGCAAAAAAGAGAAAATATCGTGAAAAATCTCATTGGCTATATTGCTCAGAATATTGAATGTCGTCGAAAAGAGGTCTTATCGGCTAATCAACGCCGTTCGCGAGTATTTCAAAAAAGGATAACAAAGAGGCTCAGTCAAAGTCGACAAGCCACGCCCCGTCAACTTTGCAAAACCCAAGGTGCCGGGATGTGGCTTTGCTATCCGTCGTAGTCTCCATGGCTAGTTGCCGACAGACCAGGTCATTATTGCTGTAGTTTTCTGTCACCGTCCAGGTACTGCTGACTTTTCCATCGGCACTTTGCCACTGTACTGCAGTATCCAGTGCCATTGAATTCAGAGTCTCATCAATCTTAGCCAGTAGAGAGTCAAGATCGTCGCTTGCTAATACGCCTAGTGGCGTGTCTTTAAGGAAAATCGTATTTTGTGAAAAACCAGCGGCAGGTATGATGGTCAGCACCGCACCAAGGAAGAGGAACAACGCTCGTCGTGGGCAATTCATCCCCGATCTTGCTCATTGGCATTGTCCTCAGAATCTGAAGCCTCTACTGCAACTGCAGCTCCAGCTACTGCCAGTTTCGAAGTTACCGCCTCCACCACGACTCGTTTGGGTGCGAATTGAATACCGGCGTCAGCAAATGCTTCTTGTATCTTAGCGTAGGCCACACGCCGTAGTGCCCACTGGTTGCCTGGCTTTGCAGAAAATTTGCAGCGTATAACAAAAGCAGAATCATCCATTCTGTTCACGCCCTGTGATTTCAGTCCATCCAGGAACTGAGGCCCATGTTCCGGATCATCCATAAGTTCTTTACCCACTTTTTTGATCAACTTTCTTACTTTCTCGACGTCTTGTTCAAAGTGGACCCGCAGTTCGAACTTCATGATTACCCAGTCGCGACTGAAATTGGTCAGGGTGCTGATCGTGCTGTAAGGTATGGTGTGAACCGGCCCATTATGATGTCGTAACTGCATGGAGCGAATTGAGATTTGCTCGACTGTGCCTGTGTTGCCGCCTACATCAATATATTCCCCTTTGCGAAAGGCATCATCAATAAGGAAAAACACCCCTGAGATAATATCTGCAACCAAAGTTTGCGCACCAAAGCCAACTGCGAGTCCGATAACGCTTGCCGCAGCAATCAGCGGCCCGATGTTGATACCTAAACTCGCCAGCATGGCCATAACGGCAACCACAAAAATCGTTACGAACAAGAAGCCGCGCAAGAGTGGTAATACTGTAGCGGCCCGCGACAGACCCTGTCCACCAGGGTCACTGCCAGCGTGGGCGTCACTTTCTTCGGCTTCATCCGCGGTTTGATCCACTTCCCCGGCCGAAAGCCAGCGTTTGGTCGCGGCCCACAAGGTGTACGCTATCGCAAGGGTAACGAGTATCTTAGCCCCCATACCAGCTACTTGTTCGCCAAGGCTGGAAGCGGTCAGTTCCACAAAATCGATGTGCCAAATTTGTCCCAACGCCATAAGCGCCAGCAATATAACCACGGCCCTGGCAGCCTGGACAATACCACCCCTGGTCCCGTGTCGGTTAGTTTTCAGGTTTTCCAGTTCCGGCTCAGAGACCCCCCATTCACGTATAAACGGAGCCGTGGCGCCGAGTATTAGCGGCAGGATCATCAGCAGAAGTAACAGCGTCTTCAGTACCGAGGTCAGTACGCCTTTTTCTTCCAACCCGATTGCACTGAAAAGCGCGAATACAAATAGCAATAACACGATTGCTGTGCCAATGATTGGCCAGATAGCGGTTAAAAGTTTGCGGATGCTCCCAGGAGGCCGACCAGCCAGAAGCATAGTGCTGACTGGCCGGCGTATAAGCCACATAACAGCAATAATAGTAGCTATCAGAATAATCCCACCGACCAGGCTAACGGATTTCACCAGTGCTGGACCCTCGAAGGGTGAACTGATAGCACCAAGATAGTTCTGAAAAAAATACAAAAACGATCCGCCAATAAATATCCACGAAACCCGTGAGCTTAAAAGTTGAGAATCGGCATTGTTGAGCGGCGTAAGTCGGGAACTCGATCGGTGGGGAGAAAAAACGAAGTTCACCAGTTGATTGAGCAGCCAGGCGAACAGGATTCCAGCGAGTATCCCCATCATCAGCAGTCGATTGGGTTCGTGTCCGCCGTATACAAGCAAAAACGCAATGTATGCGCCGAGTACAAAGACAATCGGAATAAACAGATCATAGACTAACAGCAGCAAGCGTCGACCCAGTCGTTGAGGAAAGTTGTTGCCCCCAACCATTGCCAGGGCCTCAGGGATACGGGCGGAAAGACGCTTAAACAGATGCTGGGAAGCCCAGCCAACCAGCAAAATACCACCCAGGTAGACCAGCACCAGCCAGATATCCCCCTTATCCCTTCCCGGTGGCACCATGGCGGTGGCCATGACAGAGGGGATGCGAGCGATGTTTGGGATTTGTTTCAGCTCACTCAGTAAGCCAGCACGAAACCGGTCTGTAATAGCGGTCAGCTCCTGAACCGCCGAGTCTGTGGGTGTTTGCTGTTCCTTTTCAGTTCGGATCAATTGCCAGACAATAGAGCGAACCTGCTCATCACTTAAGCGGGCCAGAAGATCTTCTCTTTCCTCAGTACTTAGATTCTGGTCAAGTATGGCTGAGGGCTTCGAGGGGGCATTGCTCGTATCCGCAGCCCGAGTCACTCCCAACAACAGACTCAGCAGTACAATCACATTGATGACAAGCGTTACCAGAATTTTATGAAAATAATGGGATCTCATAATAAAAGTGTAACTGTTAAAGTGGGCTCAGTGAGCGAATATTAGACTTAAAATGAGTTACTTTGACAAGTAAGATACTCAACTGGTTGAAAATAGCGTCTCAGCGCAAAGTTTGCACTTTAAGTAAGCTAGAAATGCACGACAACATGGTTTGCGGATTGGCGTTTTAAGATTAATTCCGGGGTCAATTTACATGCTCGCAAACGAAAGTTTTGATAAAATTTGTAAAAAATTGATGAATGTGGTTGGGGGCGCAGTGTTTTATGCCCAATCATAGTTATACAATAAGCGGTAAATTCAGTCGAGTGTACTGGTGCGTTTGGCTTGAACTAACTGGATAACGCTTAATGGCTGATGCTGGCACGACCTGCCGACAAAGAATTATTTTTATCGAAAAACCCATAAACCTGGATGCCAAAGCTATGAATATCCTGCGGCAAATACGTAACGCAATTTATTTTCTGGGAGTTGTTCTGGCACTTGCAATGCCTCGCGCCTGGGCAGAAGAGTCAGGGGCAGCAGATCTGGCCAAGGCGGCACAAAACCCACTGGCCTCGATGATCAGTCTGCCATTTCAGAATAATACCAACACCAATTTTGGCCCGCTGGACGGCACACAGAATATTCTTAATATTCAACCAGTGTGGCCGATAGACTGGAACGATAACTGGAATTTTATTACCCGGACGATCATTCCGGTGGTATCCCAACCCGCGATGAGCGCTTCGGGTTCTCGCAAAAGCGGTCTGGGCGACATCACTTTTACCGGATTCTTTGCCCCTAAGGAAACTGAAAAGTGGATTTGGGGTGCCGGTCCTGTCGTATTGCTTCCCACCGGTGATGACGGACTAACTGCAGATAAGTGGGGTCTTGGCCCCAGTATTGTGGCTCTGTCCATGGACGGCCCCTGGGTCTACGGCGGACTGGTGAGTAATGTCTGGTCCGTGTCTGGTTCCGGTGCCAGTGACATCAACCTTCTGACCTTGCAGCCCTTTATCAATTACAACCTGCCAGGGGGTCGCTATTTCACCAGCTCGCCAGTTGTTAATGCGAACTGGGAAGCTGCCAGCGGGGAGCAGTGGACGGTACCGCTTGGCTTGGGTTACGGCAAGATCTTCAAACTAGGTAACACACCGGTGAACGGTCAGATCAGCCTTTATCACAATGTGAAACGGCGTACTGATGACGCTGAATGGCAGTTGCGGGTCCAACTGCAGTTTATGTTTCCACGGTGAGTAAAGTCCGTTTTTTATTGCCTCATCTCAAAGGATGCAAAGCCCTCGAGGACAGACTGAATCTCTGCAACACTGAGGCCGCCTCGATCCTGTGGGTCCGAATAGATGCCACACACCAGTGCGCTTACTTTGGGCTGGCTCGTACTTGTGATTTTGAGGGAGTAGTTCAGGTTTAAAGGGCCGCCGTCGCGTGAGGCCAGGTACAAAAAGGCGGGTGGTGAAGTGGAGTTCATAGCGAGATTGAACTCCCGCTTTGCACTCATTTCATTTCGACGGTACTGTTTGGTTACGGTAAAGGTGTCCGGGGAGATCACCGTTGGGGTACCCATCTCAGAGCGTGGCCGGCGCATAGCAAAGTAACAATACGGGGCATAGGTTTGCTTAACACGGTCGATGGCCTTGCCATCTTGAATAAAAACCCGAGATTTTCCGGCACTGACCGACAAAGGCTTAGTCAATGTGATTAGTGTTCCCGGCGGAATCTTGAACGCACTGGCCCGGGAGTATGATGTTGCGGCGAACGTAGGACTGACGACTAAGGTCAAGGCGCAAAAGAGTAACGCGATAGTTGATGGCATGATGAAAGTTTTCGAGAGTATAGAAGAGCTAAACAATATCAGACCAAATTTGTGTTTACAAATCGAAAGTCAATCGATTTATTAACAAGGGGGAAACCTAATGAAAGTTTTGACTAAGGCGGTTGGGTTGTTATTTTTTGCAAGTCTGGCCGCAGTAGCTGGATCACCAACACCGGGATTCAACAATCTTATTCCATCCGAAATCCTGACGCCGGATACGGTCGATACCCGTATCGGGACGTTGCAATTCTTTGACGGTATGCCGACGCCCGAGACGACTGCTTTGGTTTATGACCATCTCGACCTGATCAGAGGCGTCGAGGCATTTTTGAATTTTGTGCCTGCCGCATCGGTGGAAGGCTTACGGGAAGGCATGCAGAGCATCGGAATTGATTCAGCAAGCAAGTGCCTGATTTATAAGGATCTGATGGATTCTAATTCACTCTTTCTGACGGGCAATACCGATACGGTTTACGCGATCTGTTTGCTGGATCTGGAGCGCGACGGCCCCACAGTGATCGAAATGCCACCCGGCGCCGGCCCTGGTACGGTAAATGACGCGTTTTTTCGCTTTGTCATTGACACCGGCGCTCCTGGACCTGACCGCGGAAAAGGCGGCAAGTATCTGATCCTGCCTCCAGGTTTTGAGGGTGAAGTGCCTGACGGATACTTCAGTGTGACTTCACCCACTTTCACTAATTGGGTGCCGCTGAGGGCATTCCTGGTAGATGGCAAGACAGATGCTGCAGTAAAACTGTGGAGCGAAGGCTTGAAAATCTATCCTCTGGCGCAGATAACTAACCCACCAGAGATGGTTTTTATTAACGGAACAGGGATCGAATTTAATACTGTTCATGCCAACAATTATGAGTTTTTTGTCGAGTTGGATAAGGTCATCCAAAAAGAGCCCCTTGATGCCTTTCATCCAGAACTTCGCGGTCTGCTGTCCAGCATTGGAATGCAAAAAGGGAAACCTTTTAATCCAGATGAACGGCTAAAAAATACATTGACGGAAGCGATTGTCATTGGCAATGCAACTGCGCGCGCACTGGCATTTGATCCTCGATCAGACAGTATCTATCTTTATCAAGACAAGTACTGGTACACCGCCTTTGACGGTGGCGATCACCGCTGGCTTCGTGATCAGGGAAACGGTGGCAGGTATCTTGACGCGAGAACGCTGTTCTTCTATATCGCGACAGTAAATACGCCCGCCATGGTGTTGAAGATGGTGGGCGCAGGGTCTCAGTACGCTTTGAACGCAAGAGATTCCAACGGCGAATACCTGGACGGAGAAAAAACTTATAAGCTGAATATCCCTGCCGATGTGCCAGCTAAGGATTTCTGGTCGATTGTGGTCTACGATCCACAGACACGCTCAATGCTGCAGACGGATCAGCCTTACCCGAGTAAAAACAATGAGCGGAACCGAGATCTGGCGGTCAATCCCGATGGGTCTACTGATCTGTATTTTGGTCCCACCGTACCATCAGGGCATGAGACCAACTGGATCCAGACAGTGCCCGGAAAGGCCTGGTTTTTGTGCCTGCGGCTCTACGGGCCGCTGGAACCATGGTTCGATGAAACCTGGAAACCCGGTGAGATTGAATTACTGAACTGATTCACCAGGCAGTGCCACCGCAGCGACCAGCACAATGCCGGCCGCTGCGGTGGATTCGAAGGCATAGTCAATCGAAGTACGCTATTTGCACCGCAGTTTGCTCGCGATGACGGTCAGTTCCGACCTCAATATATCAGGTGACTCGTTTAGCAAAGTACCTCGAAAGTCTGATTTAGGCGGGTTTTGCTATCAAGGTTAATGTCGACTTGCCAAGTGCCTATAAAATCGTCCATCCCGATGGCTGGGTTGAAGAAACTGAAAAGCGCGGCGCCTTTAGGCGGATGCAGTTGCAACCACACCGTAATCCGAGTGGTATCGCCGTTGTGCAATGGGTAATCAATGTGTTCGCGTGTTTTGCCTGTGGGATCTGTCCAGTCGACCTGTAGCTGATGACTGCCATCAGAAAGATCAGCCAGGTCAATCACCGCATAGATCTTGTCGTTGCAGCCAAAACGCAAAGTATCGGTTTGCACCGGCACTCCATTTTCAACTGTCGAACTTAACCACGCGCCGATAGAGGGCTCTGCCGATGCCGGCAGAGCGGTCGCCAGCCACCCAAGAATACCCGCGACCCCTAAGACGCCGCGCTTCAGTAGCCGTGTTTTGATTGACACTTTTAGGCAGCGCGCCGCAACAGGCCTTCAGTTTCACTGACGGCCTCAGCCAGCGAGTCGAAGAGTTCGTCTATTTGCGTTTCGGTAATGATCAATGGCGGGCAGATGCCGATGACATCGCCAGGCAAGGCACGAACAATAAGCCCCCGAGCCTGCGCCCGGGCGACGAGTGTTGCGCCTGCTTTGACTTCGGCTGGATACTGCTTTGCCGAGTTCTTATCCATCACCAGTTCCAACGCACCGATCAGGCCGACGCCGCGTGCTTCACCGACCAAGGTGCTACTGCCGAGTTGCGCCAGTCTTTCCTGAAACCGAGGTGCGACACTACGAACATGTCCGACTGTATCGCGTTCCTCATAGATTTTCAGTGTCTCGAGTGCTACTGCGCAAGATACCGGATGCCCGCCATAGGTGTAGCCCATACCGAGTGCACCGTGTTTGCGGCTTTGCGCCTTGAGTACTTCATACACCTTGTCAGAAATCATGAGCGCCGATATGGGTAGATAGCCTGATGAGAGTTGTTTGGCACAGGTGACCATATCCGGGCGGATATCGTAGGTCTGCGAGCCCCACATGTTGCCGGTGCGGCCAAATCCGCAGATGACTTCATCTGCCACCATCAGCACGTCATATTTGTCCAGCACCACCTGAATTTTTTCGAAGTAGGTGGCCGGTGGCAGCATGACACCGCCAGCACCCATCACCGGTTCGGCGACGAAGGCGGCGACTGTGTCTGGACCTTCATTGATGATAAGTTGTTCAAGATTGTCAGCAAGGCGACTGGCAAAAGCTTCCTCGGATTCACCGGATTGGCCGTAGCGGTAATAGCCGGCGGGGTCGGTGTGGATCATTCGTTCCAAGGGTAAATCAAAGTCGTTCTGCATCAGCGGAATGGCAGTAAGGCTGCCGCCGGCGACCGTTACACCGTGATAGCCTCGTTTTCGGGAGATGATTTTCTTTTTCTTTGGCAATCCACGGCCGTTGTTGTAGTACCAGGTGAAGCGGATCATGGCATCGATCGCCTCGGACCCGGAATTTAGAAAAAAGGCCCGGGTCATGGGCTCAGGCGCTATCTCGATCAGTTTTTCCGAAAGCGCTATCACCGGCTCGGTGGAGCGGTGGGCAAATGTGTGTGAATAGGGCAGTGCGGCAAATTGGTCTGCCGCGGCCTTTGCCAATCGTTCCTCAGAGAATCCAAGCGATACACACCACAGGCCTGCAAGCCCTTCCAGATAGCGATTATTCTGGTCATCCCAGACGTACACTCCTTCTCCGCGGGTAATGACCAGCGGGCCTTGTTCTTCGTGGGCGGCCAGGTTGGTATAAGGGTGCAGGGCGTGGGCGATGTCTTTTTTATGAATGTCGGTAATTCGGGCGTTCATTGCGGTTCTCCATTGTGGCCGTTGGCCATGGGATTCAGTCGTGGGATGGGCGGTCGCACGAGGACATTCTGCCTTGGTGATACAGGATCAACAAGACGCCGTTAATCATGCCTTAAAACGCTCGCCAGCGTGGGGCCGCAGCGTGTCCTTCATTGGCACGCGAGGTACGAAATCCTCACAATTCCCAGTTCTGCCATTGGGCATGAGGATTTTTCCGCCCCTGGTCTGGGCGCGGTCAAGATCCGTTTTACTGAGTCGACCATAATCGATGAGTTTTTGCTGATCGGGCAAAACCCGGACTTACGTTCAATGTGATCAAAGCGTAATAGGGACGATCTCAAGATTGCAGATTGCCCGAAGGAGAGTGCCGAACTTGTTATGATCTTCTGGAATATCGACAATGGACAGAATCGTTAGCAACAACACGCAATGAATCTCGCTGTACGACAAATACAAAATGTAAATTATTTGTCATTATGGAGTTAACATTGTATGTCAAACTTCAAGCTAAAGAAGATAATCAATTATTGTAGATGGTGTTTGAGTTGATAAGGTCTCAAGAGACATCAAGCGATCATAGGAGTCAGAAGATGGATGCAGCGGTAAAACAGGTAGTCGGGCATTATGTAGGTGGTCGACCAGTCGCCGGAGTGAGTAATCGTTTCGGTGACATATATAACCCAGCGACGGGAAAGGTGGTTCGCACGGTCGCTCTGGCCAGCGCTGATGAAGCGCGTGCCGCAATCGCAAATGCCTCACAGGCATTTCCGGATTGGGCGCAGATGCCCCCGGCCCGGCGGGTACAGGTGCTGTACCGTTATCGTGAATTGCTGATTCAGAATATAGATGAAATGGCAGCGCTGCTGTCATCTGAGCATGGCAAGACTGTCGACGACGCCAAGGGATCAATCACCCGTGGGCTGGAAGTCGTCGAGTTTGCCTGCGGTATTCCGCAGATGCTCAAGGGAGAGTTCAGCGAGGCAGTGGCCAGTGGGGTGGATTCGTGGAGTATGCGCCAGCCTTTGGGAGTCGTCGCGGGCATCACGCCGTTCAACTTCCCGGCCATGGTGCCGATGTGGATGTTTCCTGTCGCTATCGCTTGTGGCAATACTTTTATCCTCAAGCCTTCCGAGCGTGATCCTTCCTGTGCGGGCTTCATGGCCCAGCTGATGACCGAGGCAGGTTTGCCAGATGGCGTTCTCAATGTCGTGAATGGCGATAAGGAAGCCGTTGATGTACTGCTTTCCGATCCAACTGTTCAGGCAGTCAGCTTTGTGGGATCAACGACAGTAGGAGAGTACATCTACCAGACCGGTTGTGCCCATGGAAAACGGGTTCAGGCGCTTTGTGGTGCAAAGAATCACATGGTGGTGATGCCGGATGCTGATATGGGGCAGGTGGTAGACGCCGTAATGGGTGCGGCCTATGGTTCTGCCGGCGAGCGGTGCATGGCGATCTCAGTGATAGTCGCGGTTGGGGACGACACCGCAGATCGGATGATGGAGCAGTTGGTCCCGCGCATCCAAACACTCAAGATCGGCGCCTACGATCAAGAAGGAGTCGAAATGGGTCCTGTGATTACGCCTGATGCACGGGATCGAATCAAAGGGTATATCGATCGCGGTGTCGAAGAAGGGGCTGAATTGGTCGTGGATGGCCGTGAGGTTGCTGTACCGGGGTACGAGTCCGGCTGCTTTGTCGGCGCCACGATATTCGATCAGGTTACCCCACAGATGGATATTTATCGCGACGAGATTTTTGGGCCGGTGCTTTCAGTCGTACGTGTGAGTAGCTACGAAGAGGCGCTCACACTGGTTAATGATCACGAGTACGGTAACGGGACTGCCATTTTTACCCGTGACGGTGATGCCGCCCGTGATTTTGGCCATCGGGCACAAATTGGCATGGTCGGGGTTAATGTGCCCATTCCCGTGCCACTGGCTTTTCACAGTTTCGGTGGATGGAAGCGTTCATTATTTGGCGATCACTATATGCACGGCCCCGAGGGTGTGCGTTTTTATACCCGGATGAAAACGGTCACCAGCCGATGGCCATCAGGCATCAAGGAAGGAGCTGTGTTCAACTTTAAAGCCGGCGGGGAGCACTGATCCCACGCGCCAGGCGTTGGCCGAAGCCATAAAGTTAACGGCCAGCAGAGCTTGCTTGCGCTACCGCGATTGCCTCGTTGGTATGATGGGAGTCCAGCCGCAGGGTATCAATCAGGCGTACCCCCCCGATGCGCGCTGCGATCAACGCCTGGGCTTGTTGCAAAGGGGTTTTTGGTATGGTTTCGGTCCATGCGGTTGGGTCACGGACCTCGGCATATTCGATAGCAAGGTCAGTGTTTTTCAAGATCTCCATCATGGTGCTGGCCAGTGTCTCTGGTCGGCGTTCGCCTGTTGTCCAGATTTGGTGTGCTGCCAGCAGGGCCTGGTAAATGCTGTAAGCCTGTTTCTTCTGGGGCGAACTCAAGAGAGCATTACGTGATGACAGGGCAAGCCCGGATTGGTCGCGAATCGTAGGACATACTACTATCTGCGGATAGCCCATCTGTGCAGCCAGATCAGAGACGACCAGAGTTTGCTGAAAATCCTTTTCTCCAAAGTAGGCGTTGACTGGCCCCACGATGCGAAACAGTCGATCGATAATGGTTCGTACGCCGTCGAGATGGCCGGGCCGAAAGATGCCTTCAAGTCCTCTCCCGTATCGACCAGCGCCAAGCGTTTTGATTTCCTGCGGATTGGTGATCTCGGGGAAAAATTGCCCAAGACTGCCGACAAAGGCCATGGTGCATCCTTGGTGCTCGAGCGTGGTGAGGTCAGCCTCAAGGTTTCGGGGATAAGCGTTGTAATCTTTCGAGTCCTCGAACTGCAGCGGGTTTACAAAGATGCTGACGCAACAGGTCTCATTTTCGCTGCAGGCGCGCTTGACCAAGGATAGGTGGCCTCGATGCAGCGATCCCATGGTTGGTACAAAGCCGATGGTCCGCCCATTGCTGCGTTGCTGCTGGCACCATGTTTGGGCCGCGTCTGGAGAGGGCAGGTGAAGCATCGTCGGTTAACAGTATGACATGTTGCAGTGCAGCATGTCTATGTCGTAACCAAAACCCAGCAGGTGACAATGTGGTGTAAATCCTGCATTCAGTTTTTGTTTGGCACAACCTCGTAGCCGGGGCTTTCCGGTTCGTCATCCACGAGTTCAGCAGGGAACCCTGGCGCCCGCAGTTGATCACCACAGGCTTCTTCCAAGCGTCGAACAATATTAGTTGACCACTCGCGCCCGCCGTAACGGTCTCGCCCATCCTTAAAGATCTTAAGCAGTAGAGGGGATATTTCGAGCGGCACATCGGCCCGGTCTGAAATCGCCTGGAACAATGACAGATCTTTTACAACCAGGTCCATAGTGAAGTTGACATCTCGACTCCCGTTCAGAATCACTTGGCTTTCAGTTTCATGCACAAAGGAGTTTCCTGATGAGATACGGATTGCCTCGTAAGTGGTGTTGAGATCCATCCCAGCCCGATGAGCGGTCATCAGGGCCTCGGCCAGGGCGGCGAGATTTACCGAGGCAAGATAGTTTGTGAGAACCTTCAATATCGACGCAGAGCCCAGGGGACCCGTGTGTAGGACTTGCCGACCGAGAGTCGTGAGTACGGGCAGGGCCTTGTCAAAAGTAGAGCGCTCGGTCCCAGCAAATATAGATATGTTTCCCGTAGCTGCCCGGTGACATCCACCGGAGACCGGGCAATCAATTGGTTCACCGCCCGCCGCCATGACCTGTTCACCCAGTCGGCGTACTTCGCGCTCGTCTGTAGTGCTCATTTCAGCCCAGATCGTGCCGGAACCTATTGTGCTTAGAACCCCATCTTCCCCTTCCATGACCTTGGCGCTTGCCGCTGGATTGGGTAGACACGTGATTAGAATATCGACGTTACGCGCGATTTGCGCCGGGCTTTCTCCGATAGTCGCACCTTTTCGAGCGAACGAGCGCTCCAGTTCTGAGTCCAGATCTCGTACCGTTAGGTCGAAGCCATTACGCAAGATACTTCCGGCAAGCTTGCCGCCAACGTTACCGAGTCCGATAAAGCCTATTCTCATATCCCGTCTCGTTCCTATGTCATGGGATTGCCAGGGTTTCAGTTTGCACTAGCCGACGGGCTGAAGATCAGTTCGGTAGCGCTTAGCCTTGTTTATATAGCTTTGAACGTTATCGCGAAGACGTTGAACTTCCGCATCGGTAAGTTCCCGAACCAAGCGTGCGGGCGACCCCACGATCAGTGATCGGGGTGGGAAAGTTTTACGTTCTGTAACCAATGCATTAGCTCCAACCAGACTGTCTGATCCGATCTGGGCAAAATCAAGTATCACGGCGCCGTTTCCAATCAGTGCATTGTTGGCAATGGTGCAGCCGTGGATGACGGCGCTGTGGCCGACAGATACGTCGGTTCCGATGATGACAGGTACCCCGGCATCCACATGAATTACAGTGTTGTCCTGGATATTGGTGCGAGCGCCAACCACGATTTGGTCGTTGTCGCCCCGTAGTACAGCACCGAACCAGATGCTGGATTGTGACCCCAGGTCAACCGAACCGATGACGTCGGCACTTGGTGCTACGTAGGCATCATCGGCGATTGTCGGCACGTAGGCTCCTAACTGATAGATCATTTTCTTACTTCGTTTGTATGGTTATTTCAATGCCAGAAGTGGGCTTAGGTCAGGTGGGTCATTGATTGTGAATCCTGGCTCAATAGACTGCCACCTCGCAGACGGCCGATCAGTCCAGAGAGTCGATCAAATATTTTCTTTTTGATACTGTACTCCACCTCAAAGATATCGGCGGTTTCTCGAAGAGCCATCAGGTAATCATCGCTGGTGCGAATTTCATCTACCAGCTTTAGTGTATGGGCCCGGGTGCCTAGCCAGTGTTCGCCGGTAGCGACAGCATCAAGGTCGACGACAGGTCGTTGTTGCTTGACGAAATCCTTGAACAAGGTGTGGGTTTGTTCGACTTCTTCTTTAACTTTAGCCCGAGCCCGGTCGGTCGTCTCGCCGAGCATGGTAATGGTTCGCTTAAATTCACCAGCCGATATCTGTTCATAGTCAACGTCGTGCTTTTTCAATAAGCGGTTGAAGTTGGGAATCTCGGCGACCACACCAATAGAGCCAATCACAGCAAACGGCGCAGCCAGAATCCGGTCTGCAACACAGGCCATGAGGTATCCACCGCTCGCAGCGACTTTGTCGACCGCGACGGTTACCTCGACGCCAGCCTCGCGTAACCGGCAAATCTGAGAAGCAGCCAAACCGTAGGCATGAACCATACCGCCAGCACTTTCGAGCCGGATAACAACTTGATCTCCATCGCGAGCGCCTAATAGTATTGCGGTGATTTCTTCGCGAAGAAGTCCCACTTCACTGGCACGGATATCACCGTGAAAGTTGAGGACGAACACCCGTTTTCGTGGTTCGGGGGGTTTGCGCTTTTCTGCCTTGGCCTTTGTTTTGAGTTCTTTTTTAGTAGATTTTTGCTTTTTTTTCGCCTGCTCAGGGCTTAGAGTGGCGAATTCGATGGCGTTGGCCATATCGCGGTAGCGATCATTAATCCGTTTTACATCAATCTGCTCGGGCGATGTGTGTCGATTGCGGATCGCAATACCTACCACGGCGCCAATGACGCCGATTACAGCAAGAACAATAGTCAGTGATTTAGCAAGAAAGAGACCGTAATCCGCAAGGTAGGCCATCCAAGTCTCCAGGTGAGGTTGAAGGGACGGCGAGTGTAGCACCGGCCCCGGGTGGTGGGGTTATGTTGATATGATCCCCAGTTGTTGTTGTTAAGGATATATTGCTAAGCACAGTCAAGGGAAAAGATTTATGAATGACCAGGTTATCGAGCAGTTGAATAGTCTGTCCAGATCGTTATCGATCGAGTCGATTAAAGATCGACTCAAGGAAATGATTGCCATTCCAAGCCAGAATCCAATGGCTGGTGAGCCCCGCCCTGGCCATCGCGAAAAGGAGATTGGTGAGTATTACCTGGAGCAGATGAGCCAACTTGGTATGGCCGTTTCCTCTCGTGATGCGGCGCCTGGGCGCCCCAATGTTTTTGGCATGCGTCAAGGGATTGGCGAGCGGCCATCACTGATGCTGTGTGGACATCTAGATACTGTGCCGGCCGAGGGCTATGAGCAAGCCTACAGTGCACGCGAATCGGATGGCCGTATCTACGGGCGCGGCTCTTGTGACATGAAAGCGGGATTGGCTTGTTATCTTGAAGTGGTACGCCTGTTACAGGAGGCAGATGTACAACTCCAGGGTACATTGATATTGTGTGGCGTGGCCGACGAAGAGTGGCAGATGATCGGTTCGCGTGAAATTGGCTGTAATGGACCGATGGCAGACCAGTGCATCATTGGTGAACCCTCAGACCTTGCTGTGTGTCCCGCACATAAAGGGCAGCATGGCCTGTTTATCCGCACCTTTGGTAAGGCAGTGCACTCCAGTATCCCCGAACAGGGAGAAAATGCGATTGAACGTATGGCCCGGGTTGTCACAGCGTTATCTGATTACAACGTAGAACTTTCATCCCGGAAGCCCCATCCTTTATGTGGTCATGGGCGTTACAGTCCAGGTGTGATCCGCGGCGGTGATCTCGTTAGCGCAGTACCAGATTTTTGTGAACTTGAAATCGATCGTCGCCTGCTTCCTGGCGATAGTGCGGAAAGTGTACGCCGTGACATCGACAATCGACTGGAATCGTTAAAGGTGGATGATCCAGGGTTTCGCTACGAGATCAGCGAGCCCTCATGGGATATCCCGGCCAATGATATTCCGCTGGACTCTCCAGTCGTGCGCTCGTTACTCGCATCGTCGCAATTACTTACTGGATCGCCGGCACAGGCGTCGGCTTTCCCCGGGGCAACTGATGCACCTAATCTGGGTAGCCCGGCTGTGGTCTGTGGCCCTGGCTCTCTAGTTCAGGCGCACTCGCTTAATGAGTACGTCGAGATTGAGCAGTTGACCCGGGCGACGCAGATGTACCTGCATGCCGTATTTGACCTGCTAGCCTAGCGCGCAAATCGTTCCGGGCGGTACGGCGTAAGATCCACGGTGGGCGGGTGTCCATCGATGATCTGCTGGACGAGTTTGCCAGTAATGCCACCGAGTGTTATGCCGATATGGTGGTGGCCGAACGCATAGATCAGCCCCGGATGTCGTGAAGAACGGCCGATCACCGGCAGGCTATCGGGCAGAGTAGGCCGAAAACCCAACCAGGTATCCCCGCGCTGTCCAACTTGAGGTAAAACATGATGGACCCATCGCTCAATGTATGCCAGCCGGGCTGGGTTTGGTGGGGCATTCAAACCGGCAAGCTCAACGGTTCCTGCCGCCCGCAGGCCAAAGTTAAGTGGTGACAGGTAAAGACCAGCATCTGCCAGCCCAACCGGCCGGTTCAGCAATGTAGCGCTATCTGGAAACATGACGTGATAGCCTCTTTCCGTATCCAGCGGCAGTGGGTCGATGAGCTCACTGCTGATAGTTTGTGACTGCGCGCCGGCTGCCAGCACTACTTGTTGAGCTCTGATCGACCTTGAACCGCCGATGACCTTTATATCACCCGAGTCATTGCGGGCCAGGGAGGTCACTTTCTCACGCAGTACTTGGCCACCATCGGCAGCGAATTGTTCGACCATTTTCAAGATGATTTGTTGTGGGTCCAATAGTTGAAAGCCGTCATCGTAGAGAATACCTCCAGCGAATACCGAGGCTAACTGGGGCTCAAGGTCCTGAATATCATTGATATCAAGTTCTGTGATTGCGACACCCTGCCCGCGCCGTCGTTTAATATCGTCCTGGGCACCAGCCAAGCTTTTTGCGCTTGAATACAGGTAGATCGTACCGTTGCGCCGGATCAGGTTGAGCGCATCAGCACCGCGAAACAAAGTCATTGCCGCATCCTCGGCATGCGCTAGCAGAACACCCAGCGCCCTGATGATGTGGTTGACCTCAGTGCGCCGGCAGTGGCGCAAAAACGAGAGCAGCCAGGGCAGCATCGTCGGCATATAGGTTAAAGAAATGGATAGTGGCCTGGCAGACCCCCACAGCAGAGCCGGTAGTGCCATAAGTAGCTTAGGATGATTAACGGGAATACAGGCATAACTGGCAAAGGTGGCTGCATTGCCGTAACTGGCGCCACTACCCGGTTCGCTGGCATCCACCAGTATGACCCGGTGACCTGCGCGTTGGAGATACAAAGCACAGCAGACGCCGACCATGCCGGCACCGATAACGACTGTCTTCGCAGCTTCCTTTGCCTGATCCATTGCGTCAGTTCCTCTAAGTCCAATTATTGTCGCGCAATCGTTTTATCGAGCACCAAAGAAGTACTGTGAGGTTTCCACCATAGCGACTTTGTAGATCCAGGTAAAACGCCAGGTACCAGCAAGTTATCCCGGGATCCTGACGTACTCGAAATCGTCCGGCTGGTTGTCGATTGAGCGGGTCGGCGGTGCGATCCATGATGCGTATTGGCCAGGTTGATGCAGCGGTTGCATTAAAGATTGCAAGAAGTCAGCATCGTCCGTGGTGGGCAGGTAGTGGTCGCGTTGCTGTTGCCACTCTTTTCGTTGCATAAGATGACCTTCTGGCGAGGCCTCGACTGAGGCAAATTCACCGATTGCCCGATTAAAAGCAACGTGCGGCAGTTTCAGCTTGAACTCTATGCCGGCCTTGGCCATCACCAGGTTCCATCTTTCGACTCCACGGGCGCATTCGCGAACATAATCGTCACGCAGACGCATGTTAAGAGCGGGTAATGCTGGCGAGTCAATGCTTTGAATACCCCCATCTATAACTTTGAGTACCGGATACAGGCCATCGACGAGCCGATGGTCATCATCGATATCGAGTTCCTTGTAGCGCCCCTTAAGGCCCGCGTCAAAAAAGTTGGCGGCGTTGGTCGATATCTCAGAGCCGAACAGATCAAGCGAAACTGAGAAGTGAAAGTTCACTTTACGCTGTATCAGGGGCAGGTCAATCGCGCCTAACTCTCTGATTTCATCTATCCGAAATGGGTCATCTATCTGGTTCTTTGCCATGATCTGGCAGGTGCGTTGGAGAACCCGGGCGATACCGCTTTGGCCCACGTACATATGATGGGCTTCCTCGGTCAGCATAAACCGGGTGGTGCGTGACAGCGGATCAAATCCGGATTGAGCCAGACTTTCGAGCTGCATTTTGCCGTCACGGTCGGTAAAAAATGTGAACATGAAGAAGGAAAGCCAATCTGGTGTTTCTTCATTGAAGGCCCCCAGCAGTCGTGGCGCATCAGGATCTCCCGATCGACGGCGCAGAAGTTCCTGCGCCTCTTCACGGCCATCGCGGCCAAAATACTTTTGCAGCAGGTACACCATAGCCCAGAGATGTCGCGCTTCCTCGACGTTAACCTGAAAGGCGTTTCGCATGTCGTATAAAGAAGGCGCGGTTTTTCCCAGAAACCTTTGCTGTTCTACCGATGCCGGCTCGGTATCACCCTGGATTACAATCAGGCGGCGCAACAGTGCACGGTACTCGCCTGGCACCTCTTGCCAAACCGGTTCTCCTTGATATTCACCGAACCCAATTGTGCGGTTTTCTACCTGTGGTGCCAGCAGGATACCCCAGCGATACTCTGGCATTTTGACATAACCGAATTGGGCCCAACCTTCACGCTCAACGCTGATTGCAGTGCGCAGATATACAGGGGATTCTTGAAATCCATCTGGCCCCATTGATTTCCACCAGTCCAGAAATTCAGGATGCCATTTCTCTAGCGCCTTTAGGACTTTGCGATCAGAGGCGAGTCCCACGTTGTTCGGGATAATGGTGTCGTAGGCGACATGGCTGGATTCACTCATCGCGATGGTCTCCATCAGGGCATTTACACGGTGTCATCAGATTAAGTCCGCGCCTTGTCGAAAAAGCCTTTTTGTCCGCTGCCGTAGCGGCGCAGAGCGCCGCTTTCCCCTGCGGCGTTGGGCCTTTGAAAAACCCAGTTCTGCCAGGCGCTTAAGCGTCCGAAGATTTTTGTTTCCATGGTTTCTGGCCCGGCGAAGCGAAGATTGGCTTCCATGGCGGTTAGGGCATCCGGTGAGAAAGCGGCGCGTTCTTCGAGAAAAATTCGGATCTCGTCTTCCCAGTCGGACTCGTCCAGAGCAAAGGTGACCAGGCCCAGTTCTTCACATTTCTTGGCGCTGATCAACTGATCCAGATAGGGTTGAATCCTCTGCAGCGCATCATCATTGCCTAAAAAGCGGGTCTGCAGACGGGACAGATCATTACTCATCGGCAGTGACTGAAAATTCGTTTCGGTAATGCAAAGGGCAGCTGGCAGCGGGTATTCGCCATCCTCATCGACCATGATATAGCTGCGATCACAGGCCAGAACGATTTCTGCCAGCAGTCCGACAAAGCAGCTACCGGGGCTCACAAGAGCCACCAGTGAGCGTCCAGTCAGGTCGAGTCGTTTCAATACGCGCTTCCAGTACAGGCGAATCTCAGAAGTCAGCCAATGATCGGAGTGCATTCTAAGAAAACGATCATGTGAGAGTACTTGTTCAGTTTGTCCAGTGCTGCGAAATACCAGAACTCCGATCTCGGGTTCATTAAATCGGAAATGAAGCAGACAATCATCGAGCTCCCGCGCGCAACGCAGCAACCAGGCCTGATCGCCTTGTGCGATCAGGTCATCAGCCGTGTCGGGTGCCGGGGTGTCTGGCCCATGCAGCATTATCGTTGCAGTGGCCGCTTTTCGGTCTACAGTTGCTGTCAAGGTGCTGTAGCGCAGACTGTCGTGTTCGATAGTCCGCTGCAATGGCAACAGCGCAATTCCGGTGGTGGCGGGTCTGGGATCGGTTTGCGTTGCCAGTTGCTGTACCACCTCGGTGACGGCGTTATCCAGGTCCGATGAGACAACCGCTTGGTCAACCAGACCCCACTCAACAGCCCGAGACCCTTTAAAACCTTCCGTCAGGGTGGCGAAAACATCTGCCCGGTCACGGCGGACCCGGCGCTTATCGGTCAGTCGGGTCAACCCCCCGGTTCCTGGCAGGACTGCGAGCAGTGGAACCTCAGGGAGCGAAACTGCCGCTGAGCCATCGTCTACCAGGATAATATAATCAGTCGCCAGTGCCAGTTCGTATCCACCACCAGCGCAAACGCCTTCGATCACGCTGATGTATTTTTGCCCGGATTCGCGGCCCGCTTCTTCTATGGCGTTTCGGGTCTCGTTGGTAAATTTACAGAAATTGATTTTGTACCCATGCTTGGCGCCTGCGAGCATGCGGATGTTGGCCCCGGCGCAAAAAACCCGTTCTTTTCCAGAGCGTAATACAACTGTATGTACCTCGGGATATTCGAAGCGCAACCGTTGCACCGCATCATGCAGTTCGATATCAACACCAAGATCGTAAGAATTTAGTTTCAGATCGTAACCGGTAAACAAGCCGGCATCCTCGGTGACGTCGAGGATTAACTGAGCAACCGTATCATCAATTTCAATGCGCCAGTGACGGTAGCGCGATGGGTCAGTTTCAAAGTTTATTTGCATTGTTATGATGTTTCCTGTTCAACGGTAATCCCGGTCTTATCCGTTACACCGGTGAAAAACAGATCCAGAACAAACGAGACTTTTTGCGCCTCGGTTGGCAATACGCGTTCACCGTGGTGGCTGACACAATGCTCGACCAAGCTAATAAAACAAAATGACGCCAGGCGTGCATCGATCGGACGTATTTCCCGGGCGCGGATACCATGCTCAATAATCGAGCGCACCTGGTCGGGCAGGGCGCTCTGGTAGCAGCGCATCAATTGTTGCCTCGCTCCCTCGCTGAGCGTGTTTATGTCTCGGCGGATCAGGCCGGCGAGGCGCCTTTGTTGGGCCGGCAAAGCCAGAAACGAGCGGGCCAGGGTCTCAAGGCGCTGACGGCAGGAACCCTCCATAACCACCGCTTTGTTGAATAGCTGATTTTTTTCTGACAGGTCAGCCTGCATCATTACAAGGTACAGCGCTTCCTTGCCGGCAAAGTGATGATATAGACCGCCTTTGGTAACCTTGGCTGCCCCAGCGATCTGGTCCATGGTTACATCTGCGTAACTTTGGGCTAGAAACTGCTCACGCGCGATCTTAAGGATTCGAGCAGCTGTACGATGCATAGTGTGTTTTTCTTTCATAAACATACCGACTGGTCGGTATTTTAATGATTCTATCGCAGTGGCGCAAACCAAAACCCATGAAGGTCTTTTGCTTGTGCTTGGGATGTCGTGAGACATCAGTGTGAGCCCAAGCACAAGCCGGGCTTTGATTTGGCCTTTTGAAAGGAATCTTTCAATGCGAGATTCGACAGGTCGTGACCCCGTTATGAGTAGGCCACTTAGTCAAATGCTATGGCCATTGAGAGTCAAAAAATGACTGCTAGAATCGATTCTTTTTCGGAAAAGTAACGTGGTATTCACGACCAGTATTACCGTGGGCTTTCGGCATGTCGATTACGCCCGCATTGTTTTTTACCCTCGGTATTTCGAGATGTTTAACGAGGTGGTCGAACGGTGGTTCGATGAGGCTCTCGGCTGCCCATTTGCGAAATTGCATGAAGAGTGGTCTGCTGGAGTCCCACTGGTAAATAGCGAGTGTCAGTTTCGACGGCCCAACCACCTTGGAGACAGCCTGGATTTTTCCCTGCAGGTCAGTAAGCTGGGGCGGGGCTCGTTCACACTGGATATTGAAGGAAGCCACAAGGGTGTAAGTTGTGTCACAGCGCGCCTCACCATGGTATGGGTTAGTCTCGGTGAGCGACTTCAGTCGAGCCCTGTGCCAATAGATATTCGCCAGCTGATGTCTGCTTATATGATTGCACCTGATGAGATCGAGCCCAGTAAATGACCGTGATGTCGCGCCATTGGGAAGAATGACTATGGACTTAAGTGCAACAGTACCGGTGGCAGTTGAACTGCCACGGCAGTACAACGCGGCGACTCATTTTATAGATCGTCATCTTGACGAGGGTCGCGCGAATAAACTGGCTTTTTTGGATGATCAGGGCGAGTACACCTATTCCGATCTTGCGCATCGGGTCAACCAGGCGGCTGGGGCGCTATTGGGGCTTGGCCTGCTGCCCGAGCAACGGGTGTTGTTATGTCTTTCCGATACGATTGATTTTCCGGTTGTGTTTTGGGGCGCTGTCAAAGCAGGGCTGATCCCAGTCCCTGTCAATACCATGCTCAGCGCAAGCGACTATGCCTATATGCTCGATGACAGTCGCTCGCGCGCATTGATTGTGAGCGACCATCTTCTTGAGCACTTTACCGCTAATCTGGCTAGCCGCGTGTTTCTGAATCATGTAGTGGTTTCCGGGGAAAGCCGTGACGGCAGTCAATCATTGGACGCACTCTTGGCTGCAAAGTCCAACACTTTCACCCCATTTGATACCACCTGCGATGACAATGCCTTTTGGCTTTATACCTCCGGCTCTACTGGTGTGCCCAAGGCGGCGGTACACCGACACTCCGATCTTGTGCAGACAGCAGAACTCTATGGCAAGGGTGTATTGGGTTTGACTGAAGCGGACCGGGTTTTCTCGGCCGCTAAATTATTTTTTGCCTATGGCCTGGGTAACGCCATGTCTTTTCCGCTGCATGTCGGTGCGACTGCGGTGCTAATGTCTGCACGCCCGACACCGGATGCTGTGCTGGAACGTTTGCGCGAAAGTGAAGCCAGTATTTTTTTCGGAGTGCCGACCCTCTATGGTGCAATTCTGGCAGAAGCGGGTAATGACCGAAGTCGAGTCTCAAATAGCCTACGCTTGTGTGTTTCGGCAGGAGAAGCTTTACCGGAGGAGATAGGCCACGAGTGGCAGAAGCGCTTCGGTGTACCAGTGCTGGACGGGCTGGGCAGTACCGAGATGCTACACATTTTTTTGAGCAACTCACCACAGGACGTTCGCTATGGCACTTCGGGCAGGCCGGTGCCTGGTTATGATCTCAGAATTGTCGATGAAGATGATGTCGATATCAGTGGCTCGGAAATAGGCGAGTTACTGGTTCGCGGCGCATCGAGTGCCTCGTGTTACTGGAATCAACGGGCAAAAAGCTTGAGTACCTTCCAGGGGGAATGGACCCGTTCGGGTGACAAATATTTTCTCGACAGTGATGGCTACTACCATTACTGCGGTCGCTCGGATGACATGCTTAAGGTTGGTGGTATATGGGTTGCGCCTTTTGAGGTGGAGAGTGCTTTGTTATCCGAAGAGCGGGTTCTTGAGGCCGCAGTAGTCGGCCATCCTGATAATCAGGGCTTGATTAAGCCCAAGGCTATTGTTGTGCTGCAAGATGGAGTGGTGGGGTCGACAGCCCTGGTTGAGGAGCTAAAGGTCTTCGTCAAACAGCGTCTCGCACCGTATAAGTATCCACGCTGGATAGAGTTTGCTGATGAGCTACCGAAAACAGCGACCGGCAAGATTCAGCGCTTTAAATTACGCAAGCGGCCTAACGACGACATCTGAGAGGATCACGAAGCATGGCACAGGGCAAGAGGAAGTTAATTCGTGAATAACGCCACTATCTGTGACGCAGCCGTTCGCTTTTCTTGCCTCGCAACCAGTACTATCAGTAACGCCTCAGATGAATTGGGTTACACCAGCATTGTTACTGGGTTGCGACGGTTGCTACCTCTTTTCCATCGCAACCGCCTAACCAACTCCCTCGTCTTTAAATGCGTATAGCGCATCAGCCTCTAAGCGCACAACCCGTGTACGCTACCTACGGATAGATCGACTCGAAAGTAACTTTTAATATTGCGGTAAGATTTAGGGTTGAAGTGACAGCCGTGCAGGATGGCAGAAAATGTTGAGCGCAGAACAAAATGACTTGATTACACGAACGGGGCCAGGGGCCCCTGCCGGCAAGATATTACGGCGCTACTGGCAGCCGGTAGCGCTGTCTGAGGAACTGGTGGGAGAGCGTCCGCTGACGGCAGTAACAGTCCTGGGTGAACGGCTTGTTCTTTTTCGGGATGAGCACGGATCTCTGGGGTTGATTGATCGACACTGCCCGCACCGCGGTGCCGACCTTTGTTTTGGTCGCCTGGAAGACGGCGGTCTTCGTTGCCCGTTTCATGGTTGGCTTTTCGACACGAATGGCCACTGTCTGGAACAGCCCGGTGAACCCCAGGGCAGCTTGTACTTTAAGAATATTCAGCAGAACGGTTATCCGTGTATTGAACGTAACGGAATAATTTTTGCCTTTATGGGGGGCGGGCAGGCGCCGGCCTTGCCGCAAATTGATTGCTTCGAGGCACCGGAGGAATACACCTTCGCTTTCAAGGGGTACTTGGAATGTAACTGGCTGCAGGCGCTGGAAGTGGGTATTGATCCGGTCCACGCCTCATTTTTGCACCGTTACTCCAAAGCAGGTGATCCCGGCCTCATCTACGGCCAACAGTTCAGGGATACAGCTGGAGAAGATTGCATTTCGATGACAACACTGTTGCGTGAGTTTGCTAGACCCCAGATAGAAGTCGACCGGACCAAATACGGCCTGCGCTTAAGAACCGTGCGTGATCTTGGCGATGATCACAGGCATGTCCGGATAACCAACCAGTTGTTTCCACAGGCCATCTGTATCCCGATGAGTAATGAGATGACTATTACTCAGTGGCATGTGCCGATCGACGACAAAAACTGTTACTGGTATGCGTTATTCACAAGCTTTAAGGCGCCAGTCGATCAGGAAAAGATGCGCAGCCAGCGTCTGGAGCTTTACCAGTTGCCGGATTATCGGGCGCGTCGGAATAAGACAAACGATTACGGATATGATCCGCAAGAGCAACGTACACGAACTTATACTGGGATGGGTGACGATATTAATGTTCACGATCAGTGGGCGGTCGAGTCGATGGGTGCCATTCAGGATCGTACTCGGGAGCATCTGGGTAGAACAGATATTGCGATTCGGGAATATCGAAAACTGCTGCTTCAGGCGATCACTGATCAAAAGAACGGTTGCCCGTTAGATCACGCGATATCGCCAACTGGCAGATTCGGGCCCGAGGCGGTAGATGCGATCTCCAGCGGTATCGGCTGGCAGGATCGCTGGATCGGCCTTGATCGTGAGCGCCGTGCGGCAAGCCCCTGGAACGCCGCACTGCCCGAAGCGACAGACCAAGCAGAGCCGGGAGCAGACAGCTGATGACTGATTCGACCGACCTACAGGATTTTATTGAACGATTTGGCTTATATTCAAAAGAGCAGCAGATCGCTGCCAGGGAAGTTGCTCAGAGATCGGAAAAAGATCTCGACACCCTTCGGCTGTCGTTTGCTGATCAACATGGCGTGCTTCGCGGCAAAAGTTTGGTCGCAGGTGCTACCGGTGCTGTTCTAAGCAACGGCTGCACGATTGCTTCTTCACTACTGATTAAGGACACCTCTCACCGGACTGTTTATCCAGTATGGTCAGAGGGTGGCGGTCTCGGACTGGCTGAGATGAGCGGCGCACGGGATATCATTATGGTGCCCGATCCAACTACTTTTAAAGTTTTGCCGTGGCTTGGTCGAACTGGCTGGATGCTGTGCGACCTGTATTTTTCCGATGGCCGAGCGGTGCCATTTTCGACGCGACAGATCTGTAAAGACGTTCTAGGCGGTTTGTCCTCCAGAGGCTACACCTATCGCAGCGGGCTGGAAATTGAATTTCATGTCCTGAAACTGGATGAAACATCAATGAGCCCAGAAGATGCGACACAGCCCGCAATGCCCCCAAGGACCTCGCTTCTCGCGACAGGATGCCAGCACCTGACCGAGACCCGCTTGGATGAACTGGAGCCTGTAATTGAGTTGTTGCGCCTGCAGGCGGTCCAGCTTGGATTGCCGTTACGGTCCATGGAGTCCGAATTTGGACCCAGTCAAATCGAATTCACTTTTGATCCCCAAGATGGATTGGGAACTGCCGATAGCGCAATGCTGTTCCGCAGTATGGCCAAGCAGGTCTGCCATCGTCACGGTTATCACGCCACATTTATGTGCCGACCCGCTTTGCCCAATCTGCTCTCCAGTGGCTGGCATCTTCATCAATCGCTCATTAATAATATTGACGGCAATAATGTTTTTACTCCCGAACAGCCAGGTGGATCATTATCGCCAATAGGTATGCAGTTTCTGGCTGGCATTCTGGCGCATGCCCGAGGGGGTTGTTTGCTGACGACGCCGACGATCAACGGTTACAAGCGTTACCGGCCATTCACACTGGCTCCAGACCGGGCTTGCTGGAGTTGGGGCAATCGTGGTGCCATGCTTCGCGTGATCGGCGGGTGTGGTGACCCAGGTACTCGCGTAGAAAACCGTATCGGTGATCCGGCCGCCAATCCTTACCTTTATCTGGCGTCGCAGGTTGTCGCCGGGCTTGATGGTGTTGATCAGGCGATGGATCCCGGGCCGGCGACCCAGACACCTTATGAAAGTGAGGCCGAAGCGTTACCCGGGAGTCTTATGGAGGCTATTACTGCATTTCGTTCGGATGCGCTTTATCGCAAGACTCTGGGAGAATCCTTTGTCGACTACCTGGTCACGCTTAAAGAGGCGGAGGTCGGCCGCTTCCTCTCTGAAGTCACTGACTGGGAGCAAAAAGAATACTTCTCATTGTTCTGATTCGGTCCTCGCACCGGATGAAGGGCCGAACAGTCAATAACGGTGGTTTATCTACCGTTGGACCATATGGATTCAAAAAAGTAGGCAATCATTGCCAACACGCTATTATGATCAGTCTCGTATTACGCATTTGTCTCATGAATAGTATGGGTGTGCGAGTCCTGTTGGCCCGATGCTGCCGCTGGCGTTGGCAGCAAACTATCGAAATCCGTAACTGGCCCAGGGTGCGGCTCGTTCTTGAAGCCCGACAGAGGCTTTTGCAGTGGGGCGGGTGGTTAAGATGACTGGATCAACCCAGTCTCGAACTGTCCAGATCAATGGTGACCTGCTGGAATGCCAATGGCAGGCGCCTGGCGGATCTGCGCCAACCTTAGTGTTTTTGCATGAAGGGCTCGGTTGTGTCCGAATGTGGCGTGATTTCCCATTCCACCTTGCCGCACAAACAGGACTGGGAATGCTTAATTACAGTCGCAGCGGTTATGGCGAATCTAGTGCTGCTGTATTGCCCCGACAGCCCGACTATATGCATCATGAGGCAATGGTGGTACTGCCACAGGTGCTGGAAGCATTTGATATTCGATCGGCAGTTCTGGTGGGACACAGCGACGGTGGTTCGATCGCTATCATTCATGCCGGCAGCGAAAACGCCGACCGGATCAAAGGGTTGATCTTAATGGCGCCACACGTTTTTGTTGAGTCACTCAGTATTGACAGCATTATGCAGGCGGCCAAGTTGTATCGCACCACCGATTTACCAGAAAAGCTCTCTCGCTATCACAGCCCTTGTGTTGACAGCACATTCTGGGGTTGGAACGATATCTGGTTGCATGAGGATTTCCGAACCTGGAATATAGAATCTTACCTACCGAGTATTAATGTTCCGGTGCTCTTGCTACAGGGAGTTCAGGATCAGTACGGTACACTCGCCCAACTCGAAGCCATCGAATCACAGGTATCTGGGTTCAGCGAATCCCATTTAATCGAGGACTGCGGGCATGCCCCGTATCGTGATCAAAGTGAAGTGGTATTGAAGTTCTGCAGTCAGTTCATCGACACGCTGATTAGTGCTGGCTGAGTGAACTCAAATTTGTCTATCAGTAGATCAGCATAATTCAGTGTGCTGTCCCACAGAATCTGGACGGCGCAACCATCGTAGCGCCTGGCCATATCCAAATGCAGGTAAACACGCAAAATACCCTCGG
>Ga0206683_10000444_pt1 | contig 30588 bp, 24 predicted proteins | sample M280m12015metaG_FD_155483 | JGI IMG/M metagenome (GOLD analysis project Ga0206683, IMG submission 155483) | Ammonia-oxidizing marine archaeal communities from Monterey Bay, California, United States - M2 80m 12015 | ecosystem: Environmental > Aquatic > Marine > Intertidal zone | place: USA...
CGCTGGTTTAGCTTCTGAGCAAGAAGGCGAAGCTCCTCACATAATTCTTTTCCCCGAAATTCCGTTTAACCGGGAGAAGTTTCTGCGCAAGGTGAACACTTGTGTTAAGCAGTTTGGCTATTGCGCCATTGTTGTATCAGAAGGCGTCCAAAATAAAGATGGGAGTTTTCTTGCAGAAACCGGCGGCACAGACGCGTTTGGTCACGCACAACTCGGCGGAGTTGCTCCCTACGTAGCCAATATGATTAAGGATGAATTGGGTTACAAATATCATTGGGCGGTTGCGGATTATTTACAGCGGGCGGCTCGGCATATCGCTTCTGCAATAGACGTGGAACAAGCCTATGCCGTTGGAAAGGCCGCTGTTGAATTTTCGCTCAAAGGTAAAAATGCTGTCATGCCAGCTATCGTGAGAGGCAAGGGTAAAAAATACACCTGGCGCATTGGCGAAGCGAAACTTTCTGACGTTGCCAATATAGAGAAGGTGATGCCTCGAGATTATATTTCCCGGGACGGATTTCAGATTACAGACAAAGCGAGAGACTATTTTTCACCGCTAATTCAAGGTGAAGATTATCCACCTTTTAAAAATGGTATCCCTCAATACACACGCCTTAAAAAAATGCTAGAAAAGAAAAAACTGAAAAAATGGAAAGTAAGTTAAGGGGCCAATCTATCAATTAACCAGTTATTCTCATGGCGAAGATAACGAAATCGGTCGTGGAGCCGGTTAGCACCGCCCTGCCAAAACTCTATTTCATGAGGCACGATACGATAACCACCCCAATAGTCAGGAAGTGGGATATCACCATCTTTAAATTTCTGCTTTATGGACTCAAACTTATCCAATAGAGACGAGCGGGAAGTCAACACTTCACTTTGATGCGAAGCCACTGCCGCTATCTGGCTCTCTTTTGGCCTAGATAGGAAGTATTTCAAGGATTCAACAGGAGAAATTTTACTAGCAGTACCACAGATTTTCACCTGACGGTCAATCACATGCCAGGGAAAGTGCAAACTGACTTTTGAATTGCTGTCCAGTTCATTTGATTTGCGGCTTCCATAATTAGTATAAAAAATGAAACCATCCTGATCGAAATGTTTTAGAAGAACAATTCTTTGGCTCGGCTGACCCTCCTCATTGACTGTAGCTATAGTCATTGCAGTCGGATCATAAATTTCTAAGTCCAAGGCCTGCTGCATCCAGAGGCTGAACTGATCTAACGGGTCATCAATTAGCTCTTCACGCCGCAATCCGCCGTGCAAATACTCTCGTCTTAAAGATTCAAGATCCACTTATCTTTCCTGTTAAAGCTTTCATTCTGTATGGATTAAATAACTACTCTCGCTTTGTCGGCAATTTGACCTGCCCATTCTTGAGATGACTGGACCAGGCGAACTTTTCAATTACTTTAAACTTACACTTAATAAGTCAGCAATTTAGAAAGGATGAACAAAACCCTGGGGAGTGTAATTTTTTTAACGTATCAAATCGCCATAATTCCAGTATTGCTGGCGCCCAGTACCGGTTTGATAATAATAAGTTCCCAGACCATGTTTAGAGCTCGCAAAAAATCCACCAACATATTTTTGACCCCCTGGCCAACGGTAGGTCCCTTGCCCCTGATAATGATCATCAACAAAACCACCAGTATAGTTTTCGAAATTTTCCTTTAACCAAAATTCGGAGTGTTCATTTTCATTCCAGCGTGGGAGATCAAAAATATAAGAACCCAGACCATTACGCTTATTATTTTCCCATTGGCCAATATAGAGTTTGCCTTTGCCATTCCAGTGGGTGCCACGACCCTCGCGAATTCCTATGACCCAATTACCGACATAAACTTCTCTTTCTGTAAATGAAATTGGAACTTCTAAGCGTCCATAGCCATGAAATTCACCGTCTTTGAAATTGCCGACATACTCACCAGGTCCCCATTGTGTTTTTAGTGCTAGAGTGCCGCGGCCCGAAGCGCAGTCACCGTATACACATTCTTCCTCCAATACATTGGAAAGGGATTGAGCTGAAACGCTTACTGCTCCGGCGGTGAATACCATAGCTCCAGCGGATAGAAAACTATCACGCAGAATAGAGAACATAATGGCTTTCATGGGAACACCTTTTTCATTACTTTTTTCATGAATACAATTATAACCCTTCAGCAATAGCAGTAACTAGCCTGAAAATATGCCATTTACAACTATAGGCAAAGGCATAGACTGAAATCATGACAACGCAACTTAATATCTGACTGAAGGGGAAATGCTTCGCGAACATAAAACGAAGCGAAGGCGAGTCAAATATAACAGGCTTATTGAGTGGTTTTTCAGAGATGTCTTACAGTAGCTTTGAATTTAATCCTCAAATGGATAAAGGTTGGCGCGATTAAAGTCCACTTTACAGGCTTGATCCTCTCTTAAATCGTTCATATTGTTTAACGCAAGTTATATGGAGCCGACACGAAATATAATCCAGAAATTAGTCTCTCGGTTATTTAAACAACGCCTCGCAATACATTTAACGGGCTTATGTTGACGACTTTCCTAGTAGAGTTCACGCCAAGACCAGCGATTATAAGCATGCCTAGTAACGGCCCTGCTATCCAGACCCAATAGTGCAGTGAAAACTCCTGTTCAAAAATTTCTTCTTGCAGGTAATATACGCTAGCCTCAGCACCAATAGTCGCAATCAACCCGGCAACTAAACCGATACTAGCAAACTCAATAAGTAAGCTTGTCAGGATTAATTTCTTTCCAGCGCCTAATGTTCGAAGTATCGCATTTTCATGAAACCGTTCATCGAGACTGGCATTGACACAAGCCAGCAATACCAGCGCGCCACTTAACAGGACTAGAATAGAAATTAGTTCAATCGCGGATGTAACTTGAGCAATGATAGTTTGTATTTGCTCAATCAAGCCATCGATCTCAATAATCACCATCGTCGGGAATAGGCGAATCAAATCGTTCAATAATATCTTCTGCTCCCGCTCCATAAGTGCGGTAGAGAGAAATGTCGCACCAATATGATCAATAGTACCAGGAGAAAAAATGATGAAGAAATTTGGTTGCATATTGTCCCAGCGCACACTCCGGAAACTGGAGACTTCAGCAGAGACAATTTGTTGGTTGACTTCAAATTCCAAGCTATCACCGAGCTTTAGATCTAACCATTCGGCATATTCTTGCTCAATTGAGACATAGCCAGGCTGCGATTCTGACCCCCACCAGGCGCCTTCCGTAATGAGGTTTTCACTCGGCAAATCTTCGGCCCAGGTTACCTGACGGCGACTTAATTGACCTCGAACCCGTCGGCCGCCAGTGGTCGCCTCTTCGCCATTTACCGGCGGGGCATCGGTTTGCGGACCTGAAACGGCCTCTGCAACCTCTGAATCTATCTCGACGCCTTCAAGCTCCAAATTTTCAATCTCATTATCGAGCTGAGCGTTTTCGGTCAAGGTGCCTCTGCTCGCCGTCACTTGGTCTTCGTCACCCGGATCTGGCAGATCGCCATTAACTCTAGTTACTCGGGCGCTGATCAAAGGATAAAACTGATTACCTTGGATTCCATTCTCAACGAAGAAACTTTCAATCCCTTCTATTTGATTCTGGGTAATGTTCATCATGAAATGGTTAGGTGTATTCTCAGGCAGTTGTGCCTGCCATTCTTCAATCAAATCTGTACGCAACAACGTCAAGATTAACAACGACATAATAGTGATTGAAAACACCATTACCTGCAGAATATTTTGCTTACGCCGTCTGCGTGCTGCGGTCATCGCCAACAACCAGGCACTGCCTGCCTTCATCCCTGCGGAACCACTGGAACGTAAAAACAAATAAGAAATAACCGAAAGAAACAGCGCTATAGCACCAACGGAAATCACCAAGACTGAAGTAAGTACGAAATCCTGACTATACCAAAACACTAAAAAGATGGTGCCAAGCATGCCAAAAACATAAGGCACGTTGGCTCCAATTTTTTGCTGACTCATGTCTTTTCGCAGCACTCGCAATGGAGGCGTTTCACGCAGTGCGAGTAATGGCGGAAGGGCAAATGAAAGCAAACAAATAAAGGCGGTCATAGCGCCAACCACATAGGGCTGAATACCCGGCGCAGGTAAGCTGATCAATAATAGTGATTCTAGGAAAATCAGAATTACCCAATGAACGAGCCAGCCAAGAAACCAACCGACCACGACAGCAATAGCAGCAAGCGCAATTTGAATCGATAAATAAATGAAAGAAATTTGAGAAGAGGTACAACCGAATGTTTTTAGGATCGCTACATAATCATAGTGTCTTTCACTGTATCGCTTAGCGGTTAAAGCGATAGCAACCCCTGCTAGGAGTACAGCAAACAGTGAGCCTAATAAAAGGAAACTTTCCGCACGCTCCAGTGCTTCGCGCACCTCTTCACTCTCTTCGCGAATATCCCGCATGTAATATCTACCACGCCATTCTTCTCGCGCTCGGAACCATTCCTCGAAGGAATCGAGTTCGCCTATTTCATTCGCCGCGAAAAGATAGCGATAACTGACACGGCTACCAAGCTGCACAACATTGGTTGCGGTGACATCATCCATGTGAAGCATTAGTCTAGGGCCTGCACTGTCCATCATGCTGCCACCGGAACGATCCGGCTCTGCAATGATTATCTGGCTAACGATTAATTCAGCCTCTCCTACAAAAATCGATTCGCCAACTTCAATTTCTAGCGCCGATAATGCCCGAGACTCTAGCCAAACTTCACCTGGAGAGGGTCCATTTTGGACTGGCCGCCCACGGACAAAGGGCTCCTCTGCAATAATCACATCGCCACGCAATGGGTAGCCATCGGTAACTGCTTTTGCTGCGACGAGCATATTGCCGGAGTCAGTGAAAGCCATCGAAGTGAAGGAGAGTATTTCTGCAGTCCGAAGACCGCGCGCCTGCCCTTCCTCAAGGACTTCTTCCGGGAGAACTCCCCGGCCGCTAACAATGCGATCAGCGGCTAACATATTTGCTGATTCCAACAAGAGTGCTTTTTCAAGTCGATCAGTAAATAAGGCGATGCCGGTAACCGACGTTACCGCCATTACCAAGGCAAAAAATAATAGGCGTAATTCACCCCCTTGCCAGTCCCTCCAAAGCAAACGCATTGAGAGTGTTAAAAGATTTCCAAGGGGTTTGTTGTCAGCAAGTATCTTGCTGCTTGCTTCAGGCACTAGCTGCTTCCTCGGCAGGTTCATTGCTCACCAGCTCACCAGCAACTAGCTGCAGTTTTCTATCGCAACGGGACGCGAGCCGGTCATCGTGAGTGACTAATACTAGGGTAGTGGCATATTCACGATTGAGCTCAAACAACAGGTCAACTACTTTGGAACCTGTAGCAGTATCGAGGTTTCCTGTTGGTTCATCGGCAAAAAGAATACGAGCCTCAGTTGCAAATGCTCTCGCTATCGCCACGCGCTGCTGCTCGCCTCCGGAGAGTTGATTGGGATAATGGTGCCAACGTTCCGCCAAGCCAACTCTTTCTAATAAGCTAACCGCTTTTTCTCGTGCTTGAGCGTCCCCTTTTAGCTCAATGGGCAGCATCACATTTTCTAAGGCTGTAAGGCTCGGTAGTAACTGAAATGACTGGAAAACGAATCCCACTAATTGACCGCGGAGTATGGCTCGCTGTTCTTCATCTAATTCAGACAATTCATATCCATCAAGCAGTATCTCTCCAGATGATGAACCATCTAGGCCGGCCATAAGTCCAAGTAGGGTTGATTTACCAGAGCCTGAAGCGCCAATGATGGCAACGGCCTCGCCTGCTGCTATATGAATACTAATCCCTTTTAGTATTGTCAGTACGCCTTCGCTGGTATCTACAGCTTTTACCAAATTTCTTGTCTCTATCATGTGTTCATTATCCGCAGGCAAAACAACCCGCATTATAATCGAATTAAAGTAAAGAAGGGGCTGTTCAAGTGCTTTAGTGGATTCCTTCTTTTGAGTCTATTAAAGTATACGAAATTCGAAGACTTGGTTTACCATATTCTAGATATCCATTAGTAATTGAATCGATGAAAGCCCGAATTATCAGTTTGTTAGTCATCATAATGAACCTGTGCCCCACGGTTGCACGCAGCACCGAGGAGGCTACCAATACATTACTAGTATATGGAGATAGCCTAAGCGCAGCCTATGGGATTCAAGAAGCGCAAGGCTGGGTGACCTTGTTAGAGAGCAGACTAAATGAAGAGAACTGGACCTATAAACTCATAAACGGCAGTGTTAGTGGCGAAACCACCACCGGCGGCTTAGAACGTCTACCCGCAATGTTGAGTACTTATCAACCTGATCTCGTCATCCTCGAACTTGGCGGTAACGACGGATTACGCGGCCTTCCGCTTGAGACTTTAAAAGCCAATCTCAAAAAAATGATTTCGTTAATTAAAGCTGCAGGGGGTGAAGTACTGCTAACAGGAATCCAGATTCCCCCGAATTATGGGCCGCGCTATACGGAACCTTTTTTCAGCCTATACACCGAAATTTCAGAAGAAGATTCGCTAGCTCTAGTGCCCTTTCTGATCGATGGAATTCCGCAACAGCCAGAGCTTATGCAAAATGACGGTATACACCCCAAGGCTGAAGCACAAATTATGATCTTGGATAATGTTTGGCCCTATTTAGAGCCGATGCTGAGCAGACTTTAAGCTAACGAGCATAGGCTGAGCAGCGAGAAGACAACTGGATATTTTTAACAAAGTCTAACTCAAATTCTTTTCTTCGTTGCAGCGGCGCAGGACCCATAATCCGCTAATTTCCAGCATCTTAACCCTTTCGTGGCCACCGTAAGTATGGTCAAGGTTGGACAGTAAATAATTAGCTCAATGCTAAACAAGTACTTACTTTGTTTGCTAGACTTTATCGATTCGGAATGAATCAGATCCATTAATTTTGAATAACATAAAAGCCGACGCCAGATTGCACATAGCCATCGCTATCAGCGCCATATTGTAATCGCCTGCGATATCGTAGTAATAAGCTACTAGTACCGGACCCAGGGCCGACATCCCGAATGTAAATGGCATAGCAGTAGAGCGCACCGAACCAAGATAGCGCCTGCCGAAGAATGAAGCCCATATCACTTCCTGCAAAGGGAGAAGCCCTCCCCAACCAACTCCCATAATTAGAAAACTCGCATAAATCAATATGTCCATTTGATTAGCTACGCTAAACACTATTAGCACGACTGAGCACCCGGTTATGGCCGCACCAAGAGAAGCCAGTCGACTCGGGCTGTATTTATCAATTAGATCTCCCCAAAAAGGTTTGCTGATAAACGCCGGCACAGACGCAATCGAAATCATTGTGGCCCCCACCAGCCTTGAGTAACCTGCGTCTGTCATCAAAGGAACGGTTTGAATCAACATCACAGTTATCGATATCTGAAACAAACCAAAAGCCAGAACTAGAAAATAGAAGCTGGAAGTTCTCATCGCCTGTGCTCTGGTCATGGATTTTTCAAAATCTGCTTTCGCGGCTCCACCGTCTCCCGCATCCATTTCAGCCTGAGATTTCCCATCGGGATGTAATTGATAATCTTCCGGTCGGCGCCTAATAAAAGCCGACATCGGCAAAGTGACTAGAAAAGTGGCAATCCCCAATAGCTCCCAGGACTCGCGCCAGCCAAATACATCTACCATCCAAGTCGCAATAGGTGGCAGCACGATTCCACCTAGGGAAATTCCCATCCCTGCAATTGCAACAGCACGACCTCTTCTTTCGACAAACCATTTCCCGAGTGTGACGTTTATTACAAGGTTTCCAATCAGCGCCGCACCAATAGTGAGAATCAAGCCATTGAGCAACAACCACTGGAGCAAAGTGCTAATGCTACCAAGGCTATAAACAGCCAATGCCAAGATAAATGAGCCCGCAAAGATAAATGGGCGACCCCCGTACCGATCGATATGGGAGCCAATGACAAAGCCGGTGCATGCCATCACCACCTGGCCAATTGACCGAGAAGCGGTGAATTCTGCTCGAGTCCAACCAAATTCCTCGGTCATCGGGATCATGAATGAACCAACAACGTAATTTGCCATTCCAACCGCGAAAAATTGAGTAATAAATCCGGCCAGAACGATCCAATAGCCGTAATACACTCGACTTGATGAGAAAGACAAAGGCAATGGTAATCCCGCCAAGAAAAAGAGCGGATTCTAATCTATCAAATTAGGATAGTATACAAACTTCATTGAGGCCCTTCATACTTTACCTATTAATAAGATACCTGCCCCTATAAATTAATACGCCAATAATGTGAATATTGTATTCTAGATAGTGCTACTGCCTTAGAAGATTTACGCTGTCATACCTGCCAGAAAAAATACCGTCAGAGCTCCGCCAACTAGAGGTAACCGTAATGCTCGAGAATCTGCTATGTAGTAAAGCTCCACGTTACTCATCGTGGGCTTTTAAGGGCGCTGAAGTCATCTTGCTCTATGTTAGAAAAGCTAAAATTTTAATTAAATAGAATTTTGATTTAAGCGCAAACTAGCACTAAACGAAGTGAACATTGTTCTTTAGGCAAAGCAATATATTCCAAGAACAATTGATTGAAAATATTTAGTGCCGGCCAGGATGTCTGCTAAAAGAATAGCAACTGACTTTTTTTCCAACCCTAACCCAATCTCTACAGATAGCTAATACTCGTTTGTTATAGCGCTCTAAGAGCTAGTAATTGCTAAGTATTGACTTACAACTTTTTCTACACCCTGCTCTAAACATTCAACTATTAATGCGTGACCAATGGACACTTCCAGGATATTCGGGATCACTAAAAAACGCCCAAGGTTACGTAAATCGAGGTCATGCCCTGCATTAATACCAATTCCTAATTCCGTTGCCCGACTTGCAGTATTCGCAAAAGTCTCCAATACTTTTTCTTCATTTTTGGTAGCGAAACTTGAAGCGAATTCTTCCGTATACAATTCGATACGGTTAGCGCCAACAACTAAGACCTCATCGACGAAGGCTGGTACCGGATCCAAAAATAAGCTACTTCGAATTCCTGCAGAATGAATGTTATCGAGCACTTCTTTTAGCAACTCGACATTTTTTCCCACCTCCCAACCATGGTCTGACGTCAACTGGCCTGGCGCATCAGGAACTAAAGTGCACTGTGTAGGCTTCACAGATATTACTAGATCTAGAAACTCTTCTGATGGATAGCCCTCAATATTTAACTCAACCAGAGGTTGAGGTTTCAGGAATTCACTCAGATCCAGGACGTCTTGCCGAGTAATATGCCGCTCGTCTGGACGCGGATGAACAGTGATGCCGCGAATCCCTAACCCAATGAGGCGTTCAGCAAATTCAACGACATTCGGATAATCTCGGCCGCGAGAATTTCTTAACCAAGCTATTTTATTTAGGTTTACACTCAACATTGTCATCTTAGATGTCCTTGGCTTGCAAAAAGTCTAATACAACCTTTTTTAGGACTTGTGGTTTTTCTACATGTAACCAATGGCCGGCCTGCATAATTATTTTCACGTTTGCATTAGGGAATAATTGCAATATTTTTGCCTCATGTTTTGACTGAATATACTTTGAGATTGCTCCCTTTATGAATAATGTTGGCTTCGTAAAAGCCTCGCCTTCTGAAGGCTTTTCTCTTAGCCTGGCATAATTGTTTTCTATAGACTCAAGATTTAAACACCACCTGTATTTACCTTCATCATTACGAACAAGGTTGGTAAGCACGAAATTTCTCGTTGCTTCATCCTCTACAAATTCAGCTAATAGCTGTTCTGCCTCTTTGCGACTACTAATGTTATCAAGAGCCATGGCTTTCATCCCAGAGATGATTTGTAAGTGCCCGTCCGTTTTATCAGGATAGGTAATCGGTGCTATGTCGACCACAATACATTTCTCAACTCTATCACTGTGAGTCAGCGCCAGCTCCATAGAAACTTTGCCGCCCATCGAATGACCAATAAAATACCCCCTACTGATTTTGAGATGGTCCATTAACTCGACCACATCATTGGCCATAACCGGGTAATTAAACTCAGAGCCATGAAAGGACTCGCCATGGTTTCTTAGATCGACACCTATCACCGCAAAATGCTCAGACAATTTTTTGCTGTGCCAGCCCCAGTTGCCTAAATTACCAAATAGCCCATGCAGAATGAGCAGAGGTGTCCCGGCATTAGAATATTGTCGATAATTAAGGAGCACCCTCTATTTAACCGTTTTCAATATTTGAATAACATCGTCATGGTGGGTTTTTGTCCTCACTTTATCCATGATATGAATAAGTTTGCCTTTGTCGTCGATAACGAATGTTGTCCGAATGATACCCATGAATTCACGTCCCATAAATTTTTTAAGCCCCCATATTCCATATTTATCAGCGATTTCATGATCCTCATCAGACAAAAGTCTAAAGTTTAAGTCCTCTTTATTCTCAAACTTCTTTAAACGAGACACCGGGTCAGGACTGAGGCCCAGGGCGACAGCACCAAGCTCAGCGACTTTTTTTTTGCTGTCTCTAAGACCGCAGGCCTGGACAGTACAACCAGGCGTCATAGCTTTCGGATAAAAATACAACACAACGTGATTCTTACCTTTGAAGTCTTTTAAACTAACTTTATTTCCATTTTGGTCGTGCGCTGAAAATGCCGGCGCTGCCCTTCCTATCTTTAAAGCTGTCATATCTCTTCCGCTCTGAAGCTATCTTATTAGTATGAAAAGTCTATCCCAATTTGAGACTACATTCATGTTTGTGTGATCACTTTCCTCTATCAATTATACCTCCTAATGCTTACCTTAAATTCTTATCTTTTGTTAACATCTATTATATGGAAAAACCAAAATCAATCGTCGTTTTAACCGGAGCAGGGATTTCCGCAGAGTCCGGGATAAAAACCTTTCGTGCCACCGACGGACTATGGGAAAACCACCCAGTGGACGAAGTCGCAACGCCCGAAGGATTTGAACGCAATCCACAATTAGTTTACGAATTTTACAATCAACGTCGACAAGAATTATTAACTAAAAATGTTAAACCCAATGCCGCGCACACTGCCCTTGCAAAGTTTGAGCATGAGTTTACTGGGTCATTTCTTTTGGTAACGCAAAACATTGATAATTTGCATGAACGTGCTGGCAGCAATAACCCTCTTCACATGCATGGCGAGTTGTTGAAAATGCGCTGCACAACCTCACAGATGGTTTTTGATATTCGCGAAAATTTCGATTATGACACTAAATGTCAATGCTGCCGCTCACCTGGAAACCTGCGGCCAAATGTCGTGTGGTTTGGTGAAATGCCCTTCCATATGCACCAAATCAATAACACCTTAGAGGCTTGTGATTTGTTTGTCGCCATCGGTACTTCAGGTAATGTCTACCCAGCATCGGGATTTTCACAAACAGCAAAAAACGGATGCGCTCATACCGTTGAGCTAAACCTTGAGGCAACTGGCTCATCTTTTGATAGCCACTTATACGGAGCTGCAACCGAAGTCATCCCCAGCTATTTTAAACAAATACTTGACTCATAAGTGGACACGAAAAAGCTTCAACTAGATCTGAAGTTTTACAACAATTAAACTCGTGTGGAACAGGCGAATACATGCTTAGTAAAAAATTAAAAGGCCTTGGTAGCCTGCTCTTCACACTACTAATACTAGCGATCGTTGTTTATGTTAGCACCGGGCCGCAGCGACCCGCTGCCGACTCCTCTTCTGCCAGCTGGTTACAAAGAGGCCCTTATTCTGTAGGTACTACTGAATTTAATTTTGTCGATGATTCCAGGCCCACCTCTGAAAACCGGGGGTTTGCGGGAGCTTCAAATCGCACTCTGAATACTTGGATTTGGTATCCACAAGACTTAGATGAGGCTCTTCCGCTGATAATTCACAGCCATGGAATCATGTCCCGAGGCAATGAATTAGCCAATGTAGCCGAGCGGCTTGCGTCTCATGGCTATGTTGTTGCTGCCGCCGATTACCCCTTAACTAATGGACAAACCCCTGGCGGCGCCAATGCCAGCGATGTGACAAACCAACCGGCAGACGTGTCTTTTCTAATTGATTCAGTACTCACCCTTAGCATTGGCGAAAAACCTTTTATTGGCTCTATTGATCCAAATCGCATTGGGCTCTCTGGTTATTCATTGGGCGGCTTAACAACGGTACTTGCTACCTATCACCCCCGCTGGAGAGATCCGCGTGTTAATGCATCACTCTCAATTGCTGGTCCCATCAATGTTTTTACATCCCAGTTTTATACAACAAGTAATGTCCCTTTCCTTGGTATAAATGGAACGGCAGATGCTCTTATTGATTACGATACCAATGGCCTAATAATTCCAGAACGAATCACCAATGCCTCTCTGGTAACAATCACTGGGGGCTCCCATTTAGGCTTTCTAGCAATTGCAGATCCGATTTTTCGATTTATGCATAATCCTGATTCCATTGGTTGCCAAGGTGTACTTTCAGCTCTGGAAGACGGCACCGATGACGTGTTTGTCTCCTTTGGCAGTGAATCTGATGGTGTTTTACTCAACCCAAGCGCACCAACAATATGCGCCACTCTGCCGCCTAGAGAAGCAGCCCATCCTGGACGGCAAGCAATGATTTTGGAAATTGCGGTATTGACATTTTTTGAATCGGTATTTGGTGAAACCGAATCTGTTCGCAGTGCAGCCAAGGAACAGCTAGAAATCTCACTCGCAGCAGATTTCGAAGAAGCGACCTTTACTGATTAAAGCCGGAAAGAAAGATCTGTCGGCAAAAGGCAATTTTGATCATTACAAAGCTGAACTTCGCAGATTATCTCAGCACTAAAACTCAGTTGATCAGCTGGTAATTGGGAGCGCGCTAGTCTTATTCTTATCGTTATGTCGGAGGCATAGATGGCAATTTCTTCACCATCAACTCCAGCTATTGCGTTCTCAGACTCGGGGTACTCAACTGATTTTATCACCCAGTGCTTCTCATTGTCTGACACATCTAGTGTCATCCCCTTATACTGCCCACTCGCAGTTTGTGGTGAAGTGATATGCCATCCTTCTTCAATTTTAAGTGTAAGGGTTAGTTGTTTAGTGCTTAGATCATTCGATGTTTCTTGAGCTACTTGAATTTTCGCTAGACCACCTTCGACATATTGAGTAATTATCGAATTACTTTTATCGAAACTGGACAACTGCCGCAACATACTTGTGTGACTTACCGCATTGTCATTAATGTCGCCGATCAAGGAGCCTATGCAACGTTCACATTTGATACGATAAAATTCACCACCAGCCCCATCACCACTAAGCAGTGCGCTCCTATCTCGCAAACTAATTAGACAAGCCAAAGCAGTGCCCACAGGAGAGATCGTTGCCCCATCACTAGCACTCCGAGACCTGGTTAATTGTGGCCCTATTTGGTCGCGGGGGCTTAGAAAAAAACCTTGGTGCTCGACATCCCAAAATTCATCCAGGCACACACGCATTAACGCGTCTGCATTTTTTAAATACTGGGGCAATGAAGTCACATCAAATAGCATAATCAAAGCTTCTATGAAATTAGCATAATCCTCAAGCTGGCCTTGTATTGCTGTTGTCTTATTTAGATAGATACGATTTAATTTCCCATTTCCAGCAACGTTGCTAGCTTGGATTAATTGCGCAGCTTTCTCAGCCGCCTCAATCCATTTCTCATTTTGATAATAGCTTCCAGCTTGTGCAAGGGTTGAGATCATCGCGGCCGCCCATGCAACAATGAGTTTATCGTCTCTTAGAGGGTGTATCCGCTCTTCGCGAACTCGATAGAGCTTCTGTAGAGTTCTATCGAGATCTTCAGAAAAATTTTCTCCATACTGTTTTGCATAATAGGAGAATGGCTGGGACAAATTGAGAATATTAGAACCTTCAAAATTACCGTATTCAGTAGGGCCATATACGTCGATAATAAAGTTCGCTTCTTCGGGAGATAAGTTTTCATGGAGCTCTGCGATTGTCCAGAGGAAAAATATACCTTCAGCTCCTTCGCTGTCAGCATCTGTGGCTGAATAGAATCCGCCTTCAGGCAGCTGCATATCTCTTAGCACATAGTCCAAAGTTTGATAGCAAATGCGCTTAAAAAATTCATTGCCAGTTAATCGATAGGCCTGCAGATAAGCAAGTCCCAATTGTGACTGGTTGTATAGCATCTTTTCAAAATGTGGCACCAGCCATTCTGCATCTACACTATAACGATGGAAACCACCCGCTACTTGATCGTAAATGCCACCTCGCCCCATTGCATCTAAACAGCGAATGGCAAACCCAGCGGCCTTGCCGTCTCTATCGCGAATTGCCCGATCAAGCATGAAAAGAAGCAAGGGTTCCTGGGGGAATTTTGGCGCTCCGGCTAAACCACCTAAACTTCTATCCTCTCTTTGAAACAACGCCTGACTCACATGGTCTTGGATATCCTTCTTAATGCTTTCAGCTAGCTTCCGCTCACTTAGAATCCTATCAATCGCTTCACTTATTTGTGTCGCACTTGTTTCAAGCTCGGAATATTTTTCGACCCATGCCTCCCCTATTTGCTGTAATAACTTCATGAATGTTGGAGGCGGAAAATAAGTGGCAGCAAAAAATGGCTTACCATCACTCAATAAGAAGTTTGACATAGGCCACCCACCGTGACCTGACATGATTTGGACCCCAGTCATATATGCTTCATCAATATCGGGATACTGCTCGCGATCCATCTTGATGCTAATGAAAGATTCATTTAAAAACCTTGCAATTTCGACATTATCGAAACTTTCAACCTCCATAACATGACACCAATGACAAGTCGAATAGCCAATTGACAAAAAAATGGGTTTGTTTTCCTGCTTCGCAACCTGGAAAGCTTCAGCTCCCCACGGATACCAATTAACCGGGTTGTGAGCATGCTGTAAAAGATAAGGAGAATCTTCCCTCACTAGCCGATTTATAAATATTGTCGACCCATCATCATTCAGATGTTCAGTTCGTTTGTCATAGGAGCCTTCCTTTTGAATTTCTCGTGCACGTAGTTCCTGTTCTAGTTCTTGCATGATTGGCGAATCTTTCCTCAAACAATCAGTAGGCTAAACTGAATTTATTGTAATTGTTTTCCTGCATAAGTTATAACAAGCGCCGATTGAAAAATAGCGGTCGCTACATCCCCTCAACCAGCATAAGCTAAGCAATCGACACTAAGTTCTGTAACCCTTTCTTGCGCTATTGTGCTGGAGCAAAACCCAAGTAAATGCTACTTTCTCGGCTGAACTTTGCAAAGGAGTCGAAAGACTTATGGGATCTCCCACCAATCAGTCTCGCAGATCTTTTTTAAAAGCATCCGCCGCAGCTACCAGTGCAGCTGCCCTAGCATCATGCAGCGCCAATAGCGGGCTCATAGCGACCCAATCTCAGGGTCAAAATTTTTTGCCGAGCCACAACGAACGCTCCAGAGGTTGGCTGCGCTTCATCTGGCAGAAGGCAACCACGCCAGACAACTGGGACTATAGCGGAGAGGTAGAGCGACCCTGGGGAATCAATATACCCCGCGGTGAAATTGATTGGACAGTTCACGGCGATCGACCTCATCCCTGGTGGGATCAATACAGTGCCCCTCCGATGCTGAGCTACCCGCGTTTTGACTTGTCAGATTCGAGCTACCCAATCTTACTTATGGCTGATCAAACTCCCGCCTGGAGAGAAGTATACACGCGTGTTATGGATGAGTTAGCCACGCGGCATACCTCTTACTGGGCTGCCGTAGACTGGAATACCTTTATCGGACCGAGCCCTGACAGGGGAAATTATGATGCGTTCAGTGCACCTGGTTTTCAGGCATGGCCAGAACGAGTAAAGGGAAATTACGACGCACCAGGCTGGACCGCAAACGGTGTTGAGCCGTGGGGACTGCAACCAGACCCAATCGGTGCCGACGGCAACTTGTTTTTTCGGGGTTGGCTAAATCTTGTTCTATCGATTTACAAATATGTTTCCGGTGATGACAAATGGGAACGCCCCTGGGAAATTGCAGGTTATGAAAATGAACATTTTCAGTGGACTCAACCAAAGATAGTCGAACATCTCCATAGCCAGTATACCGCACGTCCTGAAGGCCCCCATTGTGAAAACACCAAGGTGTGGCCAATCTGTAATTCGGCAGCCGGACTTGGCATGTATCTTTCTGATCAACTGGGTATGTCAAATTCCCATGGTGTTTTCGAGAATTGGGTCGAATTCACGAAAGACAATTACATGGGTATTAATGCTCAAAATCAGATCGAGTGGATGACGCTGTACTACGATCCGCTGGCAGAATTCAAGGTTAACTATCCTGGCGCAGGGATAGGGACAGGTGTAGCTTTTTATTTGATGCCCCAATCACCCGAATTGGCGACACAAATTTACGATGCTATTGCAAATGCCAATGGCTGGCGCGATCCAGCGCAACAGATAGCGCCCAATGCACAGGGATTGGTGATGGCCAAAGCTCTTGGTGACAGCGCGGTAGCTGAGCGTCTCAGCGCGGCCGCTGAACAACAGTCTGAACCACGATGGTTCGGTGAAGACATGGATAAATTTGGTTGGTGGTTTAACAACGGAGAACCTTGGCCAAGAGGTCAAGGATGCGCCCAACAAATGATCAGCGAGATCGGTGAGGGAAACTGGATAGACGCATTTAAAGTGAAACACTTGGACAAGTACTCATCGCCCACACTCGAAGGTGTCGACTATCCTAACTTGGGCGTAGATACAGCCTGGAATGATAAGGAAAGCGGCATACTTCACGTAGGAACTTATGTTGGCAATCGCAGCGCCTCTGGCCGTTCTACTGGATGGCAGATTACTAACCTGCCTAATGCAGCTGATGCCGTTGTGATATGTGATGGAACTACGATAGGCGACGTTCAAGTCATTGACGCAAACACGATTCGGGTACCGACTGACATTGGAGAACACAAGTACCAGATTTATACTGGTTACTTCGGCCAGGAAGTGGCTCGAAACCAACCAGACCCCTTCATAGTTGCCAGCGCGTCATCTGCTTCTGCTGTAAGGCGCACAGCCGAACAAAATGTAAAAGCAGCAGAATCCGTGATGGCCAGTAAAGTAACAGGCTGTCCATGCTGCACAGGGTCTGCTTAAGAAAATTCATTGAAAAATCAAATATTGGAAATGAGATTCTATAGATGACAAGAACAAACCGAGCAATTTTTCTGACTTTACTCAGCTTTTACCTAGCAACTTGGTCAAATGTAACCGCCGATCATCACGGCGAGAGCGACACGTTCACTCTGGAAGAAATCATGACCGGGGATCATCGCAGCGTAGAAAACATTGCCCGAAATTCTTCCAGAAGACCAGTTGAGACTTTAGCATTTTTCGGCTTAGAACCAGACATGACGCTCATCGAAATCGGACCTTCTGGCGCCTGGTACACGGAAATACTCGCGCCCTATATGCGTGACCATGGCCGTTACTATGGCGCCCATTTCTCCCCCAATACAACTAATGCATTTCAAAGACGTAATCTGGAAAGTTTTGAAGCTAAGCTATCCTCGAATCCACAGCTTTATGGGAAAGCGATTATTCGGAGCCTACATCCTCCTACTGAAACAGCAATTGGACCAGAAGAGGGAGCCGACATGGCTCTAACTTTTCGCAACGTACATAACTGGATGGCCCGAGGATTAGATCAAGAATTCTTTGATACATTTTATGCCAATCTAAAACCTGGCGGCATTCTAGGCGTTGTCGAGCACAGGGCTTCTGACAGTGCGAGCCGACAACACATGATTGATAGTGGCTATGTAAGTGAATCCCATATAAAAAGTGTCGCTAAGAGCGCTGGTTTTGAGTTTGTTGCTTCTTCTGAAGTTAATGCCAACGCGAGAGACAGCAAAGATCACCCAGAAGGCGTCTGGACGCTGCCACCGAACTATCGAATGGGTGATACTGACCGGTCTAAATATACCGCAATCGGTGAATCCGACCGTATGGCTCTTAAGTTTAGAAAACCAATTTGAGCTGATTACCAAAAACCTCAGACTCTACAAGAATAGATCAAGGATAGATTTCACTTATGCTAGTCAGTAGTTTTGGCATTATTTTTCTGTCTTACCTCAGTCTCTTTGGTTGTTCCAAACACCGCAAAACTCACAAATACGGAAGTCGATAATTTGCGATCAATAAGTTCAAAGCTACAGACCCTGGCCATACAATTTATCCTTGCACTTGTCTCGCTACCAGTCTCTTTGGCCTTATTCGCACAAGAAGTAGTCATCGGCGAAGATGCTGCCGGCCGTGTGACTGTGCGGGCTATTCGCTTTGACGGCGAAATAAACATCGACGGAAGGTTAGACGAAAGTATTTACTCCTCAGTAGCACCAATGTCAGATTTCATTCAAAACTTGCCCAATGACGGTGCGCCAGCCAGCGAGAAAACCGAAGTTTGGGTCTTCTATGATGACGATAATATCTATGTTACCGCTAAAAATTATGAATCTGTTCCAGAAGAGGACTGGGTTGCAAACGAGATGCGACGAGATACATTTCAGCTTAGAACCAACGACTCTTTTTCTGTAATGTTGGACACCTTTCTTGATCGCCGAAACGGTGTAGCGTTCCTGGTTACCCCAATCGGCGGTTTTTCTGATTTTGCAATTTCTAATGAAGGTGATCGTGGGCGCGGCGTTAACTTCGATTGGAATATTGTTTGGGACTCACGCGTTGGTCGCTTCGATGGCGGATGGACTGTCGAGATGGAAATTCCTTTTCGCTCACTTCGCTATGAGCCCGGCGATGAACAAACATGGGGTTTGCAATTCAGACGAATTGTTCGCCGACTAAATGAAGCTTCTTACTTAACTGAATTGCCGCTATCTGCTGCGCTTGGCAACAGCTTGGTTGCCGGCATGTGGCGGATCTCTGAAGCAGGCACTCTGAATGAACTTGAAGTACCACCCCGCAACTTCAATCTAGAAATTAAACCCTATGGTTTGGGAACGGTAACAACCAATCGTTTAGCAAACCCGAGAATTAGTAATGAGTCAAAAGGTGAAGTCGGAGTTGATGTAAAACTCGGCATTACTAATAATTTAACCGCAGACTTTACTTTCAACACAGATTTTGCCCAAGTCGAAGTGGATGAGCGCCAGGTCAATCTGACCCGATTCAATCTTTTCTTTCCTGAAAAACGTGAATTCTTCCTTGAAGGCGAAGGCAACTTTGATTTCACACAACCTCGCAATCTTGATATCCCAACAATGTTCTTTAGCCGACGTATCGGTCTAGAACAAGGACAAATCGTTCCTATCAATGCAGGCGCCCGACTAACCGGAAAGGTCGGCGACTTTGATATAGGTGCATTGAGCATTGGCACCGATGGCAGTGATCTAAACGGTGTCGACTCCACAGAATTTTCCGTGCTACGCATAAAGCGTGACATATTAAGCCGCAGCAGAATCGGGATGATCCTAACCGACCGGTCAGAATCAATTGCAGGTGAAGGTTCAAACCAACTCTATGGCGTGGATGGTTCATTTGCATTTTTAGATGATTTCGAAATTAGTACTTTTGCCACTAAGACCGACACGCCCGGTCTCAGCGGCGATGATAAAAGCTACATGGGAAATTTCGATTACAGCGGCGATCGTTATGGATTTACAGCGGGTTATCTAGTAGTTGAAGATAATTTCAATCCCGAGATTGGGTTCAAGCGACGCGATAATTTCAAAGAATTTGATGGTGCTTTACGCTTCAGTCCTCGTATTACCTCGAGCGAGCGGATTAGAAGACTCGTATTTGAAGCTGACACGGAATCCTACTGGTCAGCGGACAAAGACGAACTGGAAACACGCGCCCATGAGCTAAGCTTCACTACGGAATTCGAAGAAGGTGATCAATTTAACCTTTCGATCAGGGATGAATTCGAAATGCTGAGCAAAGCTTTTCGAATCGCACCGAACGTGATTTTGAAACCAGGTGACTATAATTTTAAAAGCTACGCAGCTTCCTATCGCTGGGGTACGCAAAGGCGATTCAGTGGCTCACTGTCGCTTCGAGGTGGCGATTTCTGGAATGGCAAAAACACAGCCATTGGATTCAGTAGCGGCCGCATAGAACTATCACCCCAACTGTCCGTAGAACCGAGCTATTCTTACAATCAAATTGAGTTACCTGAGGGTGATTTCAGGACAGAGCTTGGCAGAGTTAGAGTTACATATACTCTTTCACCACGCATGTATTTCAGCGGTCTGATGCAATATAACTCAACCCAAAGTTCATTGAGCACAAATTTCCGATTCCGCTGGGAATGGGCTCCTGGTAGTGAGATATTCGTCGTCTACAGTGATGATCGCGACACCAATCCGTTCGATAGGCCGGATAGTTTTGAACTGCGCAATCGTGGGTGGGCGATCAAGATCAATCGTCTTTTTCAAATCTGATAAATATCAAGAATCTAAGTCCCAGCATATTGAAATTTTGACTAGGACTAGATTTAATCTATCTCCTGCTTATACCTAGAACTATAGAGGAACTGCGATGACCTTAAGAAGATTAGGAATTCTCATAACTACTGCATTTGCTATTCAATCAATTCAAGCACAGCAAAATACGGTTTTGCCGGACTATCCAAATAATTACACAATGTACGAAAACCTCGTAAACATGCCGGATGGACGACAAATGGGGTCAGGTAACGCCATCGATATTGACTCTGAAGGCAACATTTGGGTATTTGAACGTTGTGGAGGCAACCAGGGTGCTTGTATGGAAAATAATGTCGACCCTGTCTTAAAGTTTAGTCCAGAAGGCGAAATTTTGACTAGCTTCGGCGCCGGCATGTTCGTTTGGCCCCACGGCATAATTGTTGATGATGATGACAATCTCTGGATCATCGATGCTGGCGTAATAGATGGCGAAAAAGGCAATCAGATTTTTAAATTCAATCAAGAAGGAGAGATTCTCATAGAACTGGGCCAGCCCGGTATTCGCGGAGATGGGCCGGGTGAGTTCGATGAACCTTCAGATTTAGCAATCGGTCCAGATGGCACTCTTTATATTGTAGATGGTCACATCAACCCCGATTCAAACCGACGCATAGTGCATCTTACTGCGGAGGGCGAATTTATCGAGGCATGGGGTGAGAAAGGTTATGGCCCGCTTCAATTCGAAGGACCACATGCGATAGCAGTCGATTCCCAGGGTAATATCTATATAGGGGATCGTACCAATAACCGATTGCAGGTTCTCTATCCTGACGGCTCCTTAAAAGCAATCTGGGCTCATTGGGGTCGCCCGAGTGGCATCAGAATTCATGATGACATGCTCTATTCAGTGGATTCTGAATCCCGCCAGGCTGAAGGTCAATATGGTTATAATCCAGGCTGGCATCGAGGCATATATGTCGGCACTCTAGACGGAGTGATTACTGATTTTATTCCTGATCCTGGTCCCCATGATGGAACTAGCTTTCCGGAAGGAATTGCTGTGGACGATAATGGTGTGATCTGGGGTGCATCTGTTGGCGATCAAAAAGTTTCTAAATACGAACGCAACTAATAAGAGCAAAATTATGAGAATTCACAGCCACATTGCAGCCGCAATCCTACTGACAGGAGTAATCAATTCGAACTTTGTTTTTGCTGATCACCATTTAGAAGAAACATTTTCATTAGAAGCCATAACTAATGGGCAACATCGGAGCGATTCAAATAAAGCACGGAATGGCCCGCGACACCCTGTTGCAACCCTAGATTTTTTTGGTTTGCGAAAAGACATGACGGTTGTCGAAATTTTGCCAGCAACGGGTTGGTACACAGAGATTATCGCGCCCTATGTGGCGGCAGAAGGAAAACTATACGCAGCGCATTTTTCGCCAAACTCTGCTTTGACATATGCCGCTCGCAGCTTAGAGGGGTTTGAAGAAAAAGTAACAGAAAACCCTGAGATTTATGGCAAGGTCACGATACGGCATATCGACCCTCCCCACGAAGTTATAATTGCACCCCCCGCCAGCGCTGATCTTGCGATGACATTTCGCAATGTGCACAACTGGATTATGGCTGGACAAGAGCTTGAATATTTCGAAACCTTTTATGCCGCACTCAAACCTCGCGGCATTCTTGGAGTTGTGGAACATCGAGCGCTTGCCGGGTCCAGCATGGAAATCATGGAGACTACCGGCTATGTCACGGAAGCTTATGTTATAGAAATAGCAGCGAAGGCGGGATTCGAATTTGTTGCCTCTTCAGAAATCAATGCGAATCCTAATGATCTTACTGATTACCCAGCGGGCGTCTGGACTCTGCCACCGAGCTATCGTCTCGGCGATGATGATCGAGATAAATATACAGCTATCGGTGAAAGTGATCGCATGACATTGAAGTTTAGGAAGCCAGAATAATGTCCAAAAAAGTAGAGTTTCATTACGATTTCGCTAGCCCTAATTCGTATTTGAGTCATCGCGTTATTCCGGGAATTGAAAAGAGAACTGGTGCTAGGTTTATTTATGTCCCCATTCTTTTAGGTGGCGTATTTAAAGCGACTAACAATCGATCCCCTATGGATCAATTTGCAGAGGTAAAAAACAAGAAAGAATACCACAGCAAGGAGACAGAGCGATTTATCAAAAAACACAACATTGATAAGTACTGCCGCAATCCTCATTTTCCAGTCAACACTTTGCATATCATGCGCGGTGCTTGTTACTGTCTAGGTAAAGACTTTGAATCAGATTATATAGAAGCAATGTTTCAGTGCATGTGGGAACGTGGCCTGAATATGAATGACCCAACAGTAATCGGAGACGTTCTTCGCGAGTACGAATTGCCAGCCAGCGAAATTGTCGCCGGCACACAAGATCCGGCAGTAAAACAGATCCTAATTGATCAAACCTCTTCTTCAGTAACTAAAGGCAACTTTGGATCGCCAACTTTTTTTGTTGGAAAAGATATGTTTTTCGGCAAAGACCGCTTGGGAGAAGTGGAAGAAGAAATCTTAAACAACAAATAGAACTAGTTCCTCCGGTCGAAATAACGAACTAGTTCAATCGGTTCTCTAAAAGAAGCTGGTTGTATTTGCATTTCAATGCGCAAAAGCTCACCATTATTCTCAATAGTGTAGGTTTCCAATGTATAGCCACCGTCTCTTGGTCTCGCTTCGACAACCAGCGCATTTCCTTCAAAATTCCCCTCTGACCAGTCAGAACCACCCTCTTCATAGAAGTTATTTGCAGTGGAGCGTCGCCGGCGTCCGTCAGTATGAAAAATTCGTCTGTAATTATTCTCTAACATAAATATAAACTCTGGATCTGCATAAGCAATCACCAGAACATCATCATAAGAAAGCCGGTCGTAAAGTTCATGCTCTGGTGGTCCGCCTCGATAAAAATCTTCCTGGCGGTTAAAAAAGCCCCGGCCACCTTCACCCCCTCCTGCTTCGATGGCCTCTTCTACCCGATCATCAGTATTATCGGAGAGATCATCATTAATTACCCACTCACCAACAATTAGAGTTTGAATGGTTTCCTGAGCTTGCAGAATAGACCAGAAAAACGTTATTACAGTTAAAATTACTATTTGGGTTGCAATAGCTGTTTGCTGAAAATATTTGAAGACAACGAATTTCATGTAAACTAACCGTAAATCCCTTTGCGCCATTGAGCAATCGCTTCACCAATTTCATTTGGCGAATCCTCCTGAAGGAAATGATTTCCTACTACAGTAACTTCCTGCTGATTAGGCCAGGAACGACAAAACTCTCTTTGTGGGCCAATTAAAATGGCTCCTGGTTCCGCATTAATGAATAACTTAGACACATCTGATTCTGATAACCAATCTGCGTAACTTTGCACTAGCTTCACCACGTCAGCTGGCTCACCTTCTATTGGAATTTGTCGAGGCCATGTCAATGTCGGACGCCTTTCCTCACCGGGGTTTTTAAACGGACGACGATAAACTCCCATTTCTTCAGCAGAAAGATCTCTAATTATAGAGCCAGGTAACACTCTTTCTACAAAGACGTTTTTATCCAATACCATGTCTTCTCCAGCTGGCGACCTAAAGCCCTGAAAAACACCCCGAGCTGCTTCGGGCCAATCATCCCAACTAACTGGCCGAACAATACCTTCCATGTAGGCAATGCCTATTACTGAGTCGCGATGGCGATTAGCCCAATCAAACCCTAGAGCTGAACCCCAATCATGAATCACAAATGTGACATTACTAGTGACACCGAGTGCGTCCAGCGCACCATCAAAATAATCACGATGCTCAAGCAAGGTATATCTATCAGGTCCAGAATCTTCTAATTTATCTGAATCACCCATACCAATTAGATCAATAGCGATGCACCGACCCTGATCTGCCAGATGAGGCATGATATTTCGCCACAAGTAGGAGGATGTTGGATTTCCGTGCTGAAAGATAATGGGATCACCTTCTCCCATTTCCACATAACTCATGGTTTTCCCGTTCACGGAAACCGTCTTCTTCGGAAGTTCTTTAGCGCTGATCATTGCATGCTCCAGTTATTTCAGAGGAATCAGAGAATAAACTGGGCCGCGATGGTTTTCAATTAATTGCCATGTTGTCTTCGCTGAGAGATGACTTATAGCAAATCCGCTTAATCCCTCAAACGGGTCGGAAATTAACCAACGAAACCCGAAATTACTTTCTGCTTTCCTCTTACACCCGCCCTTCTTTAAATTTTCTATTAGTCATTTGATCATCCCCCCACTTATTCGCTATGCTCCCCTTCCGCAACTAATCCAGAGCACGAAGAGAAAAAAGGGGAACACTGGGATGACAATGCAAAACACACCTCTGCTAATGTCACGAATACTTGGTCGTGGAGCGATCATGGATCCAGAGATTGAAGTGGTTACGCAGCAAGCTGATGGCACTCACAGACAAACATTAAAACAAACCTGGGATCGTGCTAACCAGGTTGCTCATGCACTAAATAATCATGGCATTGAGATCAGCGATCGAGTCGGTAGCTTTATGTGGAACAACTACCGTCATCTCGAGCTCTATCAAGGTGTACCCTCTATGGGGGCCGTGCTGCATACGTTGAATATTAGACTTTCCCCTGTCGATCTGGAATATATAATTAATCATGCAGGTGATCGAGTAATATTCGCGGATGAGGATTTGCTGCCTTTATTGGAACCTCTTTGGGGAAAAATTCCCTGTGTCGAACTACTTGTAATCTGTCGCCATGGTGAAGGCGGTGAAAGCTCTTTCGAAAACCAGATCGATTATGAAGATTTCATCAAGGATCAACCGACCGATTATGACTGGCCTGAAATTGATGAGAATTCCCCCATGGGTCTCTGCTACACATCAGGAACAACTGGCAAACCCAAAGGAGTGATGTACACAAACCGCTCCACCTACTTGCACACGCTGACTGAGTCCCTGACTGATTCTATGGGGCTATCTTCGTTAGATTCTCTATTAGGCATTGTTCCTATGTTTCATGCCATGGGTTGGGGATTGCCGTTTGCAGCGTCCATGTTGGGCTGCAAACAAGTAATGCCTCATCGATTCATGCTGCCTGACGTTTTTCTGAAGCTGATGGAAGAGGAAGAAGTTACTGTGTCTGCCGGTGTCCCAACTATTTGGCAAGGTGTGCGAGCAGAATTGGAGGCAAATCCTGGCAAATATAACTTAGACAGTCTCAGCAGTATGACTTGCGGTGGTTCAGCACCGCCGGTAGAGATGATGCGTTGGTATTGGGACAAATATAATGTGGAGATGATCCAAGGATGGGGAATGACCGAGACTAATCCTCTAGGCACACTTTCACGCAAGGTTTCCAAACGCTCCCAAATTAAGAAGTCCGAAGACGAACATTTTGAAAATGTTGCCAAAGCCGGCCTGGCAATGCCTGGCCTTGAAATCGAAATATTTGATGAAGAATGGAATCGACTTCCACACGATGGAGAAGCAGTAGGCGAGCTATGCATTAAAGGGCCATGGATTGCATCTGAGTACTTTAATGATCCGCAACCCGACAAATTCCATGACGGTTGGTTAGTTACGGGTGATGTCGCGAAAATTGATCCTGAGCAGTACATTATTATCTCAGATCGCTCAAAAGATCTTATAAAGTCTGGTGGAGAATGGATTTCTTCGGTGGATTTGGAGAACCATATTGTCGCCATGTCCGAAGTTGCCCAGGCGGCTGTGGTAGCTCAACCCCATCCTAAATGGGACGAGCGACCAGTTGCCTTGGTCATCATGAATGACGGAGCTACAATGGATCCAACTGCGGTTCTGGAACATTGCAGCAGCATATTTGCAAAATGGCAGCTTCCAGATGAAATCATTGAAACCGATAATATCCCACTGACATCAACTGGAAAGATAGATAAGAAAACTATTCGCGCTCGGCTGGATGCCGAAGACTATAAATTACCTGACTTAAGATAATGTATCGCGCTGGCTGCGATAGCGGCCAGCACACTACTTTCCTACTGACGTCCTGGATCTGTAGGCGCGTATTCCACGCCATCAGCATCTGCCCGTCGAGCACCCGCCAAAATACCTGGGAGTGCGTAGTTTCCTTCGTGGCAAGCATACTCAAACAATTGCTCTCCTGAATTATTCATGGGTAACTCACCACTCCAGGCTTGAGAGTAGATCTCGGGGTCTTCTACTGTAAATTGATACAAGATTTTGTCATTCGCAGTCCGAGTAAATCGTTCTGTTACTGTCATGCTGGTGCTGCCATAAAATCTATGATCAAGAGAAGAGCGCAAATTTTGCTGCGCATGGAAATTAGTGGTAACCACTACCAAAGAATCCTCTTCGTAATAACCCACGGAATCGCCCAACCATGGATTGAATGATGTTTGATAGTGGTCTTGATTCAGTCTAACAATCCGTGCGTCATGATTCATTTCTGCCAACAAAATAACATAATCTTTGGTTTGCACTATTTGGGTAAGGTTATTGTAAAGAACCGGCAATTTAGGCGGCCCGCCAGAAGAACCAAACCCTACGATACACCGCTCACCCAATGGTCTAATTTCCGGCCCCTCATAAGAATTTCGAAATCCTAACGCTTCGTCATATTTTTGTCTGCCTACTACACTATATGGAACCCTTCCGTCAGCAGGGTCTACAATAATTGAAGTTCTTATTTCACCATCCACTTCGGCTAATCTATCGCCGGGGTCCATCCAAAATGTATTGTAGCCCCCTACATTCTGACCAGCGGTGGGGGCTGATCTGTTCGGATCGCTGGGCTGGTTACTCCTTTCCATTCCAGCTCGAACCATCGACTCTATCCGAAGCGCCTCTTCTCCAGTAATTGTCAGTTTTCCATCAAATCGTTGGGCTCTTTCCAAATTGGTTTGTGTTGCTATTGACCACGTGCCCTGCAAATCTGGAGCTCCGAATTCGGTCTTAGGCGCAATGTAGCCTGTTTCTGCCGCCAATGAAAAAATTGGCCAAACTAGTAACACACTTGCAAAAACTTTGATTCTACTCATGCCGTTTACCCTTCTTAAATCTACAAATCTTTCTATTTCAGATTTCTCTTGCGATTAGCAACTTCATAATCTCGTTACTACCCCCATAGATTTTCTGTACCCGACTATCGGCATACATCTTGGCAATTGGATATTCCATCATGTAGCCATACCCGCCGAAAAACTGCAGACATTCATCCACAATTTCACATTGTTTTTGGGTAGTCCACCATTTAGCCATTGCTGCCGTCGCATCATCCAGCTTACCCTCTTCTAATTGCATCGCGCACTGATCAACGAAAGTACGCGCAAGTTTAGCTTCGGTAAATCGCTCCGCTAGACGAAACTGAGTGTTTTGGAAATCAAGAATTCTTTTTCCAAATGCTTTGCGTTCCTTTACATATTCCGATGTGATTCGGAGCGCACTCTCAATTGCAGCACAGGCACCTGCTGCAATAATGAGTCGCTCTTGGGGCAACTGCTCCATAAGCTGTATAAAACCCTTGCCCTCTGCTGGGCCTAGTAAGTTTTTATCAGCTACTTCGACGTTATCAAAAAAAAGTTCCGCCGTGTCTTGAGCTTTCATCCCTAGTTTTTCCAAATTCCTACCACGAGTAAAACCGCCACTGTTTTCGACAGATTCAGTTTCAACCATGATCAAGGAGATACCTTTGGCAGCTTCCGAAGGGTCCGTTTTAGCGACAACACAAATTAGGTTGGCGCTCATGCCATTAGTAATGAATGTTTTTTGGCCATTAATCACGTAATGGTCACCTTGCTTTACGGCAGTAGTACCAACCGCTTGCAAATCGGAGCCTGTTCCTGGTTCCGACATAGCTATGGCAGAGACGATTTCACCACTCGCCATTCTGGGCAACCATCTAAGCTTCTGCTCTTCGGATCCGTAAGAATTAATGTAGTGGGCAACAATGCCTGAATGAACGCCGTTGCCAAAACCGGTAATATGAGCGTAGGCCATTTCTTCGACAAGAATCATCTCGTGTTTGAAGTTACCACCTCCACCACCCCATTTTTCAGGAATAGAGGCGCAGAGCAACCCCGATGCGCCGGCTGTGAGCCAAGCATCATGATCGACAAACCCCTGCTTTTCCCATTTAGGAGCAACAGGCACAAATTCTTTAGCAATGAACTTGCGCACCGCGTCGCGCATGATGTTCAGCTCTTCATCCATCCATGGCGATTGATAATTATCCAATAACATATTTTAGCTCTCTAGTAATAGCACTGATGTTTGTAAAATTAGTTTTAGGAGCCTAACTCACTCATGCTTTCGATGATCATGGCATTAGCCGTGCCGCCACCTTCACAAATCGCCACAAGCCCATATTTAGCTTCTCTCCGTTCTAATTCATGCACCAGAGTTGTCATCAACTTAGCACCAGTTCCTCCAAGCGGATGTCCTAACGCTTGGGCCCCACCGTTCACATTTAGTTTGTCTTGATCTGCACTCAGTGCCTTAGCCCAGGCCAAAGGCACAGAGCCAAAGGCTTCGTTCACTTCAAATAAATCAATATCATCTATGCTTAGTCCAGCTTTTTCTAGAACCTTTTCTGTGGCCGGGATAGGGCCCTCTAGCATAATGACAGGATCTGAACCGATCACAGCAAGTGAATGGATTTTAGCTCTTACGGGCAGGTTGTATTTATTTACAGCATCTTCATTAGCTACCATTATTGCTGCTGCACCATCACTGATCTGGCTCGCTGTTCCTGCCGTAATGACACCGCCTTCTCTCAAGGGATTTAAGCTTTGCATCGCTTCAATTGATGCTTCACCGCGAATGCCTTCATCAACGTTATGAATGTCTGACGAACCGTCTTCGAGTGTAATGTTCAATGGCACTACTTCGTTTTCAAAGTAACCACTTTCCGTCGCTCGTTTTGCACGCTTATGGCTCAATAGCCCAAATGCATCCAAATCATCTCGGGTGATTTCATATTTTTCTGCCAATAATTCAGCACCATCGAATTGCGAAAACTGAATTCCTGGATATTGAAACTCTAACCTCTCTCCCTTTGGAACACCCCGACCATTAGCAAGTCCATCACGAATGTTCGAGCCGATTTCTACACTACTCATCGCCTCAACGCCGCCGCAAATTACAACATCTTGAGTTCCAGACATAACAGCTTGAGCCCCAAACTGAATAGCCTGCAGAGAAGAGCCACACTGGCGATCAACCGTAGTACCTGGAACTTCAAGATCGAGCTTGGACGACATAGCAACATTTCGTCCCAAATTACCAGCTTGAGATCCGATCTGACTAACAACACCCATAATAACGTCGTCAACCGCATTGGTTGGCACACCAGTTCGATCTACCAGCTCATCAATAACTATGGCTCCCATATCTACTGGGTGAATCTGACTAAGTCTCCCTTTCTTTCGCCCTGTTGCAGTGCGAACTGCACCTACAATGTATGCGTCTGCCATTTATCGCTCCCCTAAAATTTATTTCAATAATTACAAAAGTTTGTTTAGTTCCCAGAGTAAAGATGGATTCACCCATCATTACTTCTTTGTATATCCAATCGATCCACCTAACAATAGAAAAAGTAGCGCTCTAGATTGCCGGCATTCGAATCCCCGCATCGAGTCGGATAACTTCGCCGTTCAAATAACCGCAATTAACAATATGAGCGACCTCAACTGCAAACTCATCGGGCCTACCTAGACGTTTAGGGAATTGAGTTATCGCGATTAAAGGCTCTTTAACTTCGTCAGGTGCGCCTGCAAGAAGTGGTGTTTCGAAGACGCCTGGCGCGATGGTCATAATACGCACACCTCGTTTTGCAAGATCTCTTGCGATGGGCAAGGTCATTGCAACGATGCCTCCCTTACTCGCTGCATAGCCTGCTTGACCTGTTTGACCATCGAAAGCGGCTATTGAAGCCACATTAATAATAACGCCACGCTCCTGGTCTTCAGTTTGAGGCTCGTTAGTCTGCATTACTTCAGCGCATAGCCGCAATACGTTAAAAGTACCAATTAGATTGACTCTTACGATGTGCTCAAATTTCTCAAGCGGCATTGGACCATTTTTTCCAACCGTTCGAGCTGCCCCGCCAATGCC
>Ga0206683_10000448_pt1 | contig 30492 bp, 27 predicted proteins | sample M280m12015metaG_FD_155483 | JGI IMG/M metagenome (GOLD analysis project Ga0206683, IMG submission 155483) | Ammonia-oxidizing marine archaeal communities from Monterey Bay, California, United States - M2 80m 12015 | ecosystem: Environmental > Aquatic > Marine > Intertidal zone | place: USA...
TGATTTAAGGTTCAAAAGGCCTGCTGTGCCTGGAGATCAGCTTATCCTCTCTTCAAGAGTGATTACTAACAAGAAAGGAATCTGGAAATTTGACTGTAAGGCAACCGTTGAAGATGAGTTAGTAGCTGAAGCCACTATTCTTTGCGCTGATAGACCAAAATAAACCATGCATCATCCTTCTGCTATTATTGACCCTTCAGCGAAAATAGATGAATCTGTAGACATTGGGCCTTTTTCTTTAATTGGACCTGATGTAACCATAGGAAAAGATACTAAGGTTGAATCCCACGTCATCTTAAAAGGACCTACTATAATTGGTGAAAGAAATCATATATTCCAATTCTCTACAGTAGGTGATGGCAGTCCCGACAAGAAATACAAGAATGAACCCACTCTATTAAGAATAGGAGATGACAACATAATTAGAGAAGGGGTAACTATTCATAGAGGCACTGTGCAAGATCAAGGGGAGACTCTAATTGGTAACAGAAACCTAATAATGGCCTATTCTCACATCGCACATGATTGTATTTTAGGAGATGATATTGTGCTTACCAATCAGGCAGCACTGGCCGGATCTGTAAAGGTAGGTGACGGTGCTATTTTAGGGGGGTACGCAATCGTGCACCAATTTTGTTCTATAGGTAGTTATAGTTTTTGCGCAATGGGAAGTTCGGTGAATAAAGATGTCCCAGCTTATGTAAAAGTAAGAGGAAATCCTGCTAAACCTTTTGGAATCAATACCACAGGGATAAAGCGTTTAGGATATTCTAAAGAAGTAATTGAATCTCTTCGATCTGCTTACAGATCTATTTACAGACAAAAGTTAACCGTCGAAGAGGCCCTATCCACATTATCTGATTTGAGAAATAAATGCGATGAAGTAAATGCTTTCTTGGTATCAATTGAAGAATCCACGAGAGGTATTTCTCGTTGATGTCGGATTCCTTAAATTCTAATAAAATAAAAATAGCAATTGTTGCTGGTGAGAAATCTGGAGATGAACTAGGAGGTCCTTTAATGGAATCCTTGAAGGCGCATTTTCAAGATATTTCTTTTGTAGGGGTAGGGGGTGAAAAGATGCAGCTCCAAGGACTTCTGTCCTTATTCCCTATGGATAAGATATCTGTAATGGGAATTATTGAACCATTACTTAGATTGAAAGAATTATTGTCTTTAAGAAAAGAATTAAAGAATTTTTTTTTAAAAGAGAAGCCTGATATTTTTATAGGAATAGATTCTCCTGACTTCAACCTTCCTTTATCAAAGTTCTTAAAAAAAGAATTGGGACTAAAGACAGTACAATATGTAAGTCCTTCTGTTTGGGCTTGGCGTAAAGGAAGAATTAAATCAATTGAAAAATCGGTAGACAGTGTTATTACTTTATTTCCTTTTGAAGAAAATGCTTATAAGAACTCAAATGTAAGAACCTGTTATGCAGGACATCCTATAGCATATAGATTAAATCAAGATCAGAAAGAATTGATTAAAAGAAAAGAAGCTAAGAGTATAGCTTTACTTCCTGGCAGTAGAAAATCTGAAATTTCTCTACTTGCCGATGAAATGATTAGAGCGGCTAAAGAATTAAGTAGAAAAGACGAATCTTATAAATTTTACATGCCTTTATCAGATAAAAATCATCTAGACCTAATAAATGAACCTTTAGAAGATCTAATAAAGGTTTCTTTTGATAATTCTCAAGAAGTTCTATCTAATTGTGAGATTGGTATTATTACTTCAGGGACCGCAACATTAGAGTCTTTGTTATTAAGGACCCCATGTGTAACTCTTTATAAAACTGGTTGGTTGAGCTATAGAATAATTAAACCATTACTTTCGATAGATAATTTCTCTTTACCTAATCTTCTAGCTGGTGGCGAGCTTCTACCAGAATTACTTCAAGACGAAGTTAGTGCAGAAAATATAATTAAAGCTATAGATCAAATAAAACTTAAGGGTTTGGATTACTACTATAAAGAGTTCCATTCAATCCATGAAAATTTAAAAGCTGGGAGTTCTGAAACTGCAGCTAAAGAAATCTCTAATCTAATAGATTGATAATAGCAGGAGTAGACGAAGCAGGAAGGGGGCCTCTAGCCGGTCCCGTTGTTTCAGCTGCAGTTATACTTAACCCTCAATCTAATTTAAGAGGCTTAAATGATTCTAAAAAGCTTTCTGTAGATAAGAGAAAGCTTTTATTTAAAGAAATTAAGATACATTCAGTAAGCTGGGCAATTGGAATAGCAACAGCCCAAGAAATTGATGATATCAATATCTTGCGAGCGTCATTATTGTCTATGGAAAGGGCAATAAAAAACTTATCAGAAGTTCCAGAAAAAGTTATAGTTGATGGGCAATATACGCCTGAAATAGATGTACCTTGTGAAGCTATAATAAGAGGAGATGCAATAGAAAAAAGTATCATGGCAGCTTCAATCTTAGCTAAAGTTGAAAGAGATAAAATAATGGTAAAGCTAGATAGAAAATATCCAAATTACAGGTTTGGTCAACATAAAGGTTATCCTACAAAGCTTCATATGGAGGCATTGAGCGAGTTTGGACCCTGTAGCGAACACAGGCAATCATTTAAACCTATTAAGAACTATTTAACTTAAATTTGTGAACATGGAAAGACCTGATTTTGTTCACCTTCATTTGCACTCTGAATATTCTTTATCGGATGGAATAATAAGAATAAAGGAGTTGGTGTCTAGGGCATCATCTTTGCAATATAGCGCCGTAGGATTAACTGATTTAACTAATCTTTTTGGGCTCTTAGAGTTCTATAGGAGTACTAGAGAAAAAGGTATTAAACCTATAGTGGGTGCGGAAGTTAATGTTATTAAGGATAAAGATTCTCTACCAGCTCCTATTGTTTTATTAGTAAAAGATAAGCAAGGATATATAAATTTAACCAAAATTGTGTCTAAAGCTTATGTAGATGGCCAAGTAAATGGTGAGCCTATGGTAGAACTCTCTTTACTTCAGAACTACTCAGAAGGGTTAATTGCATTATCTGGTGGAATGGAAGGGCATGTTGGTCAATCTATATTGGCAGGAAATATTCCTTTAACTGAATCAAGGATTAAATTTTTTAAAAGCTTATTTGGTGAAGATTTCTTTATAGAAGTTCACAGACTGGGGAAAACAAATGAAGAAGAATACAACAATTCGGCTATAGAAATTTCGATAAAAATGGATGTTCCTGTTGTGGCTACTAATAATGTGAGATTTCTTATGCCACTAGATCCTGAAGTTAGTCCATCTGATTTTGAAGCTCATGAAGCAAGAGTATGCATTCAAAGAGGTGAGATTTTAGATGATCCTAGAAGGTCAAAAGATTATGTAGAAACTCAGTATCTCAGAACTAAAGAAGAGATGGTTGAGCTATTCTCTGATTTACCCGAAGCACTTTTAAATTCTGTAAAAATTGCAGAGAAATGTAATCTAGACCTTGAATTAGGTAAATTTTATTTACCAGACTTTGAAGTACCTAAAGGACAAACAAGAGAAGATCACTTAAGAAGTATATCCAAAGAAGGACTTAAGAAAAGAATTGAAAATATAAAAGACTCTGTAAATTCTTATGAAGTAAATAATGATTTTTATTTTAAGAGACTGGATTATGAATTGGACATGATATGTAAACTAGATTTTGCAGGTTATTTTTTAATTGTTGCTGATTTTGTTAATTGGGCGCAACAAAATAATATTCCCGTTGGCCCTGGAAGAGGTTCAGGGGCCGGTTCTATAACTGCTTATGCTTTAGGTATAACAGCAATCGACCCTATTAAATATGATCTACTATTTGAAAGGTTTTTGAATCCAGAGAGAGTAAGTAATCCAGATTTTGATATAGATTTTTGTATTGAAGGAAGAGATAAAGTATTAGATTACGTTACCAACAAATATGGAAAAGAATCAGTTGCTCAGATAAGTACAAGAGGAACAATGGCAGCAAGGGCTGTATTGAGAGATGTAGTTAGGGTCTTAGGTAAGCCCTATGGTTTTGGAGACAGATTAGCTAAAGCCATTCCTGATGTTTTAGGTATTTCACTTGAGGAAGCTTATGAGGAAAAACAATTTAAAGAAACTATAGAAGAGTCAGAAGAATCAAGAGAAGTTTATGATATGGCATTGAAGCTAGAAGGCTTATCAAGGAGTGTGGGAACACATGCAGCAGGAGTTGTTATAGCTCCAACTGCACTTACTGACTTCACCCCTTTAATACTAGATTCCGATAAGGGTACTGTTGCTTCGCAATTTGATATGGGAGATGTCGAGTCAGCAGGCCTTGTAAAGTTTGATTTTCTTGGCCTTAAGACCTTAACAATTCTTGACCAGGCAGTGGGTAGAGTTAATTCAAAATTGAAAGACAAAAGTAAACGTATAGATATTGAAGACTTGCCACTAAACGACTCAAAAACTTTTGCTCTTTTGCAGAGAGCAGAAACTACGGGAGTATTCCAATTAGAGTCTAGAGGGATGAGGGATTACTTAAGACAATTAGTCCCAAGTGACTTTGAAGATATTGTCAGTATGAATGCTCTGTATAGACCAGGAGCATTGGGTATGAACATGGTGGACTCATATATAAATCGTAAGCATGGACGTGAAGAAGTAACTTATGGTCATGAAGCGGTTAAAAAGATACTCAGCACAACATATGGAGTAATAGTGTATCAAGAGCAGGTTATGCAGATTGCTCAAGACCTGTCTGGTTTTAGTTTAGGACAAGCAGATATATTAAGAAGGGCAATGGGAAAAAAGAAAAAAGAAGAAATGGAGAGGTTGCGTTCAACATTTATTGAAGGAGCGGTAAAGAAAAAAGTTAATGAAAGATACGCAGCTAATTTATTTGATCAGATAGAACAGTTTGCTGGTTATGGATTTAATAGATCACACTCCGTAGGCTACGCATTAATCGCTTACCAGACTGCTTGGCTAAAAGCTCATTTTCCTTCAGAATTTATGGCTTCAGTAATGTCTTGTGACTTAGGCAATACAGATAGTATCCAAATATTCGTAGATGATTGTAGAAATATTGGGCTCAATGTCTTGAAACCCAATATAAACAAAAGCTCTTATCGATTTGAAGACATTGATTCATCTACTATTTTATACGGACTAGGGGCTATAAAGGGCATTGGGGAATCTTTAGTAGATAAAATAGTTGAAGAAAGAGAAAAAAAAGAATATAAAGATTTATTAGATTTTTGTATAAGAGTAGGGTTTAACAGAGTTAATAAAAGAATCTTAACTGCATTAATTGGATCGGGTGCTATGGATTGTTTGGGAGAAAGGAACTATTTATTCAATATAATTGAAAGTTGTTTAAGGAATTCTGAACAAGCTGCTGAAAGAGATAAGAGTAATATAAAGGATTTCTTTGGAGATGAGGTTAATTCAGATATTGTAGAAGATGAGAGTATACAGGAGATTGAGTTTGATCATGTTTCTGCTGAGTGGAGTGCATTAGGGTTTTATTTAGAGTCTCATCCTTTAGAGTCAAAAAAGAAAGAGGTAAGGAATATGTGCGGGTTCTTTATTTCTGAACTTCAAGCAGAATCGCATCCTCAGCGAATAGCTGGAACACTTGTGCATTTGAACGTTAGACAAGGAAAAAGGGGAAGGTTTGCTTTTGCGACACTTGACGATAGTAGCGGAAGAATAGAAGTATCTATTTGGGCAGAAATATTTGATAACTATAGAAGTCTATTAAAAAAAGGGCAGTTACTAGTTGTAGAGGGCATTGTAGATAGAGACGAATATGGAGATAAGAAATCTTTTAAGGTAATTGCTGATAAGATCCTCACTTTTGACCAAGCTAGACGAGAGTATGTAAAGAACGTTTCTATTCAACTTGATAATAAGTTTGATCAAGATTCTGTAATTAAAGTCATTAAGGAATTAGCTGTTTCGGATGAAGGAAATCAGGTCCTAATATCTTATGAGGCTGATGAAGCTTCTGCAGAGATAGAATTGCCACAAGATTATTTAATCGATCTTAAAGATGAGAATATAAAACTCTTGAAGAACGCCTTTGGCAAAGATAATATAAATTTGGTGTATCATTCAAGATCACATTTAAATTAAATCTAGATTATGGTTAAAAGTTATTTAGACTTTGAGCAACCGATTGCTGATCTTGAAAGCAAGATACTGGAATTAAAAAATTCTGATCTAGATCAAAACCAAATAAATAAAGAAGTTATTGATCTTAACGAATCGGCAGTAAAATTAACTGAAAAAATTTATTCAAACCTTTCTCCTTGGCAAAATGTTCAAGTTGCCAGACACCCAGAAAGACCTCATTTTGTTGATTATATTGAGAGAATCACTGATGAATTTGATGAATTGCATGGAGACCGTCATTTCTCAGATGATAGAGCGATCTTAGGGGGTATCGGAAAAATAGGAGAGTATAAAGTTGTAATTATTGGTCATGAGAAAGGAAGGTCAACGGAAGAGAAGATAAAACATAATTTTGGCATGTCTCAACCTGAGGGATATAGAAAGGCATGCAGGTTAATGAAGTTAGCTGAAAGGTTTAATTTACCTGTAGTAACCCTGATTGATACACCTGGAGCTTATCCAGGCATAGATAGCGAAGAAAGAGGGCAAAGTGAAGCAATAGCTAATAACTTGAAGGTTATGTCGTCGCTCAAGACTCCGATAATTGTAAATATTGTAGGAGAGGGCGGTTCAGGCGGTGCTCTTGCTCTTGGAGTTGGAGATCACATTAATATGATGGAACATGCTACTTATTCAGTAGCTTCTCCTGAGGCTTGTGCAAGTATTGTTTGGAGAGATGCAGAGATGGCTGCTCAAGCAGCAGAGGCCATGAAATTAAGTGCCGAAAACATACTTGAGTTACAGCTAATAGATGAAATCATTAAAGAACCTCTTGGAGGAGCTCATAGAAATTATGATCAAGCTTCATTAAAGATTAAAGATTCCATTATTAAAAATCTAGATCGTATTAATCAGATTCCACTAAATCAATTAGTAGAACAAAGGTATGAACGCCTTATGGGTTATGGCGCTTTATAAAATGGCGCTGCTTAATGAATTATCCTTTAAAGCATTAATAGAAAGGTTTGATAGAATTGGTGTTGCCTATTCAGGCGGTCTAGACTCAACAGCTTTATTGCACGCATTAAGTCAAGAGACAGCTTTAAAAAACAAAATTAATGCAATTCATATAAACCATTCAATCAGTCCTGATTCTGATAAATGGGAAGAATTTTGTAGAAAAAATGCTGATGAACTTGGAGTTCAATTCTTTTCTTATAAATTAGAAGAACAAAAAAATATTTCTGAAGATAATTTACGCAAAATTAGATATGAGAAATTTAATCAATGGGCTTCAAGTAAAGACCTTATTTTGACAGCTCACCATAAAGACGATCAAGTTGAAACGATACTTTTTAGGTTTATGAGAGGGACTGGTTTAAATGGACTTAAAGGAATTCCATCTTGGAGAAAAGATGGAAATACTCAATTCCATAGACCCTTGTTAGATGTCCCTAAGAGCGAGCTCTATGAGTACGCTCAAAATAAGAAACTAAAATGGGTTGAAGACGAATCAAACAAAGATATTAATATATCTAGAAACTTTATAAGAAATAAGTTACTACCAACAATAAAAGATAAGTGGCCTAGTGTAGAGAAATCAATTTTACATTTGTCTTCTGAAGCAATTAGGTCAAACACGATTCTCAAGAGTGTCGCTAAAGAAGATCTTGAAAGGTTGGTTATAAAAGAAAATTCTTATAATTTAAAAAAATACCTTTCCTTGCCTGAAGAAAGGGCAGAAAACTTGTTATATTTTTTAATTAATTATGAAATTGGACTAGAAGCAAATTCAAATTACTTAAAAGAAATTGATCGATCTTTACGTAATTCAAATAACCTAGACAACATAGAATTCCCTTTAACGAGTAAAGACAATAATAAGATGTTCAAACTTAAAGTTTTAGAAGGAGAGATAAGCTTCCTGTCTGAAGGGGAGTTTCATAAATTGGATTCTTCTTATGTTTCGAATTGGGATTTAAGTTCTAAGTTAGAAATACCATCTGGATTCTTGAATGTAGAGAAAATTAAAGGAGAAGGCATAGATGACCTTTATCAGCAGAAACAAATATATGTAAAAGGCAGGTCAGGCGGAGAAAGGTGCAAGCCTTTTGGAAGAAATAAAAGCCAAAAGCTAAAGAAATTATTTCAAGAATATGACATTCCTCTATGGCAAAGAGATAGATTACCGCTTATATATATAGAAGATAAACTGGCTGCAGTAGGCGACCTATGGGTGTGTGAAGAATTCCATACAAAACCTAATAAACAGGGTATTTCTATAAATTGGACTGATAATTTAACAATTCAATAAAAAGAATTTTAATTAGCTTGACTCTCTAGCTCCTCTCTAAGCTCTTTATGCTTTTCTTTAGTTAAAGGATAAAACCACGTCAGAAAAAGTGCTGGAAGGAAGAACGCCGCACATCCAAGGCAATAATAAACCCTTAACGCAAGCATTGCTGATTCACTATTTTGAGTGCCTGGTATAAATCCTGAAAAATCTACCAATATAGCTGCCGCCCAAACAGCAATCATTGCTGAAACCTTAGCTATCATTCCATTCAACGCAAAGAAAGTTCCTGCACGTCTGCCTCCCGTTTTAAGAGAATCTAAATCCACTACATCAGCTAGCATAGAGGCTGGAAGGAATTGCAGCCCGCCAAAGCAAAACCCCTTTATGAGGAAAAGTATATGGAATTGATTGAAGTCTCCTCTTTCTAAGAAGAAACATAAAAAGCTAACTGTTCCTGTTCCTACAAGAGTTATACAAAAAGCTCTATGTTTACCTAATGTTTTACCTAACCAAAGCCAGAAAGGTATTCCTATTAATCCTGCGATAAAATATCTTGCATAAGACGCGCCAACTGTTTCAATTCCTATGACATCCCTAACAAACCAAAGAGATAAAGTATTTCTAAACGATTCTCCTGCTATAACTAAAAATATAATTAACAAAATCCTTACGAGAAGAGGGTTTTCCGCAGCATATTTAAGGCCTTCAAATAATGGAATCTTTTTTTCGACCTTCGGCATTGGATCTGGCACTTTCCAAAGTGCCCACGCAGCAAACATGGGTAACAATAGAATAATACCTATTCCCATGCTGGCTAAGATGTCAGTCATTTTTCCTGAGGTAGAGAAATCTTGGAATACAAAAATTGCCGCAAGCATTCTTTTTATCGAATCAAAGATAGTTATGCCTTGTCCTGAAACTTCTATAGCAAGTGGTATTAAGGCTGAAATTAGTAAACCAATTAGGGTCCATCCCTCTCTCCCACCAACTACTCTGGATCTTTGATGGTAGTCAGGAGAGATTTCCGCCCCCCATGCGCCATAAGGAATGCTAATTATTGTTGATCCTAAATACATAAGCATCATCCAAACAACAAAGTAGGTAATTGAAACCTCAGTGCCTGGAATAAATAACTTGTATATGGCTAACATCATCAGAGGGACGCCTAAAATAATCCAGGGTTTTCTTCTTCCAATGGAGGTTTTTGTAGAATCACCCAATTGACCAAGAATAGGGTCTGTAATTACATCAGTAAATCTTGCAACTAAAAGTAAATTTGCAATTATATAAAGCGGAATGCCTACAACTTCAGAATAAAAAGGAATTAACCAAATAGCTATAGGATAGCCAATCATTGCTAATGGTGTAGCTAAACCTCCGTAAGCTAATATAGTATTTCGCTTAACTTGTTGTGTGTTATCCATATCTCCCCAAATCCTTTAGGGATATATTAAAGATTTAACTTATATAGACAATCGATTTAGACCATTAATTACAGATTCCAAACCTGCAATTACAGTGTTTTGATGAATACCTACGCCCCAAACAGACTGTTCTTTATAAGAAATCTCTGAATAAGCTACAGCCTTAGCATCAGAACCTGAACTAATTGCATGTTGGTGGTAGTCAGCTATTTTTACGTCAAGCTCTAAATTTGTACTTAAAGCATTTATCATTGCGTCTATAGGCCCATTACCAGTTCCCTTTATGGTTTTAGTCTCATTTCCTTTATCGATCTTTATTTCTATTTCATCCTCTTGAATGCCTTCTTTATTCGCCCTTGAATTAATATGATGTTCCAAGAACTTAAAAGTCCCATTTACATTGAAATAAGTTTCTTGAAAGGTGTCCCAAATATCAGAAGCAGAGATTTCTTTTCCAGTTTTATCAGTAATCTTTTGGATAACTTGACTAAACTCTATTTGCAACCTTCTAGGCATACTTAAACCATGATCTTTCTCTAGGAGATAAGCAACACCGCCTTTGCCTGATTGGCTATTTATTCTTATAACTGCCTCATAAGATCTGCCTACATCTTTAGGGTCAATTGGAAGGTAAGGCACTTCCCAAGTCTCCTGATTAGAATTTCTTAATTCATTTAACCCCTTTTTGATTGCGTCTTGATGCGACCCTGAAAAAGCAGTAAATACTAGGTCTCCAGCATAAGGATGTCTTGGGTGTACAGGAAGTTGATTACAATACTCAGTTTCTCGCATTATTGGATTTATATCAGAAAAATCTAGTTCAGGATCCACTCCTTGAGTAAGCATATTTAAAGCTAAAGTAACTAAATCAACATTTCCAGTTCTTTCCCCATTACCAAATAAAGTGCCTTCTATCCTGTCAGCTCCCGCCATTACACCTAACTCTGTTGCTGCTACTGCAGTGCCACGATCATTATGAGGATGAAGGCTGATGATAATATTTTCTCTATTATCTATGTTCTTACAAACCCACTCTATTTGATCCGCATAAATATTAGGAGAGGCCATTTCAACAGTGGCTGGAAGGTTCATTATTGTTTTCTTTTCTTTGGAAGGTTCCCATATCTCGTTAACTGCATTACATACTTCAACGGCATATGGAAGCTCAGTACCTGTAAAGCTTTCAGGACTGTATTCAAACATCCAATCAGTGTTAGGATATTTTTCTGAATAATCCCTAACTTCTTTTGCTCCATCCGTAGCTATTTTTTTTATCCCTTTTTCATCGCTATTAAAAACAACTCGTCTTTGTAATGTGGAAGTAGAATTATATACATGCACTATTGCACGAGGAGCACCTTCTAAAGCCTCATAGGTTCTTTTTATAAGCTCTGGTCTAGCCTGTGTTAATGCTTGAATGGTTACATGCTCAGGTATTAAATTCTCATTTATTATTTTTCTTACAAAATCAAAATCTGTTTGGGAGGCTGAAGGGAAGCCTACTTCTATTTCTCTAAAGCCAATATCAAGAAGCATCTTAAACATTCTAAGCTTCCTTTCTTCTCCCATTGGCTCAATTAGAGCTTGATTGCCATCTCTCAAATCCACGCTACACCAAATAGGAGCTTTATTTATACTTTTAGTTGGCCAACTCCTGCCCTCTAACTGAATTAGCTCAAAAGGTTTGTATTTTGAAACAGATTTATTGATTATTTTAGTCAATCTTATTTATCCTTATTTAAAGTTTAGATATTAGAAATATGAGGAAGTTTATTTAATAAACTTATAGATATAAACCCGGTAATCTCCTGTTTAAAGAGACCGGGCAGGTAAGTCGATTAACCAATTCTTTTATTACGACTAAAATCATTAAACACTAGCTTATATATGCCAATGGTGGCGGTCAAGTTGTGAGTTTTGAATCTATGGGTAGAATTAACCTAAATGGGGTTATCAAAATACAATAAATTAGAAAAACTAGGGTTCACTTTCTGGACCAAGCGTCAAAATGATGAAATACAACTTGAATCTTATCTTATTGGAGGTTCTGCCCTAGCAATTTGTACTTCCAGCAACTTAGATTTTAATTTAATTGAGAGAGAAAGATTTATTACATCTATGGCTTATTTTTTAAAGAACGACGCAGTAAAGAAAGTAAATATTGAAGAAGTTGTTAAAATAGATATAAAAACAGCCTTTTTTTTCGACTGCTCTCCTAAAGAAATTATAGAAGCAGGCTATATAAAGATTTTTTCTCTTCCTTCTTTAAAAGATATTTGCAGCTCAGCCAATACAAAAAAAGATTTTTTAGTTAGGTTAAAAGAAGACCTGGCTTCTTGAATGGAATGACTAGAACTGAATATGATTATCTAGGAGAACAGGACATTGAGACTGTTCTAGATATCGAGAGAGAATCAAACCCTTTTCCTTGGACCTTAACTAATTTTAAAGACTGTTTAGAAAAAGGATATTATTCTTTGGTCCTTAAAGAAGATGAGAAGGTAATTGGATTTGCGATACTATCTGTATCAACAGAAGAGTCTCATTTATTAAATATAGGTCTAACGTCCGCAAAAAGAGGACAGGGTTTGGGCAAGGAATTACTGGAAAAGATGATCATTGCAGCTGAAGTTATGGGGAGTAAGGAAATGTTTCTTGAAGTAAGAATATCAAATTCAGTAGCCATTGATTTGTATAAAGCTTTAGACTTCAAGGAAATTGGTTTAAGGAAGAATTATTATCGATTAGAAGAAGGAAAAGAAGATGCTGTTTTAATGTCTAAATCGTTAAAAAAAGGTCTATTAAGTGAGTTCTTCTTCTCTACAAATTAACTAATTTATCTATATCTTCAGAAATTTTATCTGGCGCTGTACTGCTTCCATATCTAGCTACAGGCTCTCCACCGTTATTAATAAGAAACTTTGTAAAGTTCCATTTTATTTTTTTAGAACCTAGCACCCCTTTCTTCTCTGAACAGAGGAACTTATATAAAGGATGAGCATTTTCTCCATTTACGTCTATCTTGCTAAAGACTGGGAAGGTGGTTTTAAAGTTTAGAGAGCAAAATTCTTGTATTTCATTATCGGTACCTGGCTCCTGACCGCCAAATTGATTACAAGGAAATGCAAGAACAGAAAACTGTTCGGAATCATACTTTTCTTGAAGAGACTGCAGTCCATCGTATTGAGGAGTAAAGCCACATTTACTAGCCGTGTTAACTATCAGTAATGTTTTACCTCTAAAATCAGATAAATTGACTGTATTTCCAGATGTGTCTTCGCAAGAAAAATCGTAAATACTTGTATCCATTTCTTTCTTAAATTTTTTATAATTCGCGTATTATATGTTTAGTAGAAATATAAAGAAATTCATTTAAGGAGAAAACGTGGAATACAGGAAGCTAGGAAATACAGACATTGATGTAAGTGTAATTTGTTTAGGAACTATGACTTGGGGGCAGCAAAATACCATGGAAGAAGGTCATGAACAGATGGATTATGCTCTTGATCAAGGCGTTAATTTTTTTGATGCTGCAGAACTTTATCCAATCCCTCCTAAAGCAGAAACACAAGGTAAAACAGAAGAATACATAGGGTCATGGTTTAAGAAAACTGGCAATAGAGAAAAAGTTATCTTAGCAACCAAAGTAGCAGGTAGGAGCCCTATGAGTTGGTTTAGGGGAGAGGGAACAAAATTAGATAGAGAAAATATTGAAACGGCTGTTGATGCTAGTTTAGAAAGGCTACAAACAGAATATATAGACCTTTATCAGCTACATTGGCCAGACAGGCCATTGAGCATGTTTGGATCGGGGGGTATTGGCTATAAGCACATTGATTCGGAAAGTATTCCAATAAATGAAACATTGCAAGTGTTATCTGATCTTGTAAGCAGCGGCAAGATAAGATACGTAGGACTATCGAATGAAACCCCTTGGGGTTTGTCTGAGTTTCTTAAGTATTCTGAAATGAATGACCTCCCTAGAATCGTTTCGGTACAAAATGCTTACAATTTTCTAAATAGGACTTATGAACAAGGAATGTCAGAGTATTCCCACAGATCTCAAGTAGGTTTATTAGCTTATTCACCTTTAGCGCAAGGTTATTTAACCGGAAAATATATTGATGGCGCAAGACCTGAGGGATCTAGAACGGCACTTTTTGAGAGAGGGGACAGGTACGAAGTTCCTGGAGCAAATGAAGCCATTAAATCGTATGTGGATTATGCAGAGTCAATTGAAATGGACCCTTCAGTCATGGCTAACGCTTTTGTGAATTCAAGAGATTTTGTTACTTCTAATATTATTGGAGCTACCACAATGGAACAATTGAAATTAGCTGTAGGTAGCATCGAAGTTAAATTAGACGATGAGAATCTTAAAGCAATTGAAGAAATACATAGGAATAATCCTAATCTCTGTCCTTAAATTTGAATACTGAAAATCTATCTTGGGAGTGGAAGTCTTTTGGCGAGCTACAAAGAGATGAGCTATATGAGATTTTAAGGTTTAGACAAGAGATTTTTGTAGTCGAACAAAAATCTTGGTATCTAGATACAGACGGACTAGATCAATGCAGTTTACATTTGTTGGTTTTAGATAAAGGGAACTTAATCGGCTATTTGAGATTAACGCCTCCCGGTAAAAAATATACAGAGACATCAATTGGAAGAGTTTCAATTAATGAAGGTTATCGAGGAGAAAGATTAGGTGATAACTTGTTAAGTATGGGGATAGAGAAAGGTAAGGAGGTTTATGGATCTGGGTCCTGTAGAATTTCTGCTCAAGAATATCTTATTTCTTATTATGAAAAACATGGATTTAAAGTTCAAGGAAACCCATATGATGAAGATGGAATATCACACATTGAAATGTTGTTAGATGGATAATCTAGTCAAACATCAGTCAATTTTAGCCTTAGGTTTAATTTTAGGAATACTTTTAGCTGCATTGGCTATAGTTGAGAAGAGCAATATAACTGATCAAAATTGGGCTGCTAAGATAGAGGATCAGCTAATTCCTTACGAAAGATACCAAATGCAATTAGAAGGCTTAGCAAAAGATAAGAGGTCACCTTTAACTGAACAGGATAAGGAATACGTCCTTGAAAGGATGATAGAAGAAGAATTATTGATTAAAAGAGCTATAGATTTAGGAATGTTAGAAAATAACCCAATGGCAAGAGGAACAATTGTTCAGCAAATGATAAAGAATATAGTTACTGAAGGTTCGCGCGTAGAACCTAAGGAAAAAGAATTAATTGAATTTTTTCAAGAAAATATAGGTTTCTTTACTAAAGCCAATAGACTCAGAGTGAGACAAATTTATTTCTCGAAAGATGACTTTGGAAGTGAAGTTTTTGAACAAGCAAAAGATGCTTTTGCTCGACTTAATAAAGGTGAGCCTTTTGAAGAAGTTGCTTTAAGTGGAAGTAAGTCAGCTCTTAAGATTCCGGATACTCTTATGAATTTAAGTAAGGTTAGGGAATACATTGGCCCTTCTCTAATGAGGGAGGCCCAATTTCTTAAACCAGGTTATTCTTCAGCACCAAACAAAGTTTCTGGTGGATACAAAATAATTTACTTAGTTGATAGAGAAGATGCTGCTCAACCTGAATATTCCAATATAAGAAACACAGTTTTATCTGAATTTTTAAAAAGAAGAGATGATAAATCGTTAAGAAAATACTTGGATAATCTAAAGAATTGGTATGACGTAACCAGAAACATTAAAGAGTAGAATGTATTCTAGAGCGTCTTTAGCTTTTCTTATCTTAATTTTATCCTCTTTGATTTACTCCCATCAAAGAAGTGAATCTTATTCTCGTTTTGAAATAACAAACGATGATGAAACGGTATTTGTTGAAATTGATTTTAACGTTCAGATTTCAGTGCTTTCTAAAATTAAGTCTAATTTTGATACCTCTTGGGAAAGTAAGCTCCAAGAAGAGGTTTTAAATAGTTATAAAATAGAAGGATCTTGCCAATTAGATCAGGGTCCTTATTTCAAGTCTTCATTAAGCACTGGTTATGTGTCTCTTAGATGGAGACAATCGTGCAAGAAAGAACCAGTAGAAATATTTTTTAACCTTTTCTTTGGTGAAGATCCTGCTCATGTCCATATAGCGACCATAAACATAGATGGGCAACCTTACCCAGAAAAGATATTTACGGTCTCTTCAAAAAGATGGAATGAGCCTTCTTCATTAAATAGAGAAGAAACTTCTGCTTATTCATCCTTTTATGATTACCTAAGGCTGGGTGTACAACATATTCTTACAGGCTTAGACCATATAGCTTTTTTATTAGGATTGTTACTTTTGAACCTTAAAAGGAGGAATTTAATAATAGTGATTACTGGCTTTACTATTGGTCATAGCATTACTCTAGCTTTAGGTGCTCTAAATTACATTACCCCAGCTTCTTTGTTTGTTGAAGCGCTCATTGGATATTCTATCGTTATCGTTGCAATAGAATGTGTTGCTTCAATAACAAAACAATACGCTCTCTATAATAAATATCTACTTTATTCATGGATCTTATTCATCGTTTTCTTTAGTTTAATGGGTAGTCAGAAATATATTTTGGGACTTTTAGGTTTGGGTTTATTTTCTTACTGCTATTTCGGTCTTTCTGAAAGGTTCAAAAATGAGAAGTTAATATTAATTGTTACTATGTTATTTGGGCTCGTGCATGGCTTTGGATTTGCAGGAAATTTATCTTCTATTGGATTAATGCAAGATAGATTTATACCGGCTTTAATAGGTTTTAACTTAGGAGTAGAAGCTGGGCAAATATTAATAATTCTTTCGTTTTTAATTTTAATGTTTTTATTAAAGAGATTGATAAACTTTAGAGTTGACCTACTTAGAATGTATACAGCTTCTGGACTAGCTTGCTTGGGTATTTATTGGTTTGTGGAGCGACTGTTTTAGATAACTCTAATATTTTCCGCTTGAGGTCCTTTTTCAGTATCTTCTACAGAAAATCTCACACGTGTATTTTCTTTTAGTTTTCTTCTGTCTTGGCTCTGCACAGATCTGAGATGAACAAAAAGGTCACCCCCCTTATCTCTTATCAAGAACCCGTAGCCTTTACTGGGGTCGAACCATTTTATAGTTCCAGTTTCGCCTCTAAAGTTTCTTTTTATTTTTCTTCCATAAATATAGCCAATAATGGACAAGAATCCCATAGACCAAAAAATAGCCAAAACAATGAACATTTGTGTGCTTCCCAAAGGCAGTTGATTGCCTGACATATAGGCAATCAAAACCGTGTAAAGACAGGCTATTAATCCGCTTGTTATGAAAGATCTAAAAAACATAGTTAGTTATGAAATTATTATAACTAATTTTAAAAACTTATGATCTAGGTCAGTCTGCTTATTTCTTTTAACTGATCATTAAGGTTATTGAGTTCTATTGAAATCAATTCAAATCTTTCTTTTTGGTCTTGAACTAATTCTTTAGGGGCATTATCAGTGAATTTTTTATTATTAAGTTTTGAAGAGAGCATCTTATGTTCTCTGGACATCTTTTCAATTTTTTTTGTTAGTCTCTGACTCTCCTCTTTAGGGTCAATTAGTCCTTCTAAAGGAATTAAAACTTTCAAGTTTTCAACAACCACTACAGCAGAAGGGGGAAGGTCTTCACCTTCATTGATCCAATCAAGACTTTCTAATCCTGCAATTTCTTTTATTAGATCTGTTAAAACTTCTGATCTATTTTTATCTATTTTGTCTCCATCTTTATAAAACGCTTTTATCTTTTCGGAAGGTTTAATGAGCATTTCACCTCTAATGTTTCTTACTCCAGAAACTATTTCCTTTAGCCATTCAATAGATTTAAATTCATCATCAGAAAAGTTTTCTTTATGCCTCGGAGTTTCAGCAATCATAATACTTTTCTCCGGATTTTGATGAAAAGGCTTAAACTGTAACCATATTTCTTCAGTTATGAAGGGCATAATAGGGTGAGCAAGTCTTAAAGTTTTTTCTAATAGACTCACCATAGATTTAACTATTCTAGAATTATCTTTGCTTTTCTTCGAAAGTTTAATTTTTGATAACTCTATATACCAATCACAAAACTCATACCAAATAAATTCATAGATAGCTTTGGTAGCTAAATCAAACCTAAAACTCTCAAAGGCATCATTGACCTTCTTAGCAGTTAAGTTGAATTTATAATTTATCCATTTTTCAATTAAATCTTCATTAAGCTCCTCTGACACGCCAGAAGTTTCAATTTGTATCTCAATAAACCTTGAAGCGTTCCAAAGTTTATTACAGAAGTTTCTATAACCTTCAACACGTTTCATATCGAAATTAATATCTCTTCCACCTGTTGCTAGAGAACAAAAGGTCAGTCTTAGTGCATCGGTGCCGTAAGCATGAATTCCTTCCGGGAAGTCTTTTTTAGTCTGGTTTTCAATTCTCTCTTTCATTTGAGGTTGCATAAGTCCCTCTGTGCGTTTTGTAGATAGGTCAGATAGATTTATCCCATCTATAATGTCGAGAGGGTCTAGAGTATTGCCTTTAGATTTAGACATTTTGACTCCCTCAGAATCCTTAATTAGTCCATGTATCAGTATCTTTTTGAATGGAACTTCAGAAATAAAATGAGTAGTCATCATAATCATTCTAGCTACCCAAAAGAAAATAATGTCAAAACCAGTTACTAGAACACTTGTAGGATGGTATCTAGATAAGAGATTGTCTTTTTTGGGCCATCCTAAAGTAGAAAAGGTCCATAACGCTGCAGAAAACCAGGTATCTAAAACATCTTCATCTTGACGAAGTTCTATATTCTTAAGACCATATTTTTCTCTTACTTCATCTTCTGATCTACCTACATATATATTCTCTTCTTCATCGAACCAAGCCGGTATCCTATGACCCCACCACAGTTGCCTGCTTATACACCAGTCTTGAATGTCATCCATCCAATTAAAATAAGTATTTTCCCAATTTTTTGGAATAAACCCCGTCTCATTTTCTTGAACTACTCTAATTGCTTCTTTAGACATTTTTTTAACATCCACAAACCATTGATTAGTAATAATTGGTTCTAATACTGAATCACTTCTTTGACTCTTAGGTATTTGTATTTTATAAGGTTCTATTTTGTTTAAAAGACCCAATGATTCCATCTCTTTTAATATTTCTTTCCTGGCATCGCTTGTTGTCAAACCTTGGAATTTATTAGGAACAGATTTATTCAATGTCCCGTCTAGATTTAAAATATTAATAAGTTCTAGATCATGCCTTTTTCCTATTTCAAAATCATTAAAGTCGTGAGCTGGAGTTATCTTGACGCAACCCGTTCCAAACTCTGAATCTACATAAGCGTCCTGGATTATAGGGATTCTTCTATTAGTTATAGGCAATGTTACGAACTGGCCTATTAATTCTTTAAACCTTTCATCTTCAGGATTAACGGCTACAGCTGAATCGCCTAGCATAGTTTCCGGTCTTGTCGTTGCTACTGTTATGGTCCGCCCATTTTCAACAGGATAGTCAAAATGCCATAAAAATCCTGACTCTTCTTCAGAAGTTACTTCAAGATCAGATAGTGCTGTCTGCAAGACTACATCCCAATTAACTAACCTTTCTCCTCTATAAATTAAACCTTCATCAAATAAAGAAACAAAGACCTCCTTGACAGCTAAATTAAGGTCTTCGCTCATTGTGAAAGCTTCTCTAGACCAATCTACCGATGCACCTAATCGTCTTAGTTGTTGTGTTATTGTGCCGCCTGATTTTTCTTTCCATTCCCATACTCTTTTTTCAAAAGCATCTCTTCCTATGGATTCTTTAGTTTTTCCTTCAGACTCTAGTTGTCGTTCTACTACCATTTGAGTTGCTATACCCGCATGGTCTACACCAACTTGCCATAAAACGTCGAAACCTGACATTCTTTTGTGTCTGATTAGGGCATCCATAAGAGTATTTTGAAAACCATGACCCATATGCAAAGTCCCTGTTACATTTGGGGGAGGAATCATGATGCAAAATGGTTCCTTTTTTTCATCAGGTATAGCAGTAAAGTAACCTGAAGACTCCCATTCATCGTAGATTTTCTTTTCTATACCTTTAGGTTCGTAATTTTTTTTCATATTTGATCTAAAAATTCAGGCTTTAGTCCAACTTTTTTGCACTCAGACCAAGTTGCTGCAGCTTTCTTTCTTAACTTTGCTCCGTCCATGATAACTAACTGATAATAAGTTTCATAATCATCCAAGGAAATTGGCATATCTGGCGATATATTTATTAGGGAACTAGATTTAGTTGAGAATTTAGTTCCTGGGTATCCTATCCTAATAGGTTCATCTGAATCCTGTTTATGAGTAAGTTGGTGGGGAAGTAAAACTTCTTTTGGTATTTCCCATAAAAGTTCATTAAGTTTTTCTGCTTGTTTTAGATTGTCGCAATAAATATCTATTGTATTTGATCTCTTAAAACCTTCTTCACCTAAGTATAGTTTGGCAGTTAATTCGCACGAGAATTTCAGTGCTTCTTCAAAAGATGAGCCAGAAGCTATAAATTTAGCTTCAAGCATATTTACGCTTTATCAATCAAATATTGGCTTAGTAGAGGAACTGGCCTTCCAGAACCGCCTTTAGCTAGACCTTTATAACTTGCTGTTCCTGCAACATCTAAATGAGCCCAAGAATAATCCTTAGTAAATCTTGATAAGAAACAAGCAGCAGTTATTGTTCCAGCTCTTCCTCCAATATTAGCTATATCAGCAAAATTGCTGTCCAGATCTTTTTGATACACATCCCAAATAGGAAGTTGCCAAGCTTCGTCTGAAGACTTTTGACCAGCATCTAATAGTTCTTTAGCCAGTTTATCGTCATTGCTCATTAAGCCAGAAGTTGAGTATCCTAATGCCATGATTACTGCACCTGTAAGCGTAGCTATATCTACTACTGATTTAGGTTTGAATCGCTTGACATAAGTAAGTGCATCGGCAAGAACAAGTCTTCCCTCAGCATCAGTATTTAAAATTTCAACCGTTAACCCAGACATGGTTCTAACTACATCTCCTGGCTTAGTCGCTTTACTTCCCGGCATGTTTTCTGCGCTTGCAACAATACCAACTACATTTATAGGAAGCTTTAATTCAGAAACAACTTGCATCGTCGCAATAACACTAGCTGCACCACACATATCAAACTTCATTTCATCCATAGTGGCTCCTGGCTTAAGACTTATCCCACCAGTATCAAAAGTAATGCCTTTCCCTACTATTGCATAAGGCTGTTCGTCTTTCTTACCCCCCTGATAAGACATAGAAATTAGTTTAGATTCTTGAGCACTTCCATTACCAACAGAAAGCAAACAATCCATTCCCATTTTTTTCATTTCCTTTTCTCCAAAAACTTTACAACTAAGTTTCGCATAATTTTTTGCTGCAGATCTTGAAGTTGAAGCTAAATAAGAAGGGGTGCAGATATTTCCCGGAAGATTGGCTAGGTCTTTTGCGGCGTTCATACCTTGCCCAACAACTTGACCAGTTTTTAAAGCTTTTCTTTGCTTATTTGCAGAAAGCGAAGAATCCAAATAGATATTTACCTTTTTTAAATGATTAACTGCTTTATTCTTTTTATTTAGTTTGGCGTCGTAGGTGTACACCTTGTTTTCTAAGAAAGCTGACGTTTTTTGCAAAAACCAAGAATCAGAGTGCGAATTATTTGAATATTTTAGAGAAGGAAAACATATAGAGGCATTTTTAGATTTGCTGGATTTAACTGAATTTAAGGTGGAGTTAAGGATTTTGTCTAGATTTTCACAGGATAAAGATTCTTTTGCCTTACCAAAACCTATTAAATACAGTCTTTCTGCAGACAATCCTTCAGGAGAAGCTATATAAGCTTGTTGGCCAACTTTTCCTTCAAATTCCTTTCTTTTTGCTAGTTTTTTGATTACCCCATTAGTGGCTTTATCTATCTTAGATGACAATGGATTTAAGACTCTGCCTTCATTAACTCCAACAATAAGAGAGTCCGTTTTAACCTTAAGGATGTTATTTTTTAGTTCTTGTTGTAAGGCTATTGATAGTCTTTTTTTCATTTTTGCTCCTCTTTCTAATTTTTATAAATTCTAATACTTTTTTCCTAAGAATAAATTAATTTAAACTTCATTAAAGATTAATGGTCAAATACAGAGTAGGATTGGCCCATTAAGTATTAAATTCTTAGTTATGATCTTAAATCGTTACTTTCTAAAAAACATTTTCTCATATACAGCCTCGGTAAGCGTAATTTTTCTTTTGATAATAGTTTCATCAAGATCTATACAATACTTAGATCAGGCGGCAAGAGGAGAAATGAATCCAGAATCAGTTTTCTGGATCATACTTTTTAGACTCCCAGAATTTGGGCAAATTATCTTACCACTCAGTTTTTTTATAGGCATTGTTTTAACTTTAGGCAAGTTAAGATCAGAAAGTGAATTTATTGTCATGCAACAGAATGGTTTCTCTTTTAAAAGACTGCACACGCTGCTCATCGCTTGTAGCGCATTAATTTGCACAATAATCTTCTCTCTATCGGCATGGTTAACTCCTAAATTTGATCTTCAAATAAAGGACATGCTTCAGCAAAAAACTTTAAAAGAAAAGATAATTTCTTTAACCCCGGGAGAGTTTCATAAAGTCAACGAGTCTACACTTGTGTACTCTAAAGAAAGTTTAAATGAAGAGTTAACTAAAGTATTTATAAAAAATAAAACCAAAGGAAATCAGGTGAAAGAATTTTTTGTATTTGCTGAGAAGGCTTATGTTAAAGGAAATACGGAAGAGACTATGTACTTAAATGATGGAAGCATTTTCTTTTTGGACGAAGCGGAGAAGTTTTCAAAATTATCATTTGAGGAAATGAAGTTTAAAGTTAATCTAGAATCTAATGATAATCTTAAAAATGAACAAGATAAGAATTCACTAGACTCATCAAATATAACTTGGCTATTATCTCTTTGTGTTATGACGATAATAAGTATTTTCTTGGCAGTTCCTCTAAGCAATTCCAGTCCAAGAGAAGGTCGATACAAAAGAGTGTTGCCTGCATTACTAGTTTTTTCTTTGTATTTAGGTCTATTAATCGCCAGCAGAGGGGCTAGCGATCTGTCTCCTGTAAATCAAATTACTTCAATGGTATTTATCCATTTTGTTTTTTTGATATTTGCCTTTTATCTGTATTTTAGAACTAATCAAAGAGCTTAAATATGAATTTATTTTTAGGAGACCTTATAGATAAGAATATCTCTATGAGAGTTCTGTCTAGTATATGTGTAGTTGGTTTGGCTATTATTTCTCTAGATTTTATATTTACGATTCTTTCTGAATTATCAGACCTATCTGAAAATTATGGCTTAACTGACGCCCTTTTATATTCTATCTTTTCACTACCTTATTCAGCCTATGATTTTCTTTCTTATATTTGTTTGATAGGTGTATTGGTCGCTCTAGGAAGCTTATCTGAAGAAGGGGAGATCACGGCAGCAAGAGTTTTAGGTAAATCTGATATAAATATAATATGGGCTTCCATCAAGCCAGTGATTTTGGTCTTAATTGTAGGCGCTTTAAGCTCTCAATTTTTTATCCCTGGTCTATCACAAAATTCTGAGGAAACTAGATTGCTTAAACAAAATAGAATTAGTTTAGAGGACGGGTATTGGTTAGCTTCTGATTCTTCTGTTAGTTACTTTAAATCAGCGCCTAATTCTAATTCCATTCAAGATGTTATTATTTATAGATTAAATGATTCTCACCAATTAAAGGAGATTACAACAGCCGAAGAGGCAAATAAGATTGGTAATTCATGGAGTCTATTAAATCTAGAAATATTTGATGTTGATAGTGGGGCTAAAAAATCCTTAAGAGAGATGGAATGGGCAGAAGGGCCTCAAAAAGAGGACTTTAATCTTATACTTTCACCAAAATATTTTTCACTTACTAACCTTTATAAAAATGTAAATGAAGAACAGTCTCAATATAGACAGAATGTTCTTTTATTGGAATTTTGGAGAAAGGCTCTTCAGCCAATTTTCTCAATTTTATTGGCTATACTTGCTGCTTCCTTTATATTTGGTCCCGCTAGGGATCAGAAAATAGGACAAAGAGTCTTAACAGGAATAATACTAGCTTTTTCTTTAAGTATCTCTCAAAGACTATTTGAAAGTATGGCCTTAGTTTCCTTTTTATCACCACTTGTATCTGTAATGATTCCTATTTTTATAGTTTTAGGATTAACTGTTTTGGCTTGGAAAGTTAAGTCTTTTTAATATCAATAATTTGAGTACTTGTAAGCAAGTCTGATAGAGATTTATTTTCTCTATGAAACAAGATAAGGAAATACCCGATTCCAAGAATTAGTAAAGAAATTACGGAAATCAAACATCTAAATAAACATAATTTAACGGACAGTTCCTTCTCTTCACAGATCAATTTAATTTTCCAAGCTTGCATGCCTAATGTTTGGCCGTTATTTGAAAGCCAAAAGTATGTATAGAAACACGGACCACTTAAAGTAATAATTAAAAACTGAATTAAGCTTGTAAAACTATTTCCATCAGTGGAACCTCCATTTACAACAACCAGTAACAAGCTTAAAGAAAGCATTATCCCAACGACAGCTAATGTGTCATAAATAAGAGAAAATACTCTTTTAAAAAAACCAGCACCTTTCATAATAGTTTGGTCATAATAAATTTATTGATTATTCTATATATAAATAAGGAACATATTATGAATGAATTAGCAAAAGCAAGTAACGACACTTATTTTTTAGGACATCCTAAGGGCTTAGTAACTCTTTTTTTAACAGAGATGTGGGAAAGAATGTCTTATTACGGAATGAGAGGTTTATTGGTTCTCTTTATGACAAGAGAAGTAGTAGAGGGGGGTTTAAACTTAGATACAGGTACAGCCATGGCTATTTATGGAGTATATGGAGCCTCAGTTTATTTCTTGTGCGTTCCCGGAGGGTGGGTAGCAGATAAGATTTTTGGGGCTCAAAGAACAGTATTAATAGGTGCGATAATTATTACTCTAGGACATTATATTCTTGCCTTACCTTTTGAAAAAACCTTCTTTTTAGGACTTGTGTTTGTTTCCATAGGAACTGGACTCTTAAAGCCAAATATTTCGACTATAGTAGGCCAGCTTTATAAGCCTGGAGACATAAGAGTCGACGCTGGATATACAATTTTTTATATGTCCATAAATATAGGAAGTATGTTAGGTTTTCTAGTTTGTGGTTATCTAGGAGAAAAGGTTGGATGGCATTGGGGCTTCGGGGCTGCTGGAGTAGGGATGACCTTTGGAGTAATTCAATATATTTTTTCAAAATCTTCTTTAGGAGAAGCAGGTTTGAGACCCACTCTTGATGAAGCAGAAAATAGCTCTAGATATTTTTCAATTTTTTCCATCTTTTCTTTCTTATTATCTCTTGTAATTATTTCCGCTTTTATAGGGTTATGGAGTATTGATCCAGAATTGCTTAATCAACTAATAGTATATTTGATATTATTAGTTGCTATCTTTTACTTCGTATATTTGTATTTATTTGCTGGGTTAAATAAAGCCGAGAAAGGTAATATTTCAATGTTGTTATTATTATTTATAGGTTCAGTTCTTTTCTGGGCAGGTTTTGATCAAGGAGGTTCTTCATTAAATCTATTTGCTAAGGACTATACTGATTTATATATTTTAGGGTGGGAAATGCCAGCAACTTTCCTCCAAGTAGCTAACCCTCTAATGGTAGTTATTTTTGCACCTTTCTTTGCTGCTTTCTGGATAAATTTAGGAAAACGAAACTTAGATTTGGATACGCCTCAGAAATTTGCTCTTGGGTGCTTCTTAATGGCTGTAGGATTCTTTGTTATGATCTTTGGCGTCGAGGTTGCTCTTGAAAATGAGAAAGCTGGTGTTAAATGGTTATTATTAACTTACCTCTTTCATACGCTAGGGGAACTGTGTTTAAGTCCAGTTGGACTGTCAGCCACTGCGAAATACGCCCCTAAAAAATATAAAGGACAGATGATGGGTATATGGTTCTTATCTTCTTCTTTGGCTGCTGGTTTGGCTGGATTGCTTGCAAGTAAATCACTTGAATCGGGCATATCTTCAATGCCAGACCTTTTTATGCAGATTATCATCGCTTTATGCGTTGTTGGAATACTACTTTTGATTTCAAATAGATTCGTCAAAGCAAAAGAATTAGAGGAATAAAAAATGAAAAGTTACTTATTGGTCTTTCTTAGTATTTTTATGATTTCTTGTGAAGATATTTCAAAAAAAACAAAACTCTTTATCTTTGACTGTGGTCTATTGGAACTGGAGGATATTAGTAATTTTAGTTTAAAGAACACTGATACAGACGTAAGAGATTTATTTGTACCTTGTTACCTAATAGAACATCCTAAAGGAAAACTTTTATGGGATGCTGGATTGCCTATAGAGATCGCTGGACAAGGCGTCTTTACAAGACCTAATGGAATAAAGGTTTCTTATAAAAAATCATTATTGGATCAATTAGATGAAATTAATATCTCTCCAGATCAAATAGATTTCGTTGCAATTTCACATATGCATTGGGATCACGTAGGGGCATCTTCACTTTTTCCTGAGTCCACGTTATTAATACAAGAAAGAGAGTACGAAGCAGCTTTTATTAAAGCAGATGAATATGATGTTTTTAATTTGGATGATTATTTTTCCCTTACCAAGAATCCAAGAGTTTTATTAAGCGGAGATCATGATGTTTTTGGAGATGGTGCAGTGATTATTTTGTCTGCGCCAGGTCACACCCCTGGTCACCAAGCTTTATTGGTTAATTTAGAGAATGATGGAGCTATTATACTATCTGGAGACTTGTATCATTTTGAAATTTCAAGATCTATACAGGCTGTTCCTGTTTTTAATACAGATAAAGAAGAAACCCTTAGATCTATGAAAAAAATAGAAGATAAGGTTATAAAAGAGAATGCTCAGTTTTGGATTGAGCATAGTTTAGAGTTAGCAAATGGTTTAAAGCTATCTCCAGAATTCTATAATTAAATATTAGAAAGAAGACTTGATAGTATTGTTTTATATATTTTATTTAATTCTTCTAAATCTGTTTTTCTTACCGACTCATTAACTTTGTGTATAGAGGCATTTCCCGGTCCAAGTTCAACAACTTGAGCTCCAGTTGGGGCAATAAATCTGCCATCAGAAGTTCCTCCATCTGTAGTACAAACAGGTTCAGTCCCTACAACATCTTTTATTGAGTTTGTTACAGCTGCTATGAGTTCTTTTTCTGTGGTAAGGAAAGGTTTTCCACCTACTACCCAATGAATTTCATACTCGAGATTGTATTTATTCAAAATTGACTCAACATCAAGTTTTATTTGTTCTACAGATGTTGAAGGAGAGTGGCGTACGTTTAAATCCAATACTAAGCTTCCTGGAATAACGTTTGAAGCACCTGTCCCAGAATTTAAGTTAGATATTTGCAAAACGCTGTCCTGAAATCTATCCGTTTCGTCCTTCCAGCTAAGCTTTGAGAGTTCTGCAAGAGGAGAGGAAAAACTATGAATAGGATTGTTAGCCTTATCTGGATAAGCAACATGACCTTGAGTTCCTATAACTTTAATTTTGGCAGAGATTGAACCTCTTCTGCCAATTTTTATAACATCTCCTACTCTATTATCTGAAGTTGGTTCTCCAACCAGGCACCATGTAATTTTTTCGTCTTTTTTTTCAAGATATTCAACAACTTTGCTTACTCCATCTACAGCAGGACCTTCTTCGTCGCTGGTTAGTAATACTCCTATTCTTCCTGATAAGGTTGGTTTTTCTTCTAGGAAATCTTCAATTGAAGTGACGAAAGCTGCAACACTTCCTTTCATATCAGCTGATCCTCTTCCTACTAAAAATGAATCTTTGTCTGTTGCTATAAAAGGATCGCTTTCCCAATCTTCGATCGGACCTGGAGGCACTACATCAGTGTGACCTAGGAAGGTAAAAATAGGCCCTGAATCTCCAAAAGTTGCCCAAAGGTTATCTACGTCCCCAAACCTCAGATATTCAATTGAAAAACCAATGTTTTTTAGTCTTTCAGCGACAATAGTCTGACAACCTGCATCATCAGGTGTCACTGATTTCCTTGATATTAACTCTTTTGTTAAATCTAGTACCTTGCTCATCTTTTAGCTCAATCGTTCTTATGAAGTGTTTCATTTAAAATTACACTTTTACCATTTGGCTTGCATTGAATGGCTCCTGTAAGCGAATTTCTTATGAACAGTAGGTCATCTTGACCTGATAAAGTTGATGCTTTGACTGTCTCAATCAGCTCATTATCAGGATTTAAGATCTCTACTTTAGAGCCTCCGGTTAGATATAAGCCTGCCTCAATGATACATCTATCTCCAAGCGGAATTCCTAATCCCGAATTGGCACCTAATAAACAATCTTCTCCTACAGATATCTTTATATTGTTCCCACCCGATAAAGTTCCCATAGTGCTGCATCCTCCTCCAAGATCAGAATTTTTACCAACAACAACTCCAGCTGATATTCTTCCTTCAATCATTGATGGCCCAAGTGTCCCCGCATTAAAATTAACAAATCCTTCATGCATTATTGTTGTTCCTTCAGACAAATAAGCACCTAACCTCACTCTGTTAGCATCAGCAATCCTTACACCATTTGGAATCACATAGTCTGTTAAACAAGGAAACTTATCCAGCGATCGTACATACAATGAATCGTATTCAGACCTTAATTCATCAAGGTCATTAGGGTGAATAGGACCTTGGTTTGTCCACGCTACATTAGGCAGGGCACTAAATATCCCTTCTAAATTGATAGTATTTGGCTTAACTAACTTCATTGATAAGAGATGTAATTTTAAATACGCATCTTTAACGTCTTCAATTGAAGTATCTTTATTTATTTTATGAACAATAAATTTTTGTCTTTCTTTTACTATTTGACCCTCAGTTTTGGATAATTTAACAAAATCAGAACCATCTTTTTCCATCTGTTGGTAAACAGAGTCCAGAGACTCATATTCATCTTTATGGTCATTCTTGCAAACTATTTTGGTATAACGAATAGCTAATATTTCACCATTAAGGCTTGTAGAAGCTACACCTGTAGCTATAAGAGGAAATGTGTCCATTTTCGTATTATAAGTTTTGGTTTAGCTCAAAGATATATTAAATATTTAGAAAAAGGATTTAAACCTTTGTGTAGGTCTGATTCACTGCTGTAAGAGCTTGTTCAATAATTTCTGTTTCATGAACTATAGCTATTCTCACAAAGCCTTTTCCAGGGTTAACTCCCTCATTTTCAACAGCCAGATAAGATCCAGGCAAAACAATCACATTACTTTCTTCATAAAGTCTTTTTGCAAACAATTGATCATCACTAGGCACCTTCAGCCAAATATAGAATCCTCCTGGAGGGCGCATGATTTTGGGAACATCCTGAAGGGCTGAAATAGCAATCTCATATTTTTTATCATAATCCCTTCTATTCTTTTCTACGTGTGAAGAATCATCCCAAGCCCAAGAGCTAGCCATTTGCGTTGGTAAAGATAAGGTTACCCCATGGTAGGTCCTGTACAACAAAAGATCATTGATGATTGATTCATTTGCGGTAATGAATCCAGATCTTAGACCAGCTAAATTTGACCTTTTAGAAAGACTATGAAAAACAACTGCTTTTGAATTATTCTCAGTTATATCGCAAGATTCAAGTAGCCCTGGAGGCGATGCATGCGAACTTTCATAAATATCCGTATAGCACTCATCAGAGCAAACAAGAAAATCATATCTTTCTGCTAGATTTAGAAGATATAAATATTCATCTTTATCAATGCAATATCCTGTTGGATTAGAAGGGGAACAAAGAATAAGTAGCTGGCAATCCTTCAATACATTTTCTGGTATATCTTTAAAATTAGGCTTGAAATTATTTTCTTCTAAGGAATTTACGTAATAGGTTGAAGCATCTGCCATGGTTGCCGCACCTTCGTAAATTTTATAAAAAGGATTAGGAATAATTACAGTAGGATTTTTCTTCGAAGTATCTATTGTTGCTTGAATAAAAGAAAAAATACCCTCTCTTGATCCAGATATAGGTAAAACGTTTTTATCTGAATCTATAGATTTAATGCCAAATCTACTTTTTAACCAGTTGCAATAAGATTCTCTTAGAAAATATTCTCCTTTAGAAGTTGGGTATTTTGAATATAAATTAGAATGCTTATTTAAGAGATTTAGTGCTTTTTTAGGAGGAATATTCTTTGGTTCTCCAATATGAAGACCTAAAGTCTCTTCAGGGTTATTTTCAACAGTAGATAAAAGCTCTCTTAAGAAGTAAAAAGGGTACTCAGTCAAAGAATCTAGATTTTTATTCATTTGTTTATACCGCTCAAAGAAACACTCATATCATTAACTAACCTTTCAAGATCCTTCTTCTTTAAATAAGGGGTATTTTCTTTTGAGGTAATACAGAACTTGTCCTCAGCACGTTCTCCATAAGTTGCTATTCTGGCTTTTCTAATTAAAGCGCCATGGTCAAGAAATACCTGACAAATAGAAGCTAATAAACCCGGTCTATCTGAAGTTTTGATATCAATCTCTGTCCATCTGTGAGTCATATCGTGTTTATACTCAATTATTGTATCTGTATTAAAGTGCTT
>Ga0206683_10000451_pt1 | contig 30376 bp, 27 predicted proteins | sample M280m12015metaG_FD_155483 | JGI IMG/M metagenome (GOLD analysis project Ga0206683, IMG submission 155483) | Ammonia-oxidizing marine archaeal communities from Monterey Bay, California, United States - M2 80m 12015 | ecosystem: Environmental > Aquatic > Marine > Intertidal zone | place: USA...
CAGCTGTTTTAGAGTCTAACGACTAAGTCAGTTATTGGAGAACATCACGCATACAATCCAATAAACGGGTCTGACAAGTTCAGACCCGTTTTTGGTTCACGAATAAAAAAAGAAATAAAATGAAATATTAATTAGTATCAATATATTTTAGATATGTCTAAAGACAATATTTTTCTAAGAGAGGCCTCATATGATGATAAAGAACAAATCGCTGAGGTCTTATTAGATTTTTATAATATGAATGATCATGATGAGGCAATAAAGTCTTTTACTAAAGAGTTAGAAAAAGATTTTCATTATTTAGTTGCTGAAGAGGATGGGAAAATAAATGGTCTAGTAACATGGTTGATGCATGGCCTTCCAAAACATGGTTTATTTGAATTAGATAGAATTTGTATACTTTCTGATGCCAGGGGTAAAGGGGTAGGACGAAAACTTGTAGATAAATTAATTCTGGATGCAAGAAAATGGTATGATAAAGAAGGAGAGAGCATAAGGAAACTCTATTTATTAACCCATGAAGACAATAAAAATGCCCATATTTTTTATGAAAAAGTTGGTTTTGTTCATGACGCAACCTTAAAAGATCATTATTATAAAAATCAAGATGAGCGCGTCTATGTCATGTTTTTCTAATTTATTATAAATATATACGAATGAATTAATATGTGTGGTATTGTAGGTTATATAGGCAATAAAGATCCTGTCCCTATTTTGTTGAAAGGATTAAAACGATTAGAGTATAGAGGTTATGATTCTTCAGGGATTGCTCTTCTTCAAGATAATAATTTGGCTCATATTAAAAGAGCAGGAAAAGTTTCTGATTTGCAAACATTAGTTGATGATTCTTCCATAAATGGGAACTGTGGAATTGCTCACACACGCTGGGCAACACATGGAATTCCAAATGATATTAATGCGCATCCACATTTAGATCATACAGGGAAAATCGCTCTAGTCCATAATGGAATATTTGAAAATTATAAAACGATCAAAAAGCTACTTGAAAAACAAGGTATTCAGTTTACTAGCGATACAGATACTGAAGTTATCGTACAGTTAATTTCTGAATTATATTATAATAATGAAAAATTAACCTTCGAAGATTCTGTAAGAGAAGCACTTCAAGAAGTTGTTGGCGCTTATGGTATTGTTGCACTGTGTGCTGATGAACCAAACAAAATAATAGCGGCACGGATGGGAAGTCCACTTGTATTAGGTGTAGGCGAAGGAGAATATTTTTTGGCAAGTGATGCATCACCCATTATTGAGCATACAAGAAACGTGATATATTTAGATGACAACGAATTTGTTATAATAGATAATGAAGAGTATTCAATTTCAAATATAAAATCAAAAAAAATAATTAGTAAAACTCTTACAAAAATTGATCTCACAATTGAAGAAATCGAGAAAGGCGAATTTCCCCATTTTATGTTAAAGGAAATTCATGATCAAAAACACTCTATAAGCGATACAATGCGAGGACGGTTAAATCTCGATGATGGGACAACCAATTTAGGAGGTATTTTAAATTATTTACCTAATATCCTATCAGCATCAAGAGTTTACATTACTGCTTGTGGAACCTCTTGGCACGCTGGATTAATTGGGAAACATTTAATTGAAGAGTATGCTCGAGTGCCTGTACATGTTGAATATGCATCTGAATTCCGGTACCGAAATGCTATAATTGATCCTAATACAATAGTCATAGCAATTAGCCAATCTGGGGAGACAGCTGATACCTTTGCAGCTATAAAAAAAGCAAAAGAACTCGGTGCTATTACTCTTGGTATTTGTAATGTGGTTGGAAGTTCAATTTCTCGAGAAACAGATGCAGGTATTTTTACGCATGCAGGACCAGAAATAGGTGTTGCTTCAACAAAAGCATTTACTGCGCAAGTAACAGTCCTCATAATGCTTGCGCTAAATATTGGTAGGAAAAAGGGGTTATCAAAAGATCGAGGAAAAGAATTAATTAATGCACTAAAGAGAATCGATCAAGATGTTTCAAATATTCTTAGCAATATTGATAATATTAAGAATGTTGCTAAATTGACATCAACAGCTAATAATTATCTATACCTTGGCAGGGGAATTAATTTCCCAGTTGCATTAGAAGGGGCGCTAAAATTAAAGGAAATATCATACATCCATGCTGAAGGTTATCCTGCTGCAGAAATGAAACATGGTCCAATTGCATTAATTGATGAAAAAATGCCTGTAGTTTTTATTGCACCTCAAGATGATACGTTTTATAAAGTCTTATCAAATATAGAAGAAGTAAAAGCACGTGGTGGGATAGTTATTTCAATCACTGATAAAATAAATAGTTCTATAAAATCTATTTCTGATTTTGTGTTAGCAGTACCTAAGACTCATAAATATGTGTTTCCAATAACCAGTTCAATTATTTTGCAAATTTTAGCATATGAACTTGCAGTTTATAGAAAGTGTGAAATTGATCAACCAAGGAATTTAGCAAAATCAGTCACCGTCGAGTAGATTCCTTTGTCCATTTAGAATCAGATGGTAAATACTATTTAATAATAAACCTTTCTATTAAGTCTCAACTTCTCTGTTCAGACTACTCTCACTACAACTCTTACCAACAATTTCTCTACAATCTCTGTATATCACTTAAAAAGGAGGGATTAGGGTACAGGAAAATCTCTTATTACTTAAATCAGAATGGATATAAGACTGTAAGAGGTCATTCATTTCAAAACAACTCTGTGTACTCAATTATATTGAAAGGGAATATCAGAAAAGAAAGAATCAAGAATTTGAAATCACATAAAGATTATGGATATGAATTTGAACTTAGTTTATCAGAAGTTTGAAAAATATTCGTTAAAGTATATTCCAAATTATGGTTTATGGTAAATTTTTTCCTATGAAAGATTATCTAAAAAGTAGTGAATTTTAAGTTTCATTAATAACTTGTATCATAGATGGAATTATATAATATAAAAAATAAAAAACTGACACGAGTTGAATCAAACCCTTTCGACCTTGAGAGGGATATTCAAAATATCATCGAAGAGAACACTCAAGAATTATTTAATCTTCAGTTGGTTTCCACAGAATTCCCAGTTGAAGGATTTAGATTAGATTCGTTGTGTTTTGATGAGGTAAATAAATCATTTGTTATAATTGAATATAAAAAGACCAAATCTTACTCAGTAATTGATCAAGGGTATTCTTATTTGTCTCTTATGTTAAACAATAAGTCAGATTTTATACTGGAGTACAATGAAAACAATAAAGATACATTAAAAAGAGGTGGTGTAGATTGGTCTCAGTCAAGAATCATCTTTATTTCACCATCATTCAATACTTATCAAAAAAATAGTGTCAATTTTAAAGATGTTCCTTTCGAATTATGGGAAATTAAACGATTCTCAAATAATATAATTAGTTTAAATCAACACCTACCTTCATCAACTGAGAGTATTCAAAAGTTTGGGGAAAATAAAAATTCCGTTATTAAATCTGTTAGTAGGGAAGTAAAAGTATATGATGAAGATTTTCATTATAACTCAATTAGTGATAAGAACAAAACTCTGTTTTTAAAGTTAAAAGAGGAAATATTATCTTTTGATGATGTTTTAATTGATAGTAAGAAACATTACATCAGTTTTAAAAAGAATAATGTTATAGTTTGTTATACGATATTTAGAAAAGAACATTTAATAATAGAAATTGTTAAAGGAAATCTCAAAACAGATGGTTCAAAGTCTAAAGGATTTTTTACTTTAGATGATCCAAAAAAAGTTTCTAAAATTTTAAATTTTAAATTTAAAAATGGTACAAAGAGAGAATATTACCATATAAAATTATCTAACATTGAACAGATTGGATACCTTCTACTATTAATCAAACAGAAGTATGATACTTTTGATTAACCCTCTCTCCACTTAATTCTAAAATTCAGTTTGGTAAATTTTATCATATGAAAAATTATCTAATCATATCACTACTATTCCTCTCACTTGGGTATAGTCAAAAAGAATACAATATAAACGACCTTATAGATATGGATAATGGATTGTGGACTATAAAGTTCAGTGATGAACCTATTACGGGTAAAGTATATGGTTACTTTGGTGAAGAAGGTAATCTTAAAAAAGTTTATATGGGTAAACTACTTAATGGAAGATCAGAAGGGAAATTTGTTGATTATTATCATAGTACTGGAAGAAAGAGTCTTGAAAGTTATTTCAAGGATGGGAAACGACATGGATTACATACTTCATGGTATGAAAATGGACAGAAGGAATATGAAGGTAATTTCAAGGACGAGAAAAAAGATGGATTACATACTTCATGGTATGAAAATGGACAGAAGAAAGAAGAAAAAAATTTCAAGGATGATAAACTAAATGGATTATGGACTGAATGGTATGAAAACGGACAGAAGAGTAAAAAATTCAATTACAAGGATGGGGAATTTGATGGACGATATACTTCATGGTATGAAAATGGACAGAAGGAAACTGAAGGAAATTTAAAGGATGGGAAAAAAGATGGATTAATAACTGGTTGGTATGAGAGTGGAAAGAAGAAACTTGAAAAAAATTTCAAGGATGATAAACTAAATGGATTATGGACTGAATGGTATGAAAACGGACAGATGTTAAGTAAAAGAATTTACAAGGATGGGGAATTTGATGGATTAATTACTGAATGGTATGAAAATGGAAAGAAGAGTGGAGAAATCAATTTCAAGAATGGAAAAAAAGATGGATTAACTACTTTATGGTATGAAAATGGAAAGAAGGAATATGAAGGTAATTTCAAGAATGATAAATTAATTTCTTCAAAAAAATGGAACGAAGATGGTTCTGTGAAGGAATAACGATGATAATATTTACTAAAATCCAACGATTTATAGAGAATCAAAAATTGAATAAAAAAACAAAAATATTATTTATCACCACATTATTATTTATTGTTGGGTGTTCAAAACCTGTAGAAGATTCAACACTCATAAAAAAAGATGGATTACAAACTAGATGGTATGATAATGGACAGAAGTGGTTAGAAGAAAATTACAAGGATGGGAAAGAAGATGGATTAACTACTGAATGGTATGAAAATGGAAAGAAAAGGTCAGAAGTAAATTACAAGGATGGGAAAAAAGATGGATTACAAACTAATTGGTATGAGAATGGACAGAAATCCAGGGAAGTAAGATTCAAGGATGACGATTTAGTTTTAATAATAGGTAGATGGAACGAAGATGGTTCTGTAAAGGAATAACGATGATAAGATTTACTAAAACCCAACGATTTATAGAGAATCAAAAATCAGAATAAATTCTAAATGTACAAACGACAAACACCAGTGACTGTCGAGTGAGTTTCGGTAGTAGTTAGGAATAATTTAGGAGATCTATGAAATTTAATTCTGATAAAATACCTCAATATTACTCCATTAGCATGTTGTGTATTTTAATTTTCACGATTGTTTTTGAACTGTATGTATATTTTGAAAGAGGATATGTTACTTGGGACCAAGGGTTTTGGATATTTTTTCTCATTACAACTAATTTGATGAATATTGATTATTGGAAAGGATATTTTTCTAAAGATTAACCTTCTCTCCACTCAATCCCAAAATTTTTGATATTTTTAAGATTCAGTTTTAACAAAATTAAGAAAGATAACCTTCAATAGAAGAAAGGATTTATTAAATGAGAGAAGTAAGTAAACAAGGTAGTTGGGGAACAGGAAATACAATATTAGTTAGTACTAATATTATGTATATAAAATTAAGTGATGACAAAGTGGAAGAGGGTAAAATATTTGATTATATAGATATGAAATGTGGACAAGGGTGGGAGATTAAAGGTTTTGATAATAGAGAAGTAATACTACAAAAAAATAAACTTAGTAAGTAAACTTTTATCTCCACTCAATCCTAAAATTTTTATATAATAAGTATTTCTAGTACTTGAAGTGTTTTATTCTTTCGCCTTCATCGCCAATTTTTGTCATCGCTTCAATACCCATATCAATATGTAAATCAACATATTTTCTAGTAACAGCTTTGTCTTTTTCTTCAGTTTTTATTCCTTCGGGTATCATAGGGGTATCGCTTACTAATAGTAAAGCTCCTCTATTAATTTCATTAGCAAAGCCAGTTATGAAAATTGTAGCAGTTTCCATATCTATACCCATAACACGCACCTTTCGTAGATATTTTTTAAAATCTTCATCATGTTCCCATACTCTTCTATTTGTTGAATAGACAACACCTGTTCTATATTCTATATTTCGGTCGACTAAAATTTCAGAAACATATTTATGTATTTTAAACGAAGGCATCGCAGGTACTTCTTTAGGAAAATAATCATCACTTGTTCCTTCACCGCGTATTGCAGCTGTTGGTAGAATAAAATGTCCAATATCTGTATTCTTTTTTAATCCACCACATTTTCCTAAGAATAGCACACCTTTAGGTTTAATACATGATAATAAATCCATGATTGTAGCTGCATTTGCACTACCAATCCCAAAATTTATTATACTAAGACCATCAGCGTTGATTGCTGAGGTCATCGGCCCTCCAACACCATTAACCTTTGTATCAAATTTTTCTGAAAATTTGTCAACATAATTCTGAAAATTTGTCAATAGAATCCATTTGCCATACTCTTTTGGATTCGTACCAGTATATCTTCTTAACCAATCATAGGTTATTGTATCCTTTTTATTCATAATTAGAAACCTTATTACCATCTCTATCAAGAAGAATTGGCTCACCGTATCCAAATTCTTTCACTTGAGAAAGCTGAGTTTTTGAATCACCTGCAATAACGTATATCATATTATTTTCATTCAGATATTGATTAGCTAAATCGCGAATTTCATCCAGGTTCATTTTCACTAGTGTTTCTTGCTGTTCTTCAATATATGATTCTTTTAATTGAAATCGAGTCATCGAATCAAGCATATCTAGCAAATTACTTAGTGTTTCAAATCTACGCGTATTTTGTTTAATAAGTAAATTTTTAGTTTTTTCTAAATCAGACTCTTCAAATGTTTTGGAGTAATCTCTTATTAATTCTCTAAAAATTTCTAATGATTCTAAGGTAACATTTGAACGTACTTGCCCATAGGCCAAGAAGGTAGATTGAAATTGGTTTTCAGATATATTTGAGTACGCTCCATATGTATATCCTTTTTCTATCCGTAATGTTTGAAAGAGCCTAGCGCTACTTCCTGCACCTAATCTATTGTTAACTACTTGAATCTTGTAATGATCAAGATCAGAGCCCTTTACGATTGGTTTTCCAATAGTGATCGCTGATTGTTTTGCGCTGGGAATATCAATAAAATACAATCTTGGCTCAGAAGGTATTTCCACATTTGAAACTTTTGGTATTTTTACTGATTCACCGTTCCAGCTGGACTCTAATTTATTTAATGCTTGTTTAGCGTTTTCCTTATTTATATCTCCAACAATATGTATATGAGCATCTTTAGGGGATATATACTTATAAAAATGATCTTTTAAATCCTTCATCGTAATTTGATTTACAGATTCTATAGTACCACCAACAGGAAACGATCTTGGATGCGATTTTCCATACAGTTGCTTTCTTAACGCATTTATACTTACTAATTGTGGGCGAGTTTTCGATTGCTTTATACTTGTTAATCGACGATTTTTTACGATATCATATGCTTCAGAATCCCATCTTGGTTGTGTAAGCATTTCAGTAACCAATGACATTGTTTGTTCTAAGTTTCTAGATAATGTATTTCCAGAAACATATAATGCCTCAAGGTCAGAAGATATGTTAATCCTAGCTCCTAATAATCCTATAGCCTCTTCTAATTCTGCAGGGGTCTTATTTTCAGTTCCTTCATTTAAAATGCTAGCCAACATAACTGAAGTACCAATTTTATCAATTGGATCTAATACTTGTCCCCCATCAATACGTAATGAAAATTGCACAAGAGGCAATTCACTATGTTCAATACCATAGATTTTCATACCATTAGATAATTGGCTTTGCCAGACATCAGGTACTTTTAACAGTGGTAAATCTCCTAATGGCGGTTCTGATCGATCATGAACAGACGCGGTTTTTTCATATTCAATGTTGGCGTCTGCATCAAACTTCTTTTCAGCATCTTGAACAATTTCTTCTTCTTTTATATATGCTTCTTTTGAACCGGTCAATATGAGTTCGGGTTCTGATTCTGGAACAACGCTTGTAATAATAGCATTTTTATTCTTTATATATTTATTAAATACTCTTAATACATCTTCTTTTGTTACTTTTTTTATATTTTCAACGTCTTTACTAATAAACCCTGGATCACCAGCAAACTCATTATATATACCCAGTTGGAATGCTTTATCAAGTGCGCTGGATATATTATTATAGAAACCTGTTTCTTGTTTTGCTTTAATTCGTTTTAGATCTGTTTCGTTTACACCATTAATATTAAAATTATCTAATCCGTTCATAATTGCTGAATATAATGTATCAAGACTTACACCTGAATTTCCTCGAATTCTAATAGTGAATTTTCCAGCTATCTCATAAGAGCTTTGACTTGCAGAAGTATTTGGCGCTAATCTTTGTTGTTCAACTATTTCTTTATAAAGGGGGGAGTTTTTTCCATCGGCTAGCAATCTTCCTAATGCACTAAGCGCATAAGAATCCTCATGAAATTCTTGAACTGTTGGGAAAGTAATTCGTATTTCTGGAAGTCGTGCAAATTTATCTAAATAGTATAGCTTGCTAGTTTCATTAAGAGTAACTAATTGAACTTCAGGATCTTCAACATTATTGGTCGATTTAATCTCACCAAACCACTTTTTTATAAGCGCTTTTGTCTCTTCAATATTAATGTCTCCAGCAACAACTAAAGTTGCGTTGTTCGGCCCGTAAAATTTATTATAAAATTCTTTTACATCATCTATCGTTGCTGCCTGCAAATCCTCTAACTCACCAATTACAGTCCAGTTATAAGGATGCTCTTTAGGATATAAAGCTTTTCGAATAATCGCATCCGTATGACCATATGCTTGATTATCTACACGTTCTCTTTTTTCATTTTTTACTACCTGTTTTTCACGCTCTAAGGCATCTTCAGTAACAGTATTAATCATGTAACCTAATCGATCAGAGTCTATCCACATTAGTTTTTCTAGCGCATCTTTAGGAACAACTTCATAGTACATTGTGCCATCGCTCCAAGTCCCGCCATTACGCGTTCCACCTAATTCACTAACCATTTTTCTATTAGCACCCCTGGGTACATTTTCAGAATCATTAAATGACATATGTTCAAAGAAATGCGCAAATCCTGTTCGGCCAGGTTTTTCACGATTTGAGCCAACATGAACTATCGTAGCTAAAGCCACTAATGGATCTGAATGATCTTCATGAAGAATTACATTTAGTCCATTATCTAATTGGTATTTTTCGTAATCAATACGAAAAGTCTCATCTTGTTTGTTGCTACAATTATTCATCAGAAAAATTATTGATAAAATAATAGATAATTTTTTACACATATCATAACTCCCAATAATCTATTTTATTATGTAAATATAATGATCGAAAATGAAGATTACCCCTACCTCGATCGTAAAAGTTAATGCATTTCTTTATCCGAACAAAAAATTGTTTAATATTTTTTTAAAATGGCTGATTAGGAAGAGAGGAGTTGTTTTGCGTAAATTTCAATTAGTTAAATTAAATATCTAATTAGTAAATATTCATTAATTGAAAAAATTCCGTACAGTAATTGAACCTTTTATAATTAAAAGTGTTGATCCAATTCGGATGACTTCCGAAGAAGAACGAGTGAATGCACTTGAACAAGCAAAGTATAATTTATTTAAAATTCCTGCACATATGATCCTTATCGATTTACTAACAGATAGCGGGACAGGAGCAATGAGTAGTGAGCAGTGGGCTGGTATTATGCGAGGAGATGAATCGTATGCTGGTAGCGCCAGTTTTGAACGTCTAGAGAAAACTGCACAAGAACTATTTGGATTTAAACATATAATCCCCACGCATCAAGGACGAGCTGCAGAGCGAATATTATTTTCAACAATTTGCAAGAAAGGGGATATAATACCTAATAATACGCATTTTGATACAACAAGGGCGAATGTTGAATCTCAGGGTGCATTAGCAATTGATTTGGTAATTCCAGAAGGACTTGATCCAAGCAATACTCATCCTTTCAAGGGTAATATGGATGTTATAAAATTAGAAGAATTAATAAAAAATAAAGGCGAAGAGAATATTCCAGTTTGTTTACTTACAATTACAAATAATTCTGGAGGAGGTCAGCCGGTTTCAATGGACAATATACGTTCTGTCCGCAAGGCGCTTGATATATATGGTATTCCGCTTTATTTGGATGCATGTAGGTTTGCTGAAAATGCATATTTTATAAAGCTCCGTGAACCAAAATATAAAGATGCAAATGTTAAAGATATTGTATTAGAAATGATGTCCTTTGCGGAGGGTTGTACTATTAGCGCTAAGAAAGACGGTCTTGTAAATATTGGAGGATTACTTTGTACCAATAATGATTCTTTAGCTAAAAAAGAAAAGGACCTATTAATTCTTACAGAAGGATACCCCACTTATGGTGGTTTGGCTGGACGCGATCTAGAGGCGATGTCAGTTGGGTTGAAAGAAGTTATGAATGAAGACTACCTACAGTATCGTTTAGCCCAAGCTAAATATCTAGGAGAGCATTTGATGCGTATCGGTTATGATACAATCCAGCCTCCTGGCGGACATGCTATTTATATTGATGCAAAATCCACATTAGATCATATTCCTCCCTTAGAATTCCCAGGTCATGCTTTAGCCATTGAATTGTATAAAACAGGCGGTATTCGTTCTTGTGAAATTGGAACAGTAATGTTTGGAAAAATAGATAAGGAAACAGGAAAGGAAATTCCTGCTAAAATGGAATTACTTCGCCTTGCGCTTCCTAGGCGAACACATACACAAAGTCATATTGACTATGTTCTAGAAGTTGCAAAAGATGTTTTTGATAGGAAAAAAAATATTAAAGGATTAAAGATTATTGATCAACCAAAAGCCCTGAGACACTTTTCAGCTTCATTTCAATTATTATAGTAAAATTATCTAATCAATAATTTTATAAGTTGTAATTTTTATTAAAAAAATCAATTTTTTTCACTTTAGCTCTTGCGCCATATATATACCCCGCTTAGTTTTTAGCTACCTATAAGATTAAAATTTGATAGAAATATAGAGTTTTAATCTTGGAGGTTGGCAAGTGAATAAGTGAATGGCTCCGGGTTGGCGTTCGGAGCCTTTCTTTTTTTATACTATCCTAATAAATGTTCCATTGCGGTTTAATATCTGTATACTTAATATTTAAATAATTTAGTTTTTTGACAATGGGGGCGACCGGTTTCGACGGGGCAAGATAATGATAAGATTGCATGCAGAGGTTCGGGATCCTCTTTAATAACCCCGGAATATCAATAAATGCCGATTACGGCTACATGGCAGCTGCTTAATTAGCTCTGCCCGCTCTGAATTGAATTTGTCTGTGGTTTAATTTAAGAGCGTCATAAACGCAGGCTGGTCCCTGGACCTGTTTACTCGAAAGGGATAAGAAACTTTGTAAACTGGTTGATATAAAGGTTGTTATTTGTCCGTTATATCAATGAGAAAAATCAGATAACTATGTATGTAGACGTTTTATTAACATCTGTTTCGGACGGGAGTTCGAATCTCCCCGCCTCCACTCAATTATTAAAATCTGTTAATTATTGTCTCTACACCATTAATAATAAATTGAACGGCGATAACCATTAGAATTAATCCCATCATACGCTCAATAACACGCATACCTGTAAGTCCAATTCTTTTTGAAAGAAAATTCCCTGTTCTTAATATTATATAAAAGACAACCATTGTTATAACTACGGCAAGTAATAGAATCGCAAGACTATAATCCGAAGGCATTTTACCTGATAGAATTAGCACTCCCGTAATAGCACCTGGCCCAGTTATAAGAGGAATTCCAATTGGACTTATTGCAATTTCATCAGATTCTTTAAATTCTTCTCTTTCAGATTCAGTAGTCCTTGAACGACCAACTTTCGCATCAAGCATTCTTAAGCCACTTCTAAAAAAAATAATCCCACCCATTATTTGGAAAGCTTCAATTGTAATACCATACAATCGAAATATAATGGAGCCTAAAAATGTGAAAATGATTAAAACAATCGACCCAGCAATAATTCCTTTTTTTGCAATCTTAATTTTGTCTTCATTGGAATATTTTTCAGTCATTGCTACAAAGATTGGCGTGATCCCTAAAGGGTTAACTAGAGCAAAAAGGGTTGAAAGACACAATGCAAGATATTGTAATTCTATATTAATTAAATTGTTCATTTACATTCTTTCAGGTGCTTGAATACCAAGGATCTTTAGACCATTACCTAATACTATTTTTACTGACTCAATCAAATGTAGACGTGATTTTGTTAATTCAATATCATCCGTGATCACACGACATTTAGCATAAAACTTGTGAAATTCTGCCGCAATAGTATGTAAATAGTTTGCTATAACTTGAGGTTCAAGATTATCTAAAACTTTTATCATTGTTTCAGGAAATTCATTTAATGATTTAATCAATGAAATCTCAGATTTATGAATTAATAAAGATGTATCAAACTCACCATCTATAGATAAATTATTGGCTTTGCCATTATTTATAATATTTGAAATCCGAGCATGCGCATACTGTATATAATATACTGGATTCTTTTCTGATTGATCTGCTGCAAGATCTAGATCAAAATTCAAATGACTATTCATACTGCGCATAATGAAAAAATATCTAACAACATCACCGCCAACCTCATGTATTAATTCATCTAAAGTAACAAAGTTTGCTTTTCTAGTGGACATTTTGACTTTTTCACCACTTTTTAATAAAGTTACAAATTGATGAATTAAAACTTTTATAGGATCAGTATTAACATCAAGAGCATCTAATGCAGCTATAACATCAGGATAGGCATCTGCATGATCTGCGCCAAAAATATCAACAACTAAATCAAATGATCGATCTAATTTATGTCGATGGTAAGCAGTATCTGGTAGTCGATATGTTGCTTCCCCTGAGCTTTTATAATAAACACGATCTTTTTTTAACCCCAAATCTGTTGCTTTAAACCAAACTGCGCCATCTGATTTATATATTAGATTTTTATTGGTTAGTTCTTTAACTAATGTGTCAATTGAACCATTATCATAATATGTTTGTTCATTGGAAAAGACATCATGAATTATCCCGATCGAGTTAAGTGTTTTTTTAATATTATTAAAAATTACTTTTTCCGCTTCTTTTCTAAATACAGTTGAATCTTTTTCTAATTCCTTACCATGTGCGTTCTTTATTTCATTTGCAATAGATACAATATATTCACCCTTATATCCATCATCAGGAAAATCATATTCTTTACCTATTAAATTAAAATAACGGGCAGCGACAGATTCTCCTAATATGCGCATCTGTCTCCCAGCATCATTATAATAATATTCTCTAGTTACTGTATAGCTATGCCATTCTAATATATTTGCAATAGTGTCCCCTAAAACAGCTTGGCGACCATGGCCAACGGTTAAAGGCCCTGTGGGGTTCGCGCTAACAAACTCCACGTTCGCTGTTTTATTTTTAGCAAAAGTCGTCCTTCCATATGCTTCTGATTTCGATATTATATTTTTGATAGTTTTTTGGTAATAATTATCTGAAATATGAAAGTTTAAAAACCCAGGTTTTGAAACAGAATATTTTGCAATAATATTATTGTCATACTTTAATAGACTACCAATTTTTTCCGCAATTTTTATTGGGTTATTTTTTAATTGTTTTGCTAGTGACAATGCAATATTAGTCGAAAAATCTCCAAAATCTGGATTAGATGATTTTTCAACCACAACATTTGATTGAACATCTAGTTCTATTAAAGCATTAGAAATCATATCATTTATATATTCTTTAAAATCAATCATTATATTCTATTTTCTTAGCATCAGCCCATAATCTCTCTATTTGATAATAATCTCTTTCGCTTGTTCGAAACACATGTACAATTACATCAATATAATCTAATAATACCCAATTCAGTTGTTCGTATCCTTCTATTCGCGAAGCTTTAGTTTCTGTTCCTTTTCTAATACCATCTGATATTGCTTTTACTTGTACATCTGTCGATGCAGAACAAATAACAAAATAATCAGATATACTTGTTAGTTCAGCAACATGAATAGCAATTACATCTTCAGCTTTTTTAGCTAAAGCTAGATTTGCTATAGATTCAGCAAGTATTTCCGAAGAAGAATTTGATTTATCAGTTTTTGACAGGGCAGTAAATTATTTATCCATATAGGTTTGGATTGATTTTATAGAACTAAAATCTTTTCCAAGAATTAATGTCAGATCAACGCTAAGACTTTCATCCGGCTGGTGTATTACTCGAGGATCTTCATTGGGATTTAAACCAAGCGATTTAGCAACATAGTTTAAATCTTCAAGGTTTTCATTTCTCAATATTAACATTGTTTGAGTATAATTAAAATTATCAGCATTTTCAGATCTAACTACATCAACATTATTATCTCGCAATAGATCTGATACTCTTGAAGCAAGTCCTGCGACACCACACCCATTTAATATTTCTACTTCAATATCCATAACGGGTTTTTTCTCATAAACCTCTACAGCTAGCCGAGGCTGATCAGGTATATCAGGAAAAGTAATTTCTATAGGGACTCCATTATGCGTTTGCTTTGTCGTGAAGGAGAATATAAAAGCAACTAATAGTAATGATAATACCACAATAGCTGAATTAATTATTGATCCTTGTAAATCCTTACGAGAACCTTTTTTTGATTTCTTTTTTTTATTAAAAAATGAAGATTTTTTACGAGGCATTCTTTTTTGTTATTCTTTATCTATATAATAACCATTTATTATTTGTAATAATTATTAAAATATGGATTTGGATTACGTTTGTAGTTCTGCATGTATCTTCGTTCATTATTATAAGAATTATTAGACATTCTAAATTCAAAAAAAGTATTATCAGTTGGTTTATATCGTAAATGCGCATCATATACAAATTGTGTTTTATCCATACCATAACTTAAAGGACTTTGCATTCCAGTAGGCTGAATAAGGCTAAAACTTGCACCAATATGTAAATTTGGATTTAATGTATAATTCATCATATTTGTATAGGCTGCTACATTAATCATTTGATTACCAACATTCATTGCAGACATAGAAAAACTATGATTCATAGAAAATCTGCTAGGATCAAATAAGGGTAACGGTTCAGAGCTGTTGCTACCTGTTATCATTGTTCCAGGGCTCTGGTTTGGTAATTGTGAGATTAGTTGAGCCGAAAGACAGCTAACTAGTAGAGAAAAAGTAATAAAATATCTTATTTGATTATTCATAGCTTATTAAAGTAATCCTTTTAGGATAATTACCATATTCTAAATTTCGGTTTAATATGTATTAAATAGCAATGTTCGTGTTTATTTATATTATTACTATTAATTAACATATGGTTCAATTATTCCTCCTCCTAAGCATACATCATCATTATAAAATACTATGGACTGACCAGGCGCTGCAGCAAAAACTGGTTTTTGAAAGGTGACTATAGCTGAATTATTATTTAACATTTCAATATTGCAGAACTGATCCTTTTGCCGATAACGAATTTTTGCAGTTAATTCTTTCGTAGTATCTAGTTTTAGATTAGAAATCCAGTGTAGATGTGTTGCAATAATCTTTTCATTATAAAGCGATGGATTGTCCTTTCCTTGACAGACAATTAGTTTATTTTTTATCATATCTTTTCCAACTACATACCAAGGGCTTGATAAATTGCTATGGCCTCCGCCAATGCCTAACCCTTTTCTTTGCCCAATAGTGTAATACATTAAACCTGAATGAGTTCCCACTTTTTTCTGATCTAGTGAAACTATCTCCCCAGGGTTTGCAGGGAGATATCTTTCAAGGAACTCCTTAAAATTTTGTTCACCTACGAAGCAGATACCAGTACTATCTTTTTTGTCTGCGGTAGGAAACCCTGCCTTTTTAGCAATATTTCTTACATCTTTTTTGTTTAAATCACCGAGAGGAAATTCACTTTTTGATAAAGGGTCGTGGGAAAGCATATAAAGAAAATAGCTCTGGTCCTTATTTTTATCTTTTCCTTTCAATAGTCTATATTCTGAGTTTTTATATTCAATTTTTGCATAATGACCCGTAGCAATTTTATTGACTCCTAATTTCATGGCATAATTAAGGAAGGCTTTAAATTTTATTTCACGGTTACATAATACATCGGGGTTTGGGGTTCTTCCAGCCTTGTATTCAGAAAGAAAATAAGAAAAAACTTTATTCCAATATTCTTTGGAAAAATTTACACTATGTATTGGTAACCCAATAAGATTACATACCTGCAGTGCATCATTATAGTCATCAGCTGAGGTACAGATTTCGTCATCTTGATCTTCCCAGTTTTTCATAAAAATACACTCAACATCGTAACCCTGCTCTGTTAGTAAAAGTGCGGCTACAGAACTATCTACGCCTCCGCTTATTCCTACAACTATTTTTTCTTTCATGAGGAATTCTTGCGAATAGTAATAATTGATGATTGTATAGATTCAACCAGTTTATTTACTTCATCAATGGTATTATGTTTTCCTGCACTTATACGAATAGATTCCAAATTCTTTTTATCAGAAATACCCATAGCTTTTAAAACAGGTGAAGGGCTAATAGTTCCTGAGGAACAAGCAGATCCATTTGAAATTGCAATACCCTCCTTATCTAGATGGATTAATAAAAGATCACTGGAAATATTTGGGATTGTTAGGTTAATTAATCCGGGAAGATGGTTTTTATTAAACCCATTAAAAATTATATCATCATTTTTCTCTATTATACGATTTCTAAAATGGTTTTCTAATTTTAATAAATGCGAAAAATCTTCATTTGCAGATTTGTTTGCAATTTCAGCTGCAAGACCTAAGCCTGCAATTCCACTAACATTTTCTGTGCCAGCACGCATATTTTTTTCTTGGCTGCCACCAATTATCATTGGTTTAATAGTAATTCCATTCTTTATAAATAAAGCACCTACACCTTTAGGACCGTAAAATTTATGCGCTGAAAAACTCATCATATCTACATTTAGTTTTTTTACATCAACAGGTAATTTCCCTAGCATCTGTATTGCATCAGAATGAAATAATATATCATGCTCCTTTGCAATATTCGCAATATCTTTTATAGGCTCAATAGTGCCGACTTCATTATTAGCCATCATTATCGATATTAGTCCAGTATCGGATGTAATATTATTTTTAATATCTTCAGGATTAACACATCCATTTTTATCAACAGAAACAATTGTATGTTTCACACCTAACTTTTCTAGTTCTTTTAATACCAAAAGAACAGCAGGATGTTCAATTGAAGATGTTATCACATGCTTTCTTTTATTGTGAATCATATTCCAAAGAATCATATTATTTGCTTCACTTCCACCCCCAGTAAATATGACTTCATTTGGCTCACAGTTTATTGAATCTGCAAACTGTTTTCTTGCTATTTCAATAGCATGTTTAGCCATTCTTCCTAAATCATATGTGCTAGAAGGGTTTCCATAGATGGTCAGATTTAATTCACTCATTAGTGATTGGACACCTTGATCTATAGGCGTTGTTGCGCTATGGTCGAAATAAAGCATTAGAATTGATTATATTTTATAATTAATGAAAAATATTATAAGTACAATAATTATACTAATCGTTTTTTATTGCAGCATACCGTACTGTATTTTGAAGATTAGAATAGAATGGTGGTTGTCTATCTTCAAGTAAATTAACCATTGCCTCCACATCATAGTCATACCTAACTACTTCCCAATCAACTGTTTCCCCAACAGTTAAAAAAGCAACTGCACCTTTTGGTTGTTCATCAAAAGGAAGACCAGTAGCACCTTGACAATAGATGGAAACATTATCTTCTTCTTCAACTCTAGGTGTGTGAATATGACCGTGAATGAAAACAAACTTTTCAACTTCAGGATGCGAATTCTGAACATGCTTTTTCCAGTTTTTAATTTCTATCATACTGGGTGGTTGTTCATCCCGTTGGTACCATGCATGTGTAAATTCTATTAAAATTGAATTAATAACTTCTCTATGAGCTACATGCATATCTAAAGCAAAATCAACACCTTCTTTTCCAAGTTGTTCCGCAGTCCATTGTTCATTAGCAACTATTGCTTGATTAATTGGATCGAATGGATCCATCCCTTCAAGTGAAGGCATTTCTTTTTCCCATAGTCTTTCTATTAGATATCTGTCATGGTTTCCCCGAATAAAAATACAATCATCTAAACCTTTTAGGACTGCCAAAGTTTCTTTTGGGGCTGGACCTAAAGCAAAACAATCACCTAAACATATTAGTTGATCAATGTTTCCTCTCTCATCAATAATAGAGATACCTGTTTCCAGAGCAGATATATTGGAGTGAATATCGGTCAGGATTGCAAACGTTTTACTACTCATAAGTGCAAAATATACCTATATGATATTCCTTATAGCAAGATAATATAGAATTGATCATCTAAATAATTTCTATTAATATGACTATATGCTATGAGTAACAATAACACATTAATTGTTGGTTCGATTGGTTTGGATACAATCGAAACTATTTCCGATCGTAAAGAATCTATTTTAGGAGGTTCTGCAACTTATGCAACTATTGCTGCTGGCAAATCCTCAGCTGTTCATTTAGTTGGTATTATAGGGGATGATTTTCCTCCAAGTGGAATGAAGATATTCAAAGAAGCTACAGTTGATTTATCGAATCTTGAGCAAAAAAAAGGAAAAACGTTTAGCTGGGGAGGAAGGTATGCTAGAGATTGGGACAATCGTCACACATTATTTACGGAATTAGGAGTATTTAAGGAGTTTGATCCAGTTTTAACACAGCAAAATAAAGAAGTCCCTATTATTTTTCTCGCAAATATTCATCCTTCTCTGCAATTATCTGTTCTTGATCAGTGCACAAAAAGAAAATTTGTTATCATAGATACAATGAACTTATGGATTGATACTGAAAGAGAAAAATTAAAGGAAGTAATTAGTTCTTGCGATGTTTTGCTAATTAATGAATTTGAAGCCAAACAATTTACTAGACGAAAAAACCATGATGATCAAGGTACTGTTTTGCAAGCACTAGGGCCGCAAAATATTATTATAAAATGTGGATCCAAAGGTGCGAAGCTTTATGCAGGGCATCAATTGGATACAATAGGGGTGTTCCCTATAAAGAATGTTATTGATCCTACAGGAGCTGGTGATGCTTTTGGCGGAGGGATAGCAGCTTCATTAGCAAATGGTGAGACAATGATTGAATCAATAATAAATGGTTCAGCCCTTGCAAGCTTAACGATTGAGGGTTTTGGTATTGATACGGTTTATAATGCTAATGTTGATGAGATTGAAAAAAGAAAAGAACATCTTAGAACAACCCTTAATTCTTGATAGGATTATAATCTGATCCTAATTTCACGGGTTTTTAATGAATAAATTTACCAAGGGGTGTAAAATGTTTAATAAAAAATATCTAATGGCAACACTTAACCTATTGCTGGTTTTGATAGTTATTCGTTGTTCTAGTCAAGAGTACACATCAGCAAAATTATATATCCAACAGACAGAATGGGAAAAAGCTGAAGAGTTCCTTGTTAAAGCTATTGCGGTAGAGCCCGAAAATCCTGAAATACCCTGTCAATTAGGTTATCATATTTATGCCCTTCAGAAAAAAGACTGGAAAATGATGAATGAGTCTTTTGATAAAGCTCTTTCAATAGATCCGAATAAAAAAATAGCAATATTTGGTCAGCCAACAACCGTAAAGGAATTTGTTGCTATGGTAAGGACACAATTTTGGAGCGAAGTATATAATAAAGGAGTTGCCCAATTTAATAATTATAGAAATGGTAATACGGCTGACAAAGATGCGGAATTGCAAAAATCAATTAATACATTTATAACTTCTACTGAAATAAGCCCAGATGAAGCTCAATCATACTTAATGTTATCAACTTGTCTCTTTATAGCAGGGGATCAATTAGAATCTGAAAAATACATTATTAAAGCAGTTGAACTATCACCAGATGATGCAAATATTAATTTAACGGCTGGTCAGATCTTTATGCAAAAACAAGAACTTGAGCAGGCATTACCATATATTAAAAAATCAGTTGAATTAGACCCTAGTAATACAAAATCTATTAGAAACCTGGCGCAGATCTACTATGATACCGGTAATATGGAAAAATCAATTGAAACATATGAAGATGCGATTAATAAGGAAACTGACAGGAAAGTAAAAGCAGATCTATATTTTAATCTTGGTATTTTATATAATAGAGTAGATAATTTTGAAGAAGCTGAATTTAATTTCATGAATTCCTTGGATGAAAACCCTGATGATGTTGAAGCAATAATGGGAATGGCGCAAGTTTTCGAAAATGCAGAAAAATGGAGAAAAGCAGAAAAATTTTATCGCGAGTTAATTTCTATAGACCAGGATAACCCCGAACATTATAGAGGGATGTCTCGTGTAAAATTGCAACAAGGGGAGCCCGATCAATCCAAGCGCTTTTTAGATAAAGCAAAAGCTCTTGGAGGATAATTTTAATATAAGATAATTGTTAGCCTAGGCGCTGTCTTTTCTTTAAAAATTCATTCAAAGCTAAATCTAAGTTTTGATCAGTAAATAAAGGGACATAATCTATCTTTTGCTCCCTACATCTAAGGCGCAATTCATCTTGATATGATTGAATTGATTGTTGGTAAATTTTCCTAATTTTCCATGGTTCAGTTGTAATTTGTTCATCTGTTTCCATATCTTTAAATTTTGTTCTGTTAGTAAAATTGAAATCAAGCTCTTTTCGATCCATAATATGAAACACAATAATTTCTTGTTTATTATGCCTGAAATGTTTCAAACCCTTAATTATATTTTCAGTTTCATCAAATAGATCTGAAATTAAGATTACCAATCCCCGTTTTTTAATTCTTTCTGCCATTTCATGTAATACGATACCTACATCTGTATCTTTTCCAGATCCTATTGTATCTAAATGAGTTAAAATAGTATTAATATGACTAGGTTTTGATCTAGGAGGGATGAACTTTTGTATTTGATTATCAAACAATGTTAATCCAACACCATCTTGTTTATTAATCATTAGATATGCTAAAGCTGCAGATAAATAATTTCCATAATCAAGTTTTGATATTTTGTTACTTTTATACTCCATTGATCTACTAGTGTCTAATAATATATAAGCACGTAAATTGGTTTCTTCTTCATATTGTTTTACAAAATATCTGTCAGTTTTTCCATATAGCTTCCAATCAACATGTCGAATTTCATCTCCTGGACCATAAGCCCTATGCTCAGCAAACTCAACACTGAATCCATGAAAAGGACTTTTATGCTGGCCAATAATATATCCTTCAACTACTAAACGAGCCCGTAAAGACATATTACTTAATCGAGCTACCATTTCTGGTTCTAAATATTTTCGCTTATCAATAGGGTCCATTCAATTAGCTTTCATCTAATAGTTTGAATAAAATATCATCCGTACTTAATCCCTCAGCTTCGGCATTAAAATTTGTAATTAAACGATGCCTCAGTACGGGTTTAGCCATTGCTTTAATATCATCTATTTCAGGAGCAGGCCTACCATCCAATATTGCTTTTGCTTTAGCACCAAGAACCAAATACTGTGATGCCCTAGGACCAGCCCCCCAATCAATCCATTCTTTAATTGTTGAGGATGATTTATCAGATTTTGGTCGTGTTTTAGAAACTAACTCAACAGCAAACTCAACAACGTTATCCGCAATTGGCACTCTTCGAACAAGATCTTGATAAAGCACTAAGTCATTACGACTTATTATTGTATTTAATATTTGATCTTCTTCACTAGTGGTTGATTTGACTATTGAAACTTCATCTTCATGTGATGGGTAATCAATCTTAATATTAAACATAAATCGATCTAATTGAGCTTCTGGTAGAGGGTATGTTCCTTCTTGTTCAATGGGATTCTGAGTTGCTAATACGAAAAAAGGTTCTTCTAGCACATATGTTTGACCAGCTGTTGTAACCTTGTGTTCTTGCATTGCCTCTAATAAAGCAGATTGTGTTTTAGGTGGTGTTCTATTTATTTCATCAGCTAAAATTATATTTCCAAAAATGGGTCCTTTAAAAAACCGAAACTCCCTTTTACCAGAATTTTGATCCTCTTCAATAATTTCCGTACCTGTTATATCACTAGGCATTAGGTCTGGAGTGAATTGAATACGACTAAAATTTAAATCTAGCAATTCCGCGATTGATTTAATTAGCAATGTTTTAGCAAGCCCTGGAACTCCTACTAAAAGAGTGTGCCCTTTGCAAAGCAATGCTATCAAAATATGATCTATTACTTCTTGTTGACCTAATATGCGTTTTGATATTTCAACATTGAACTGATCCCTTGTTTTTGTAAGTTGTTTTACTAGTTTTATATCTGACATTTTATCCATATGATTTCCATTTGTTATGTTGCTTAGATTCAGAAAGGGTCAAAATTAAATGGACGCCTATCAGGAAACAATGTTATTGTCTTGTTACAGTATACTTTTTAAAAGATATTATGTTATATGTCTGAAATAATTAAAAGACAAAATAGCCAGATTATTGGTATGAACCTTGCTGAATTGGAAAAGCTTTCAGAAGAATTTGATCAATCGCGATTTCGAGGAAAACAATTGTTTAATTCAGTATATAAACAACAAACGGATTCCTTTAATAATATAAAAACTCTACCAATTATATTTAGGGATATACTATTAGATAAATATGTTCTACATCCTTTATCATTAATTAAAAAAACCGGATCTAATTCTGAATTAACACAGAAATATTTATTTAAGCTATCCACTGGAGAAAAGATTGAATCTGTTCTTATGTATGAAGATAAACGCGTTACACTATGCGTAAGTACTCAAGTTGGTTGTGCAGTAGATTGTAAGTTTTGCGCTACAGCAAAAATGGGTTTTATAAAAAATCTTACAGCTGGTGAAATTATTGATCAATATTTATTAATAATTAATTCTATTGATAAACAAATAACAAATATAGTGTTTATGGGTATGGGGGAACCCTTTTTAAATTATCAACAAGTGATAAATGCAGCTATATTATTTAATCATAGAGATGGAATTAATTTAAGCTCAAAAAGAATCACTATATCTACAGTCGGCATTGTTCCAAAGATTAAACGGTATAGTGAAGAAGGGCATAAATTCAAACTGGCTATTAGTTTAAATAGTTCTTATCAGAGTCAACGCCTTCAAATTATGCCAATTTCTAAAAAGCATTCTATAAATGATTTAATTAAAGCTGTATGGTATAACTACAAAAAAACAAAAAGATTAGTAACCTTTGAATATGTATTATTGTCAAATGTGAATGATTCTATTTCAGATGCTGATAGGTTGATTGATTTAATAGGTGATTTACCTTGTAAAGTAAATGTAATTCCTTATAATGAAATAGAGGGTCCATTTAAAAGACCTTCAGAGCAAAGAATTAATAAATTTGTAAATCAAATCAATAATTCAAAATTTGTTGTTACAGTTAGATGGAGTAAAGGAACAGATATAAATAGTGGATGCGGTCAACTTGCCGTATTTGAATCTTGAAAACCATACCAAAATATCATATAACAAAAATGAAAGATTATATTCTTTCAAAATCGCTATTTAACGGTGATACTGCTATTATACTTGGTTCTGGGATGGGAGCATTTGGTGATAGACTAGATGATTTGATTAATATTTCATATAGTGATATTCCAGGTTATCCTCTTTCTACTGTAAAAGGACATAGCGGGGAATTATCCATTGGTACTATTAGAGATATTTCATTGATAGCTGCAAAAGGAAGATTTCACTATTATGAAGGTTACGATATAGAAACAATAACGTTACCTGTAAAATTATTTCATTCATTAGGAGTGAAAAAATTAATTATTACAAATGCAGCAGGATCACTTAGTTTAAACCTTCCGCCTGGACAGATGATGATTCTTGATAGTCATATGGATTGCACATTTCGGGAAAGTGTATCTATACCGAAAAAACAAAATAGTAAAAAATTTCATGATCGTTCCTTTATGCAAATAGCTTTTCGTAGTGCTGAAAAAATTGGAATTCCTATTTCAAAAGGAACTTATTGTTGGACGTTGGGTCCTGCATATGAAACCCCAGATGAAGTTTCTTTCATTCAATCAATTGGTGGACAAGCGGTGGGAATGAGCACAGTTCCAGAAATTCAACAAGCGGCAGAATTAGATATGAAGATTTTAGCAATCTCTACAATAACAAATTATGCAGCTGGGATTACAAGCAAACCTCTTTCTCATGAAGAAGTAATCCACGTCTCTTCGCAGGTAGAGGATGATTTTGCCAATTTATTAACCGAAATTGTTATAAGGATTTGACAAAAATGGAAATAAATATACGTTTAGAAGTAAACGATATAGCAGAAGAAATAGTTGCTATAAGACGTGATATCCATAAACACCCCGAGCTAGGGTTTGAAGTTCATCGAACAGCGGAACTAGTATCAAATCATCTGAAAAAATTGGGATTTAATGTATCTGACGGTATAGGGAAAACGGGCGTTGTTGGTGATCTAATTGGTAATAGCGATGGTCCAACTATTGGATTGCGAGCAGATATGGACGCTTTACCAATTCAAGAAACTAGTAATCTTCCATATTCATCAGTAAATAAAGGAATTATGCATGCTTGCGGGCATGATGGACACACGGCAATGCTATTGGGAGCCGCTACTGTATTAAAACAATTCCAGGATAAAATAAATGGGAAGGTACGCTTTATTTTTCAGCCTGCTGAAGAAGGTGATGGAGGTGCCCGTTATATGATTGAAGATGGTTGTTTAGAAAATGTAGATGAAATTTACGGTATTCATTTATGGAATTATCAGAAATATGGAGAAGTTGGAGTAAAGGAGGGGCCAATTTTAGCAGCTGCAGATGTTTTCTCAATAACAATAAAAGGTGTAGGTGGGCATGGCGCAGCACCACAAGGGACAGTGGATGCTATATTAGTTTCTGCTCATTTAATAACTGCATTACAAAGTATAGTCAGTCGAAACACAAACCCATTAGAAAGCACAGTCATTACTGTAGGGCAAATTAATGGTGGACATAATTTTAATGTTATTGCTGATGAAATAGTCTTAAAAGGTACTGCCAGATCTTACACAGAAGAAAATCGTCAATTAATAAAAAACAGAATGCAAGAGATTATATCTGGAATTGCCAAAACTTTTTCTGCTGAAATTGATTTCAAATATACTGAAGGGTATCCCCCTACAATCAATGATGAAGCACCTTTTAAGAAATTAATGATATCTGCAAAAAAAATAGTAGGGGATAGATGTGGTTTCCCATATTTGTCTATGGGAGGGGAAGACTTTAGTTATTACGCTCAGAAAATACCTGGTTGTTTTTTCTTTGTTGGATCAGCTCCAAGTAATCAAGAGCTTAGATCTGTACCGCACCATTGTTCACATTTTGATATTGATGAAAATGCTCTTCTAATTGGCTCTTCAATATTTGTACAGCTAATAGAAGATCAGTTGATTAATAACCGATAGCTGTATTTTCTCCCCTAGTATCTGCGCCTCCAAAATAACCGTTTTCATTAATTAATATTGCATTCATTTCACCGATCATTTCCGTTCCAGAATAAATAATATACGGGGATATTTTATGTCCCTTTCTTTTTAATAACTTTCTCACGTCTTTGTTGACGCTAAATGGTTCAACCATAATAACCTCTGGCAACCATTGAGAGTGAACTCTTGGGGCCGACACGGCTTCTTGGATGCTCATATTATGAACAGTTACATTTAATATTGTTTGCAGCACAGTCGTTATAATTCTTGAACCGCCAGGAGAACCAAGAATAATTAATGGTTCATTATTTTTTAATACGATAGTAGGGGTCATCGAACTTAAAGGGCGCTTCCTTGGTTCGATAGCATTCGCATCATTCCCTATCAATCCAAAATAATTAGGCACACCAGCTTTAACGGAAAAATCATCCATTTCATTATTGAGAAAAAAACCAGCGCCCTTTACAACAATACCGCTACCGTATCCTAAGTTTATGGTAGTCGTGACGCTTACGGAATTACCATCTTTATCTATAACAGAATAATGAGTAGTCTCTGAGCTTTCATAATCATTTGGATCGCCGGCAAAAATATCTGCACTAGAAGTTGCCTTATCCATAAAGAAATCATTCATGCGGTCTTTAGCGTATTGCTTGTTAATTAACATAGAAATGGGAGAGTCCCAAAAATCGGAATCTCCTAAATGTTCAGCTCGATCAGCATAAGCTCGACGTTCAACTTCAGTAAGAATATGAATATAGTTAGATGTATTCCAACCTATATCGGCCAAAGAAAAATTTTCAAGCATGTTTAACATTTCAATTAGGATAGCTCCCCCGGAACTGGGTAAACCCATCGTGATTATTTCATGTCCATTGAATGAACCAATAATCGGTTCACGATATTTCGATTCATAATTCAATAAATCCTCATGTGTTATTAAACCAATTCCGCTATTCATTTCTGCAACAATAAGATCAGCTGTTTTACCACTATAAAAGCCATCTCGACCTTTCAAGGAAATACGTTTTAATGTTTTGGACAAATCCTTTTGAATCAATCGATCCCCAGCTTTCCATGGTTTTTTATCTTTACGGATAAATATCTTAGATGCCGCCTTATTTTTTAAAAACAAATCTTTATATATGTTGAAGCGCCTTGCTTCATAATAACTGAGTTCGAACCCTCTTTCCGCAAGAGTAATTGCCGGCGCCAATATCTCTCGATATGATAAGCGACCAGAACCATAATTTTCCCAAGCTTTTAAAAGTCCATCAACGCTTCCAGGAACACCAGAAGATGCTCTTGTTCGTAGAGACATATCATTTATAACATTACCATTGGAATCAAGGAACATATCTCGATGGGCAGCTAGTGGAGCTTTTTCTCTATAATCTAATGTGAAAGTTGTCCCATCAGCCATGTGAGCTACCATGAAACCTCCGCCACCAATATTACCATTTGAAGATGAGGTAACAGCTAAGGCAAACCCTATAGCGCAAGCGGCATCAACTGCATTCCCACCCTTTTTCAATATCTCGATTCCTGCAATTGAAGCTTCACGGCTAGTGGAAACAACCATCCCGTTTTCTGCAAACACTGGATTTGGACTGGCCCAGCTATTATAACCGAAAGAAACAATCCATACTATCAATAATTTATTCATATTCATTATCTTTTTTTGTTTAGGTTAATAAAATTTAGTCGCTTACAGCGGTATTTAAAACAGTAGTTATTACGCATTTGTTGATCATTAATTAATATACATTATGTAAATTAATATACATTATGTAAATTAATGAACGCCAAATTTAATTCATAATTAATATTATAAGTAATCAGAGGAATTATGGCTTCATTTGCAATTTTATGCCCGAATGCATTCGATTATATATTAAATAAGACAGGGAACATGTTAATCCGTTATCGACCCGAAGATGTTTGTTGTGTGATAGACCCTATTACATCTGGCAAAACTGCGCAGGAAATATTGGGGTTTGGAGGGGAAATTCCCGTTGTTTCTAATTTTAAGGCAGCAACAGAATTTGATCCAAATGCAATGTTAATTGGTAGTGCTCCTCAGGGTGGTTTTATTAATGAACAATATAGAAAAGAACTTAAAGAAGCTATACAATTTGGGTGTGATATTTACAGTGGAATGCATCAGTTTTTAAATGATGATCCAGAAATTTCTGTTCTTGCGAAAAAACACTCTATTACTATCAACGATTTACGACGGCCACCAGATCCTCCCCATTTTTCTAAGGGAACATGGAAAAACCGCAAAGTGAAAGTATTGCTTGTAGTAGGAACAGATTGTGATACCGGAAAAATGACAACGGGATGGGAAATTTCAAAACGTCTTACGAACCAAGGTAAGAATGTCCGCTTTGTCGCAACTGGTCAAACGGGAAAAATGTTAAGTGGGCACGGCGTTCCTGTTGATGCTGTGGTTGGTGACTTTATGTCTGGAGAAATTGAACATGCAATTGACCATGTAGAAAATGGAGCAGATCTAGTGGTTGTTGAGGGACAAGGATCCTTAACAAATATGTATTACTCTGGGGTAACATTGGCTCTTATGCATGGCGCTATGCCTGACTTCATGATAATGACAGATGAGCCAGGTAGAAAAAAAGATGTATCGGGATACCCAATGTCTACTATTGGGCAAGTTATGCAATTACATCTTGATTTAATGAAGAATTTCAAACAGTCTCAATTTTTAGGTATAAACTTGCTAACATTAAATATGGAAGAAAACGAAGCCTTGCATGAAATCAAAGAATTGGAACAAGAGCATAAAATACCTGTGACCGATTTGATTAGATTTGGGGATGGAGATTTAATCAATACTATAGTACAAAGTTTGAACTAAATTGATTTCTTGAATTATTTATGAAAATGGATAAAAAAAATCAGGATATTTTAACACATTATATTAAAGTGGGGGAGGTTGTTGCTGAAATGTTTTCTCCTTATTTGGAAGTAATTGTTCATGATCTCACCAATCCGAATCAATCAATTATTGCAATTTTTAATAGCCATATTACTGGACGAAAAATTGGAGATGGTACATCAGACATAGGATACAAAAAGCTTTCGAATGAACTTCCTGATAAAATCGTAAATTATAGCAATAAAAGTCCTTCTGGTGTTGAGTTAAAATCATCTTCCTTAACGATACGGAATGATAATAACAAAATAATAGGCTCCATGGGGTTTAATTTTGATCTTTCCCATTTTGTAAATATAAGAGAGTTTATTGATTTATTTTCCAAGAGTGTTGAAATGGAAGAATTACCAAAAAAAGAAGAGTTCTTCATGTGGAGTATCAAAACTGAAATTCAACAAGCTTTAAACAAATATCTTATGATGAATAAACTACAGAGTAAAGTGTTGACGAGAGATGATAAACTAAAAGTGATTAGTTATATGAAAAACAAAGGATATATTAGTAAAAAAGGCGCCAAGACAATTATTAGTGAATTATTGGCGATTTCAAGGCCGACATTATATAAGTATTTAAAAGAAATATAAATAAATCTAATGATAATAATATTACAAACTGTAAAATATTATATAATTATGCATTATATATATTATTGTGATTATATTATACTAGGTGGTCATTATTAATTAATTAGGAGTATAAGTTAATGAAGAATATAACCTATCTATTTTTTACAGCTATTATTTTCAATTGTCTTGTTTTAGGGCAGTCTGTTATTGAAGGCAATGTGTCTTCTGAATCTGGAGAAGCATTGGTTGGTGCAAATGTAACCATTGATGGGACGGCCTATGGTGCTGCTACTGGACCGGAGGGTAGTTATGAAATAAACATCCCTTCAGGTGATATTAGTGGTGCATCAGTAATTTTAACTGCTAGTTACATCGGCTATAAAAATGGATCCCAACAAGTAAATGTACCCGCAAGTGGATCCGTGACACAAAATTTTTCCTTAGCTGTTGATGCCATCGGTATGAAAGCTGTTAGCGTAACAGCATTGGGTTTTACAGCTAATCGCGATGAACAGGGCTCTTCTAGTGTATCTGTAGCAGCTGCAGATATGACGCGCTCAGGTGAATCGTTAATGGGGAACTCTCTTGCTGCGAAAGCATCAAACGTTATTGTTAATGCAGTAGCTGGAGATCCAGGAGCATCAACTTCAATCAAGATAAGGGGGGCTAATACTATTTCCGGAGCCAGTCAACCACTAATTATTATTGATGGAATGCCCATGAATAATTCTACAGTTTATGGCGGCGGTAATAATATTTCTGGCGGAAGATCTTCAGGAACAGTACAACAATCTCGTTTAAATGATTTGAATGCAAATGACATTGAATCTGTTGAAGTACTTAAGGGCGCATCTGCTGCAGCTCTGTGGGGCTCAAGAGCTGCCAATGGAGTTGTGATGATTACCACAAAGAATGGTGATGCTGGAAAACTTAAAATGAACTATAAAAGGACCATGTCTACGGATGAAATTCATGAACGTATTCCTATG
>Ga0206683_10000452_pt1 | contig 30316 bp, 27 predicted proteins | sample M280m12015metaG_FD_155483 | JGI IMG/M metagenome (GOLD analysis project Ga0206683, IMG submission 155483) | Ammonia-oxidizing marine archaeal communities from Monterey Bay, California, United States - M2 80m 12015 | ecosystem: Environmental > Aquatic > Marine > Intertidal zone | place: USA...
GCGATAGAGCGCCAGGAAAAAGATCGGCTGGCCAAGGAAAAGATTGCTCTTGAGGATCACTTTATCGAAATTCAAAAACAGCGCGACCGACTGGTTGCCGAGAAAGTCGAATTAACAAACGCCAATGCATCTTTGGAGGGACAAATTGCAGCCCTACGGCAGAACGACAATGACGATAGAAACCAAAGAGTCGTACTCAAGCCCACGATCACTCAACTAAGCCAATCGCGTGATCGACTGATAGACGAGAACATCGAACTCGCAACCCGTCTTGAAGCGGGCGAAAAGGAAGCCGCCGCACTTGGGATTCAGGTCGAAAAAACGGCCCCGAGCACTCAACCCTCGGCTGCGGCCCTGGATACCGGAAACGCGTTACGCGAATCTGACCCGCGCCCAGTGGCAGGCAACCCCAAACCGGTGTACCCACGTCTGGCGATCCGGCGGGGGATAGAGGGCGAGGTATCCCTTGCCGTAAGTGTTTCTGCATCAGGCGAGGTATCTGGTATATCGATCAGCAAGCCGAGCGGATCAAGACTCCTGGATCAGGCGGCTTTAGAAGCAGTACGACAGTGGCAGTTTGCTCCAGCTGTCAGGAACGGTACGCCCTCGCCAGCGACCACCACGATCCCGGTGCAGTTCCGGCTACTCGACAGGGTCAACAGCTAGGCCGAACGATAAGCTCAGATCACCTGATCAAAACGTAGCTGCTGGATTTGCTCTTGGGAGTAGTTTAAAAGTTGCGAGAGCACCTCCTCGGTATGTTCTCCGAGCAGAGGAGGGGCACGGCTAACTTGTGGTGGCGTATCACTCAGTTTCATCGGGCTGCTGAGCAATTCCATTTCGCCTAAAGACGCGTGCTGTGCGCTGACCCGCATTTTCCGATGAGCAACCTGGGGATCATTTAAGGCCTCATCTATCCGGTTGATCCGTCCACACGGTATTCCTTCAGATTCAAGTTGTTCGAGCCATTGTGCTGTGCTTTTGCCAGCCATGATCTGAGTCAGTTTTGCGACCAGCTCAACCCGGTTGCGAACTCGATCCTGGTTGCGTGCAAAACGTTCATCGTCCGCGAGCTCTGCGCAACTGGCTAAAACACAAAACCGTGCGAACTGGATATCATTACCAACCGCCAGGATAACGTGACTATCGCGTGTGGCAAAAACCTGGTACGGCACGATATTGGGGTGCGCATTCCCCATGCGGATGGGTACATCGTTGCCCACAAGATAAGCCATTGCCTGATTGGCGAGTACCGCAACCTGGCAGTCAAACAAAGCCATGTCGATATACTGTCCTTCCCCGGTACGTTCGCGCCCAATCAGTGCGGCCTGAATCGCAGAGGTCGCATACAGACCGGTCACCATATCCGCCATAGCCACCCCCACTTTTTGCGGACCAGCGCCGGGAGTATTTTCTGCCTCTCCGGTAATACTCATCAATCCTCCCAATCCCTGGATCATAAAATCATAGCCGGCCTTATCCGCATAAGGGCCATCCTGGCCGAATCCGGTAATTGAGCAGTACACCAATCGGGAGTTCAAAGGCCTGAGCGATTCGTAATCCAGGCCATACCGCGCTAGTGTACCCACCTTGAAGTTCTCGATTAGTACGTCACAACCGGATATCAGTTCCCGAATAATTCTCTGACCTTGAATATCAGCGATATTCAGAGTTACCGAACGCTTGCCCCGATTGGCGCCCAGGAAATATGTCGATTCCCCTTGATCCTCGCCAGGCGTGCGGCTGATAAATGGCGGACCCCAGCCGCGGGTATCATCGCCTTGCTCGGGACGCTCAATCTTGATAACGTCAGCGCCGAGATCGGCCAGCATCTGAGTACACCACGGGCCAGCCAGTACCCGGCTAAGGTCAAGCACCCTGATATGGGACAGGACGCCCACGTTTCAGCCCGTGAAGGCCTGGATCCCGGTCTGGGCACGGCCCAGGATCAGCGCATGAACGTCATGTGTGCCCTCATAGGTATTCACCGCCTCGAGATTCATCATGTGGCGGATAACATGATATTCGTCGGCAACTCCGTTGCCTCCGTGCATATCCCTTGCTGTTCGGGCAATCTCCAGCGCCTTGCCGCAGTTATTACGCTTCAACAGTGATATCGCCTCGGGTGCGACACGTCCCTCATCGAAAAGGCGTCCCAACCGTAAGCAGGCATGCGTGCCCAGAGTGATTTCTGTTTGCATATCGGCGAGTTTTTTCTGTACCAACTGGTTGGCGGCCAACGGTCGACCAAACTGTTCTCGCTCAAGGGTGTAATTGCGCGCAGCATGCCAACAGAACTCCGCGGCACCCATAGACCCCCAGGCAATACCATAACGGGCTCGGTTGAGGCACCCAAAAGGCCCTGCAAGTCCGCTGACTCCATCGAGCACGTTTCCAGCGGGAACAAATATATCTTCCATAACGATTTCCCCGGTTACCGAGGTACGAAGTGAGAATTTACCCTCAATCTTGGGTGTACTCAGGCCGGGCATATCACGGTCGAGCACAAAGCCTCGTATAACTCCGTCATCATCCTTGGCCCAGATAACAAATACATCGGCAATCGGCGAATTGGTAATCCACATCTTGGCGCCGCTAAGGCGAAAACCCCCGTCTACCGTTCGCGCCCGGGTCTTCATACCTCCCGGATCAGAACCATGGTCAGGCTCAGTAAGTCCGAAGCAACCCACCCATTCCCCTGAGGCCAGTTTTGGCAGGTACTTTTCACGCTGCGCCTGTGAACCGTAGGTATAAATTGGATGCATGACCAGGCTGGATTGCACGCTCATCATGGAACGATATCCGGAATCAACGCGCTCAACTTCACGGGCGGCTAAGCCATAACAAACGTAACTCAGGCCGGCGCAACCATAGCCGTCAATGGTTGTTCCCAAAAGGCCCAATTCTCCCATTCGTGGAAAGATGTCCCGATCAATCCGCTCCTCACGATGCGCCAGGAGCACCCGGGGTTGCAAGTCATCCTGACAGAACCGTCGAATGGAATCTTGCACCAGACGTTCTTCGTCGCTGAGCGCATCTTCCAGGGCTAACGGATCAGCCCAGTCGAAATTTGCAGTCTGAGGTTTTTTCATTGCTACTGTGCTATTTCCTTATTTCTGATGGTTAATCCATATCGGCAAGCCCATAGTTCATCCTACAGCTACCCGGACAAACGTATAATAGCTCCATACCATCCCAGCGCATAAGCAGATGCGCTTTTTTAACCAACACCCCTTAGATCTCATGACAGTAGAACAATTGTGGCCATTGTTACAGGTTATCCTGGTTGACTTAGTCCTGGCCGGCGACAATGCAATTGTTATCGGCCTGGTCGCTGCCACCGTTCCAGCGCAACTACGGCCTCGGGTGATCCTGATTGGCATCGCAGCCGCAGCCATCCTCAGAATCGGCTTCGCTCTGGTTACCGTACAACTGTTGCAAATTATTGGTTTGGTGCTGGCAGGTGGACTGTTATTGCTGTGGGTTTGCTGGAAACTGTGGCGAGAACTTCGGATGGCTGAACAGTCTGAATCCGATACAGAATCCGCCGCCAGACCAGATCCCAAATCGATGAAACATGCGGTTTGCCAGATCATCCTGGCAGATGTCTCTATGTCTTTGGACAATGTCCTGGCAGTTGCCGGGATCGCTCGCGATCATACATTGATATTAGTCATTGGCCTTACGCTATCGGTTGGCCTGATGGCTTTTGCCGCGACCGTGGTGGCTCGCCTACTTGAGCGCCACCGCTGGATTGCGTACATTGGGCTTGTGGTAATACTCTATGTGGCCGTTACTATGATCTGGCATGGGTCACAGGAGATCATTCACGCCACGCAGGTATAAGATATTGAAAGCAGTTACAGGCAAATGAGATTTTTCCGATACATCAAATTAATCGCCTTTTTGGCCCTTCTACTTGCGGCCAGCTCTATGGTGCAGGCTCAAAATGAAGACCTGAAACGGGCAGTGGCCGCATACAACTCAGGTGACTATGCCAAGGCAGTATCGTTGTGGGAGCCGCACGCCCGACAGGGCAACCGGGAAGCTCAATACTCCATGGGTGTCGCTTTCTATGAAGGTAAAGGCGCCAGCCGGGATCTGGACCAGGCGATCGCCTGGTTTCGCAAAGCCGCAGATTCCGGACATCCAACAGCGATGTTTAATCTTGGAGTCGCCTACTGGGAAGGTCGAGGGGTTAAGCAGAATTTCTCCCAGGCAGTCGACTGGTGGGAACGTGCAGCGGAACTTGGAGATATCACCTCGCAATACAACCTCGGGTTGGCGTATTACCTTGGCAAAGGCGCTGAGCGCGATATCAGTAAGGCACGTGACTGGCTGAGCAGATCTGCCGAACAGCAGCACGCCGACGCCAGACGCGTACTGGGTATTATCGACAAGAACAACCCCGCTGTGAAAAACGATCAGCCCGCCACCCCAGCAAAACCAAAAGCTTCTGTCGACACTCGTTCCGAAACTGCACAACAGGAGTCTTTGTCCCCTGCGAAGACAACAGCGCCTACTGCTTCGAACAAAATCGTCAATACCAACTTCACAGCAGCACATGTTCAAAGCAGTCACCTCACCGTCCGTGCCCAGCCAAATCTGTCAGCCCCTGCTACCCGCAAACTAAGACAAGGAAGCCCGATCAAGATCATCCAGCACAACGGTTCTTGGGCTCGACTGGAACTGCCTTCGCCAACCAAGGTCTGGGTTTTTGGAAAATATGTCGCGGGTCAGCCCGGTGGTCGCATTACTGCAAACCGTGTCCGGGTACGCACGCATCCTACAACCGGCGCCGACTCATCAGTAGTTCTGCATCTCGAAAAAGGTACGACGGTTACGGTGCATGCCCAATCTGGCGACTGGAAACAAATTAGCGTGGGGTACCTGTTACAGAACTGGGTACAGCAATCCGGCCTTGTGGTGCAAAAACCAGTTACCCAAGACTGGTTGGATGCCTTTAATGCCCTGGCAAACCCAGGCCAAACTGGCCGGTCTACTGCCGTATCGACGCCTACTGAAGTCGTGGTTGCACCATTCAAAACTGCCTGGGTCACTACTGACAATGCCCCGGTTGTTGGGCGGCCGGATGCGGGTGCTCCCATAGTCAGTCTTTTGGACAAAGGCATAACAGTCAAAGTGATAGGCAGCAAGAACGGTTGGATGATGATAAAGAGCCCTATGGGGCTGGACGTGTGGGTCTATGGCAAATTCGTCAAAGAAAGCGGCGGGCAGGCTCACATTAACGACGACCGGGTGCGAATTCGCTCCCTACCATCAACCGGACCGGACTCAGACGTACTGGGATTACTCGACAAGGGGACTGCAGTCGAAGTTATCAGTCGCAAGGGTGACTGGAGCCGTCTACGGGTACTGAACTCAGTTGCGGGGTGGATTAAACAAGACCAGCTGACGACTCCAGGAGCTATTACCCCGGACTGGCAGGCCCGGTGGGATGCGATTCGCCTTGAAGCGACCCGTTAGAGCGCGGACACCAGGTTCTCTACAGAATCTTCGGCAACAAACGAGGCGCTGGCTTCCCGCCTTGATTGCTATCGCTGCAGGTGGCACCCTGCCGGGAACAGCAGTACCCGCTTCAGAATTTGAGCAAATACAAGCCTTACTCAACTCCCAGCGCTATGATGAAGCGCTGGCTCTGATCACCACCACTATTACGAAGACGACAGATAGCCCGACCGAACTACTGTTTGCGCGCGCTGATGTACTTGCCTCTAGCGGACGACATCAAGAGGCCGAACAGGCTTACCGCGAGCTAATCACCCGTTATCCAGGGCGTCCAGAACCCTACAATAATCTTGCAAGACTTTATAGCCTTCAGGGCAAGCTGGAACAAGCCGCAGCATTGTTGCGCGCTGGTTTATATACTGACCCCTCTTATCGTGTTCTGTTTGATAATCTTTCCCAGGTCTACGCCGAACAGGCCGCCCGCGCCTATCGTCATGCGATGAACCCAGAAGATTCGCAAGCGAATAAGAAAGAGCCCTTGACTACGCTGGGGGAGCTTTCCAGCGCACGATTACCGATCGCAACCCCTTAGTTAGCAGGGGAACTGGCCCTTGTTTGGAAAGCTGGGAACCAACGGGTACACTTGCGCCCTGCCGGATCCCCGAAACCCGACGCGAAGGACCCTCATGAAGCGCTTTTCCCGTCGCCTGCTGCTTGCGCTTGTTATCACGATACCACCCACCATGGCACTGGCCGGGGTAACCTCTGATGAGTATGAATCCCGCCTGCTTCGCGCCACGGCGAATATTGTCGCCGGACAATGGTCTGTCGGACTTAAGGCATTAAACGCTCTAACTCAGGATTACCCCGATAGTCGCGTTGGACACCTGTTGCGTTCTGATCTGCTGTTTGCCCTTGCCGGGCGAGCACGCTCACTGCCTGAACTGAGTAATCGTTCATCAGAGACTCATGCTCAAGAGCTTCGCGAGCAACTGCGTCTTCGATGGCAACATGCCATTGGGATTCGTGAGACCAAGACCAACCGGGTTCCGGCGAAGCTGGTCAAAGTCTCTTCGGAAAACGCAGCAGTCCTTTACGTTGATCTTCCCGCAGCGCGACTCCATGTTTTTCGACAGATCCATGGTGAGTTACAACGATTGGCTGATTTTTACGTCACAGTTGGCCGGCAAGGTTACGGCAAAGAACGTGAGGGGGATCTAAAGACCCCGGTAGGCGTCTACCGGATCAATGGTTATATTCCCGGAAGTCAACTCGAGGCCCGCTACGGATCTGGCGCACTGACCACCAATTATCCCAACCCTCTCGATCAACAAATGCGCAGAACAGGTTACGGGATTTGGCTCCACGGGACTGAGCCTGGCTGGATTAACCGCGGGCCCCGTGCCAGCGAAGGCTGCATTACATTAAGTAATGCTGATTTTGGGAATCTTTACCGCTTGCTTGGAACCGCCGACCAGTTACCGATCATTATCGACGACACGCCGGACTGGATTTCCCCAGTAGAACTGCAACGCCTCCGTACAAACCTTCTCGCCATCATTCACGGCGGTTCTCAAATAGATTCACAACAGCAGGTCCAGCCTTCCGTGACGGCTATTGCTGTGGATATCACCCAAACCTCTCGCCATGATCTGCAAGAGGCACTCCCCAAGCCTAGTGACTTTGAATTCACCGAAATCTTTGTCTACCCCGGGCCCAAGACGCAACTGGTCACCCGGGCAACAAAATTCAAGGGGTCAGGAAAAACAGATATCGTGGAGCAGTACTGGGTCAAGGAAGATAACCAACAATGGCGAATCATCCTGCAACAGCAGATCCCTGTAATGACCCAACGAAAAATCGCTGCCGAACCTGAGTCAAAAACAGCCAAACAGGTATCAGGCGCGTGACCCCGTCTTATCGGCAACTATTTTAACAAGGTGTTATCACTTCCATCTTTTGTACCCAGGCCAGAACGTACTCGCAGCGGCTACCTGAATAGCCTTTAATATCCTGATCCTGTTTCGACAAGATTAGGCCAGGCCTCTCCCGCACGGTAAGCCCGAAGCGCATCGGCGACATAGCGACAGGCTGTTGGTGGGTGAGTAATACTGGCGATATGTGGGGTTAGAAAAATACCGGGATGCGACCAGAAGGGATGCTCGGCTGGCAGCGGCTCTTGACTAAACACATCCAGCGCTGCGGCCTGCAGTTGACCGCTGTCGAGTGCCGAAAGAAGGTCCTGCTCGTTGACTGATTCGCCACGACCAGCGTTAACCAGGCACGCCTTGGGCGGCAACATTGCAAGCGTCTCCCGGTTAATAATCTGCCGGGTCTGCTCAGTCGCTGGAAGCAACATCACGAGTATCATTGTCTGGCGCAGAAATGCCTCTACCTGCCCCTCACCATAAAACATCTCTATCGCGTCGTTAGGTTTTGATTGCCTACGGTAACCAATCACATTGTAGTTAAGCGATTGGAGCTGTTTCGCTAAAGCCAGGCCAAGCACTCCCATTCCCATGACCCCCACCGTTGTATCTCGCGCCGGTAACTGAGGCAACTCTTTCCAGACGCATTGAGCCCTCTGGCGCTCATAACAGTGCATCAGGCGGTGAAACCTTAAAACCTGAAATAGACAGAACTCCACCATGCCTGCCGTGAGTTCTGGCTCGACCATGCGCACAATCGGTACCTTGGCCGGCAACGCTGAACAGGTAAGCAATGAATCGACACCTGCTCCGACCGAGAAAATCACCTCGAGGTTCTCCAGGCCGTTAAAAAGTTCTGCTGGTGGACCCCACAGTAAAGCGCAATTTATTTCCTTAAGATCCCCCACCTGCGGCCACACACGCACCTCAAGCTCTGGCATCGCAGCAGTAAAAGCACTGATCCATTCCTGATCACGCGCATCCGTTTTTAGCAGCATCACGGGGTTGTCTTGTGTCAACATGATCTTGGCCGACCCCATATCCTAGTTATCAAATTGCCGCACCGATCTAGCTCCGTAATTCGATTATTGGTAACAGCGCGAAAACTGAGCGGCTGATAGTCCTATTCAGAACCTTTTATAAAACTATCCACTTGATTTAGTGCTAACCTGCATAAAACCACACAATCAAAGTGGACAAAACCTTGAGAATCTCCGCAAACCCTACTAAACTGAGACGTCTACGATGGTTACTCGAAACATAATACCAGACTGTCGTAATCTGTCGTGACTATAGTTAGGAAGGAAAAATCTCGCAAATGAGTGATCAGGATTTCTTTGTCCGCTTTATAAAAGTGCAGAAAAGTTATGACGGCGAAACCCTTGTCGTTAAAAACCTGAATCTGGACATCAAACAGGGGGAATTCATAACTATGCTCGGGCCCTCTGGCTCTGGCAAAACAACCTGCCTGATGATGTTGGCGGGCTTTGAACCGGCCACTCATGGTGAGATTTATCTGGGTAACCAGCCGATCAACGCAGTACCACCCCATAAACGCGGAATCGGCATGGTTTTTCAGAACTATGCTCTCTTTCCCCATATGACGGTCAATGAGAACCTCGCCTTTCCGCTTGAGGTCCGCAAACTCAACAAGTCGGAGATTGAGTCACGGACCAAGCGCGCTCTCGACATGGTACAACTCGGCGCATTTGGCAACCGTCGCCCGGCCCAACTCTCCGGGGGTCAACAGCAGCGGGTAGCCGTTGCCCGGGCTCTGGTGTTTGATCCTGACCTTGTGCTTATGGACGAACCACTGGGCGCGCTCGACAAGCAGCTGCGCGAGCAGATGCAGTACGAAATTAAACATATTCATGAAAACCTCGGTGTAACAGTCGTCTACGTAACCCACGACCAGTCGGAGGCGCTGACTATGTCGAACCGTATCGCCGTCTTCGATGATGGCGTCATCCAGCAACTGGCGACACCCAGCGACCTGTATGAACGGCCTGAAAACGCATTTGTCGCACAATTTATTGGCGAGAATAACCGACTGATCGGGTATGTACGCAGCATCGAGGGAGATCACTGCCAGGTCGAGCTCGACAACGGCGAGTACATTAAGGCGTTCAAAGTCAATGTTGACGCTGTAGGCGATCGGGCCACACTTTCACTGCGGCCGGAGCGAGTTGAAGTAAATCCCGAACCTGGAAAATTTCCCAACTTGTTCGAGGCCAAAGTAGAGGAATTGATCTACCTGGGTGATCATATCCGTACCCGTGCTTCGGTCTGCGGACATAGTGATTTTATTGTTAAAATCCCCAATGCGTCGCACCATGCGGCGCTAAACGAGGGAGACATAGTCAAGTTCGGCTGGTCTATGGAAGACTGCCGGGCACTTGATGTCGTCGAGGCAACTAACTGAGTTGGCCGAGACGACATGTTTTTTAACGTCATTTTGATGACGACAACCAACCGATAGCGGAGGAATGAGAATGAGTAAGCATCTCTTAGCAACCACCCTGGCTTCGGCGGTGATTGGGGCGGCCCTGGCCGCACCTGCGCACGCCGATGTCACAGTCGCCTCATGGGGCGGCGCTTATACCATGAGCCAACAGAAGGCCTACGCAGATACCTGGTCCGAGGGCACCGCCAACTTTGTAAACTATAACGGCGGCCTTGGCGAAGTACGCACCCAGGTCGAATCGGGCAATGTTACGTGGGACATCGTTGATGTCCTGCCACATGAAGCTCGCGTCGGCTGTGATGAAGGCCTCTTTGAGGAACTGCCCCGTGATGTCTTCACCAAAGCGCCCGACGGCAGTTCGATGGATGATGACATCATGGTCGAGGTACCGAATGACTGCGTAGTGCCGCAGATCTTCTGGTCTTATGTCCCCTTCTATCAGGAAGGCGCCTTTGATGGTAACGCCGCTGGCAATCCCAAGACTATTGCCGACTTTTTTGATGTCGCGAACTTCCCCGGTAAACGCGGAATTCATACTTGGGGCAACGCGCTGGTTGAAATGGCACTGATGGCCGACGGCGTGGCACCCGGCGATGTCTATTCTGTATTAGACACGGCTGAAGGCATGGATCGGGCTTTTGCCAAACTCGACACTATCAAGGATCACGCCGTATTCTGGTCTTCAGGCGCCAAACCGCTTGAACTTGTTACCAGTGGCGAAGTCTCCATGGCGCTGGCCTACAACGGTCGTATCGGTGCAGCCATGCTTTCAGAGGGTGCGCCCTTTGTAATCAACTGGGATGGACAGGTTCTTGAAGAGGAATGGCTGGCCATGCTCAAAGGCACACCGAACGCTGACGAAGCACTCAAGTTCCTGATTCATGCGAGTGCCCCAGAGCAGCAGGCGGGCCAAGCTAAGTGGATCACCTATGCGCCGATGCGCGCCTCAGGCATCGATCTCATCCAAGCTGGTGAGCCTTGGTTCAACACCGGCGTGAACATCATGCCGCTGATGCCTAATGCCCCCGCAGCTTTAAGCCAGATGCACCTGTTTGCCAACCCAAGCTGGTGGGCAGATAACGGAGATTCTATCTCCGAGCGCTTCACTGCTTGGATGGGTCAGTAAGGGTCCACTCCGGATAGTTAGTTGTTAATACAGAAAGGGGTCGGTCAGTCGGCTGACCCCTTTTCTGTCACTCCCCGGCTGTGATTGTCGGGCCTTACTCGCCGGTCCATGTCAATGTCAAATAGTCACCCGGCGTCGGCCCAGCCTCTGCTGACAGCCGACGGTATACCTCTTAAAACCAGCTTGCAGCGCTCGATGCGCCGCAGCAAGTGGCGAGCAATCGCCTTGGTAGCGCCTCCACTCATTTTCCTACTGGGCCTTTTTCTCCTGCCCATTGGTAATCTGCTTACACGCAGTACCGACGATACGATTATCAACCATCAGTTGCCTTTAACCTTCGCGATGCTTGAGCGGTGGGACCGCAAGCAATTGCCAGATGAAACCTTGTTTGAGGCAATGTACCTGGACCTTTCGAGCCTCAATAAATACCTTATCGCCGACAATTTTGCGAATGAAGTTGACCCCGAGAATCCAAGCTGGAAAATTCAGATTCCGAAAAAGGGTCCTTACCGTGATCCTATTATTCGGATCGATTCTCGCTGGCAATCGGTCGATACCTGGATACCTATATATGAAATTGCCCTCGCTGGAGAAGATTTCGAAGGTACCGCAAGAGAAAAAAAGAATCATGCGAGGCGCGCCCATTTCGATATCTGTGCTTACCTGACGCCGCTGACAAACGCAACCTGCTCCAACCTTTATAAGACACTGCTCCAGTGGGATGGTGTCAGTGAACCGGGAGAAGCGTTATTTAAGGCCCTTTACAAAGATCTGTCTTCAGCAAATAAATTTCTTGTAGGTAAATCCAGCACCCGGATGAACTATGAGCGGCCAGGCTTTAAAAGCCTGATAAAAAAATCCAGCCGCAAACTGAAAAACCTCGATCAGCCACCGTACCGGGAGGCAATGATCAAGGCAGACAAGCGTTGGGGCGACGTCGCTTTCTGGCAAGCTCTGGTTCCCATGCAACACCCGCAGACAACTGGTTATTACCTCAATGCGGTAGATCGCAAATGGGATAAGGATTCCAATATCGTAATGCAACCTAAAGAGCGTCGCGTCTATACGATGCTCTGGTGGCGAACTTTTCTGGTCAGCCTGATCGTCACTGTCGGCTGCCTGATGCTGGCCTACCCGGTATCCCACCTGCTGGCAACGCTACCATTGAAATATTCCAACATCCTAATGATCTGCGTGCTGATGCCGTTCTGGACTTCACTGCTGGTGCGCATTGTCGCGTGGATGGTCATGCTGCAACAGGAGGGGGTAGTCAACGACACCCTGGTGATGCTGGGCCTTCCCGATGAAAACCGCCTACCGATGATGTACAACTTTACCGGCACCGTGATCGTGATGATCCAGATTCTGCTACCGTTCATGATTCTGCCGATATACAGTGTCATGAAAACTATCCCGCCGAGTTACATGAAAGCCGCCCAGAACCTGGGTGCCCCGCCATCGCTGGCCTTTTTGCGGGTCTATATGCCGCAGACTCTTCCCGGCATTGGCGCTGGGGTAATACTCGTATTTATTGTGGCTATCGGGTACTACATCACTCCCGAACTGGTTGGTGGCAAGGATGGTCGACTCATTGGCAACATGGTGGCATACCATATGCAAAAATCCTTGAACTGGGGGCTTGCTGCAGCTATGGGCACGATCCTTCTGGCCGGGATCATGGTGCTGTATTGGGTCTACGACAAGATTGTCGGCATCGACAACATGAAACTGGGCTAAGGCGATGGCGCTTCCTGCCTATGCGACCCCTGCCCAGCGTTTGTGGCACTACATTTATCTTGTCATCTGCGCCTTTGTGCTTTTCTTCCTGGTGATGCCGCTGGTTGCCGTGATCCCAATCTCTTTCAGCGCCTCGCCTTTCCTTCAATTTACGCCCGAGATGCTTCGTTTCGACCCTGAGGCTTTTTCCCTGCGCTGGTATCGGATGATGATGGGCGATTGTTCGGATCCAGGTATCACCACGGTCTGCAGTGACAACTGGAAAATAGGTGCCAAGAATAGCCTGTTTATCGGTGTTATCGCGACGGCGCTGGCGACCACGCTGGGTATATTCGCAGCCCTTGGGCTTAGCCGGCCAATCATGCCGTTTCGCAAACTGATTATGGCCATCATGATCTCACCGCTCATCGTACCGCTGATCATCACCGCGTCAGGGATGTTCTTTTTCTTTGCCAAATTCAATCTGGTATCCACATACACCGGACTGATTCTCGCGCACACCATCCTGGGCCTTCCCTTTGTGGTAATTACCGTGACCGCGACACTGGTAGGCTTTGATGCCAGCCTGACCAAGGCAGCAGCCAGCTTGGGTGGAGGACCGGTTCGCAATTTCTTCAAGGTACAAATGCCCTTGATATTGCCAGGGGTGATCTCTGGAGCGCTTTTCGCCTTTATCACCTCTTTCGATGAAGTCGTCATCGTGCTCTTCATCGGTGGACCCGATCAGATCACACTGCCACGGCAGATGTGGTCAGGGATCCGCCAGGAAATCAGCCCGACTATTCTCTCCGTAGCAACAATCCTGGTTATTCTATCGATCTGCCTGCTGACTACGGTCGAGTTGCTGCGGCGCCGCAGCGAACGCTTACGCGGGATTCGCCCAACCTGAGTGGGGCTTGCAGAGCACATGACTCAAACCTCAGAAGCTGTGCTGGCCTTGAAGGTTGAGAACATGCATAAACGCTTTGGTAACCTGGAAGTACTCAAAGGCGTACATCTGGATGCCGCTGTTGGTGATGTCATCTCCCTGCTCGGGGCATCCGGCTCTGGCAAGAGCACCCTTCTGCGCTGCATTAATCTGCTTGAAACACCAGACAGTGGCACGGTCACCGTACACGGCGAGACTATCGACATGACAACTGACAAGTCAGGTCAGCCCGTACCCCAAGACATGTCTCAGGTCATCCGACTTCGCTCCCGTCTCGGAATGGTATTCCAGAGCTTCAACCTGTGGCAGCACATGACTGTGCTCGAGAATGTCTCCGAAGCCTTGGTTCAAGTTCTAAGAATGTCTAAGGCTGATGCCCTGGATCGTGCTCGCGCAACGCTCGATAAAGTCGGGATGCATGACCGTCAGGACTACTACCCGGCGCATATCTCTGGCGGGCAACAGCAGCGGGCCGCCATTGCCCGGGCGCTCGCCATGGAGCCCGAAGTAATGCTCTTTGATGAGCCCACCTCAGCGCTGGACCCTGAACTAGTTGGTGAAGTACTCAAGGTTATGCGGGCACTGGCCGATGAGGGGCGCACCATGATTGTAGTGACCCATGAGATCGGCTTTGCCCGGGATGTATCGAACAAGGTCATTTTTCTGCATGAAGGGGCGATTGAATCTGAAGGCGCCCCTGCTGAGATGTTCAGCAACCCCGAATCGGCCCGTTTTCGCCAATTTCTGTCAAACGCACTGCACTAGTCAGGAACAGACAGGAAACGGTGGTCCGGTGTACCATTAACCACGCTGGAATTTTCAACAACCGAAGGGAGAAAAGAGATGATGAAAAAGAAACTGACCATGCTGGGTCTGGCAGGGCTACTCGCCCTGGCAACCGGCACTGCGACTGCAGGCGACCCACTACGGGTTGGCGTAGAAGGCGCGTATCCCCCGTTCTCGTGGAAAGAGGCCGACGGCACCCTGAAAGGCTTTGATATCGACATGGCAATGGAGGTCTGCAAACGGTTAAATCGCGAGTGTGTACTCGTTGAACAGGAATGGGATGGCATGATTCCAGCACTGCTTGCAAAAAAGTTTGACACCATAATAGCGTCGATGTCGATTACCGAAGAACGTAAGAAGAAGATTGATTTCAGTATTAAGTACTACAACACCCCTGCGAAACTTGTTGCAAAGAAGAATGCCGGGTTTGATGGCACGGCGTCTGGCCTGAGTGGCAAGCGTGTTGGAGTGCAACGAGCCACCACTCACCAGTGCTCTGCGGAAAAACTCTACCCCGGCGCCGAACTGGTACTTTATGGAACGCAGGAGGAAGTCTGGCAAGATCTCGCAGCTGGCCGACTCGATGCCCAGTTATCTGATTCGCTTCAAGCCTATGAAGGCTTTCTGGCGCTTGATGCTGGCAAAGACTTTGACTTCTTAGGTGATGCAATCGACGATGTCGAGTGTCAGGGTGTAGGCGCGGGCTTTGCCGTACGAAAAGAAGACTCGGCGTTGCGCGATGCGCTCAGCCAGACCATTTTGGATATCCGTGCCGATGGCTCCTATAAAGCGATGAACGACCAGTACTTTGCGGTTGACATTTACGGCAATTAAACGGATCAAGTCGATTTTGATCTGAACTGAACGGGCCCCGACGGGCCCGTTCATTTTTGAGCTCACTAATGGATTCCGTCTGGGAATACCGCGGCCTGCTGCTCGATGGCACCATCGTCACAGTACAGTTGGCGCTGGCTTCTCTGGCGCTCTCTGTGCTGCTTGGCCTCATTGGGGCTACAGCCAAGCTCGCGACTAACCCGGCCTCGCGAGGCGTTGCTAACGCCTACACCACCCTGGTGCGTGGGGTTCCAGATTTAGTGCTGATGATGCTGTTGTTTTACGGCGGGCAACAGATTGTCAACGACCTGGGCAGCTCCACCGGTTTGTGGGACTACGTCGAAATCAACCAGTTTATCGCCGGAGTCTGGTCCATTGGTTTTGTCTTCGGCGCCTACATGACTGAGACTTTCCGCGGCGCAATTCTTGCAATACCTCGTGGCCAGATCGAAGCTGGTATCTCCTGCGGCATGACAGCCTTGACTATTTTCCGGCGGATCACCTGGCCGCAAATGGTGCGCCATGCCCTGCCTTCCTTTACCAACAACTGGCTGGTGTTGATCAAAGCGACAGCCTTGGTCTCGGTCATTGGCCTGCATGACCTTGTCTGGAATGCGTCGACTGCTGGACGCTCGGTTCGGGAGCCCTTTAACTTCATGTTCGCCGTGCTGATTATTTATCTTATCCTGACCGCCTGCTCGGACGTGGGCCTGCGCTGGCTGGATCGCCGCTACAACGTGGGCGTGGACCGCGCTTAAAAGTCATGGCAGAACAAAAGCGCACCTTCTTTGAGTATCTCGTTTATGTCAGCGAGCACCGTTCGCCGCTGGATTTTATGTTGGTATTCGATCATATCGAAAAGTTTTTTTACGGCGCACTGCTGACAATTGAAATCACTTTCCTCGCGCTACTGATTGGCGGCGCTATGGCGGTACCGTTGGCGATTGCACGGGCCTACCGCCATCCCTGGCTGAATGGTCCTATCTTTGGATTTACCTACTTCTTTCGGGGTACACCGCTGCTGGTTCAGACCTATCTGGTCTATTACGGCCTTGCCCAGTTTGATTTTGTTCGTGAGAGCTTTCTGTGGGGGCCGATCCTATCCAACGCCTGGTGGTGTGCATTAATCACTTTCAGCCTTAATACCGCCGGATACACTACGGAATTCCTACGCGGTGCCATTGAAAATACGCCCAAGGGAGAAATCGAAGCCGCTCGAGCCTGCGGTATGTCACAGACCCGCATGATCTGGCGAATTGTATTGCCCAGCGCGTTCCGTCGAGCCCTGCCTGCCTATTCCAATGAGGTGATCTTTATGCTGCACAGTTCGGTAGTGCTCAGCACTATTACTCTGCAGGACATTCTCGGGGTGGGACGTTGGCTAAATGGTCGCTACTACCTGGCCTATGAAGGCTTTGTCACGGCCATGGTCTTTTACATGGTACTGGTATTTTTTATCAGCACTGGATTTCGACTCTGGGAAAAGCGCTGGCTGGGTCACCTACGGCCCCGTGATACTGCTGATGCCTAAAGTAGGAATGTAAAATATGTCTTAATCGTATGCCCCAACCTTGCCGTAAACTTGTCAGGATTCCAGATGCCCGCCACCCTTAAACTCGCCCAGACTCTGATCCGCCGACCCTCAGTGACGCCAGCTGATGGGAACTGCCAGGATCTTATTGCGGGTGCACTTGCACCTTGTGGCTTCGAGCCGGAAGTCATGAACTTCGGATCGGTACGCAATCTGTGGCTACGACGTGGCTCAGAATCGCCGCTATTCGTTTTTGCTGGACATACCGACGTGGTACCCACGGGTCCCGAAGAAAGTTGGCGTTACCCGCCTTTCGAGGGCAAAGTCGTTGGCGACACACTCCATGGCCGTGGTGCTGCCGACATGAAAGGCAGCCTGGCCGCTATGGTCACTGCCTGCCAGCGATTCACCGAGCTAAATCCGGATCACAGTGGCTCAATCGCGCTACTTCTAACCAGTGACGAGGAAGGTCCAGCGGTGGATGGTACCGTACGTGTTGTTGAGACCCTGAGCGCCCGAGGTGAACTAATCGACTGGTGCCTGGTCGGTGAACCGACGAGTTCGCAGCATCTTGGCGATACCATCAAGAACGGGCGTCGGGGATCTCTGGGGGGCACTTTGACGGTGCGCGGCATCCAGGGTCACGTGGCTTATCCGCATCTGGCCGACAATCCTCTGCACCGGCTAGCCGGCATCATTAACCAACTCGCGGGACATCGCTGGGACGAGGGTAACGAATTCTTCCCAGCGACCACCTTTCAGGTTTCCAACCTCGCCGGAGGCACTGGAGTCAGTAACGTCATTCCCGGCGAGGCCCAAGCCCGATTCAATCTACGGTATTGTCCCGACACCAGTGCCCAGTCGATTCGTGAAACCATCGACTCAATCTGCGCAACACATGCTAAGCATTTCAACATCGACTGGGAGCCCCTGGGCCTGCCCTATCAGACCCTGCCGGGGGAATTAGTAGACGCGACTCGAAATGCCATCGCCGAAGTAGTCAACATTCAGTCAGTGCTTTCCACTGATGGTGGCACCTCAGACGGACGGTTCATCGCACCCACCGGAGCGCAGGTTATAGAATTGGGACCTATTAACCGTACCATCCACCAAGTCGATGAAGCTGTGGGTATCGAAGACTTGGAACGCCTTTCACAGATCTATGAGCGGGTCTTGAAATACCTGCTTTCCTGAATGACCTCCAAAGCGTGGCATTGCATTACCAAACGGTAATACTTTGTTTAGGTCGCGGTAATGGGGCCCCCTCTAAAGTGCCCTGGAACTTAGCAACCACATCCAGGGAGATAACCCCATGCCACAACAACGAACCCTGCGACAACTCGCACCCCAGATCACAGTCGTGGCCCTCGCCACTATAGCCACCGTCAGCGCTGTATTGTACGCAAGCCGAACCGCCACAGCACTGCCGCAAAGCACCGACACAGTAATGACTGTCTCTGGCGGGCCCGGCTCTGGTTTTGCAGACCTGGTCGAGTCTGTGCGACCTGCCGTCGTAAATATTTCAATCCGCACCACGCAGCGTACTTCGGCACGTCCGGACAATGACAATTTCGATAACTCATTTTCACGACGACATGATCAGGAATTTGGTTTTCGTGGACAACCGCAGATGCGTGAATTCATGGAGCGGTTTTTTGGCGAGTCGGTCCCAAAGGGGCCGCGTGGACCCATGGAGGCCCGCTCACTGGGGTCTGGGTTCATTATCGATGCTGCAGGCCTTGTAGTGACTAATCATCACGTCATCGGAAACGCTGACCAGATTGAGGTTACACTGGAAGACGGCCGCGTCTTTCCCGCGACGGTTCGAGGAAGTGACAAACGCACCGACCTCGCCTTGCTAGAAATCCATGCCAACGAACCATTGCCCTTTGTTTTATTTGGCAATTCTGACCTCGCCCGTGTCGGTGACTGGGTGATCGCAATTGGCAACCCATTTGGTCTGGGGGGCACCACAACATCTGGGATTGTTTCCGCGCGAGGTCGCGATATCAACAACGGTCCGTATGTCGATTACATTCAGATCGACGCCTCGATCAATCGAGGTAATTCGGGAGGGCCACTATTTAATAATGCAGGGGAAGTTATTGGCGTCAACACGGCGATTTTTTCGCCCAACGGTGGCAGTGTTGGAATCGGCTTTGCGATTCCTGCAAGCCTGGTAGAAAACGTTGTCAGCCAATTGCGTGATCATGGCCAGGTTACACGGGCATGGCTCGGTGTCGAAATACAGGCAGTCGGACCTGAAATCGCCGACAGCCTTGGTCTTGACGAACCGCGTGGGGCACTGGTATCGCGCATCAGTCCCGACAGCCCAGCCGCCCGCAGTGACCTTCGCACCGGCGACGTTATCGTGAGTCTCGATAACGAGCCGGTAAAACGTATGCGCCACTTACCGCGTCTGGTAGCGAGAACCCCCGCGGGCCAGTCTATTTCACTCGGGGTTTGGCGATCTGGCCAAGAAATGATAGTCACCGCAACCCTGGAGCCACTTAGAGGTTCCCGCCAGGCCTACAATCAACAAGAGCAAGAACCCACCCGTAAACTGGGTCTGAGGCTGTCGATGCTCGACGAGGCGAATCGGCAACGGCTTGGAGAAAACCGTAGCGGGGTTCTTATCCAGGACGTAGCGCCGCGAAGTCCCGCGGCCCATAAGGGCCTTCGACCAGGAGATATTATTCTGAAGGTAGGTGAAAACTCAGTGGGCACACCCGAAGATGTCCTGAATCAAGTTGATCTCGCTCGCACCGACAAACAAAACAAAACGATTCTGCTACTGGTAGAACGAAATGGTGACCAACGTTATGTCGCCGTTAAAGTAGGTTGATCTGCTCTTTTAAGTCACTGGCCGAGGGGCGCCCCTCGGCCAGCACTACTCGGTTAGAATTTCTGGACCGACAGCCCAGGCCCTGAAGTTATTATCGTGCGTATCCTGCTGATAGAGGACGACCCGGAAGCAATCCGCTATGTTTCGCGCGGCTTGCGCGAGGCCGGTCATGTGACAGATACCGCAGACAACGGCCCAGATGGCCTGGCTTTGGCGACTAACGAGTCTTATGATCTGCTCGTCATCGACCGCATGCTTCCAGCAATGGATGGGCTATCAGTGATTGCAAACCTACGGGATCTGGACAACAACACGCCGGTGCTAATCTTGAGTGCACTGGGTGATCTTGAAGATCGGGTCACCGGGCTTCGGGCTGGCGGCGATGATTACCTGCCAAAACCTTTTGCTTTTGAAGAATTGCTCGCGCGAGTCGAAGCTCTAGGCCGACGCGCCCAGCACAGTGCAATGACCACGCAATTCAAGGTAGGCGATCTGGAGATGGATGTACTGACCCGACAGGTACGTCGTGACGAAAAAGCCATCAAGCTTCAGCCTAGGGAGTTTCGACTGCTGGAATACCTGATGCGCCACAGCAGTCAGGTTGTTACCCGAACCATGTTGCTTGAAAACGTCTGGGACTATCATTTTGATCCCCAGACGAATGTCATTGACGTCCATATCAGTCGACTACGATCCAAAATTGATCGAGGATTCTCAACGCAGCTGCTGCACACCGTCCGTGGTGCCGGGTACATACTGCGTGAATCTGACTAGCTTTCTCAGAAGTTCCACCTTTCGAATTGCGCTACTGTACGTGGCTCTTTTCACCGCATCGGTACTCGTACTATTCAGTTTTATCTACTGGTCTAGCGTGCGTTACATGGCAGACCAATCGGATACCGCTATCCGTGCCGAGATTAATACTCTATCTGAGCGTTATGAGCATCGTGGTCTGCCTGGGTTGCGACACCTGATCTCTAACCGGGTCGACCGGCAACAGCCTACAGGCACATCTATCTATCTCCTCACCGACCCACTCGGTCGAGTTATTGTCGGAAATATCAATCGCTGGCCAAAGGTGTCGGTCCAAGATGGCTGGCTGAATTTCAACCTCAAGGCCGGCGATCTCGACCAGCCAAGTCTGCATCCAGCCCGGGCACGACAGTTTCAGCTGGCTGGCGGGTTTCGATTACTGGTCGGACAAGATATCCAGGAACTCAATGCCGCGCGCCTACGAGTCATTTCGGCACTGGGCTGGGGCGTGGCTCTAACCTTGGTGCTTGGCCTGGCCGGAGGCTTTTTCATCAGTCGGCGAATGCTGACACGAATTGACATCATTAACGATACCAGTCAGCGCATTATGGCTGGAGATCTGGATCGGCGCGTGCCGGTCGGTTCACGCGGCGACGAGTTCGACCAGTTATCGAACAATCTCAATCACATGCTGGACCAGATCCAAGAACTCTTGGAAAGCATTCGCCAAGTCAGTGACAATATTGCGCATGACCTCAAAACCCCTCTTTCACGATTGCGTCAACGCCTTGAATCCCTGGGTGATTCAGACGGGCTGAAATCGGCGCAAGCGCGGGCACTCGAACAGGCAATTGATGAGGCCGATCGCCTGCTGGACATGTTTAATGCCCTGCTTCGTATTGCACGCATTGAGTCCGAATCGATCAGTACCAACATGCAACCACTGGCGCTTAGCCAGTTGGCTACAGATGTGGTCGAACTGTACGAGCCGCTGGCGGAGGAAAAATATCAAAAGCTTAAACTACTGGTGGATGCGCAATCGATAGTGCAAGCGGACCGGGACATGCTATTCCAGGCGCTCGCAAACCTGCTCGATAATGCTGTTAAATACACGCCTGTCGGGGGCATTATCGAGATCACCATATCTCATCACCGGGATCAACCTGTCCTGTCGGTATGTGATAATGGCCCGGGTATTGCAAAGGCAGACCAGGACAAGGTGTTCCGGCGCTTTTATCGTGGGGATGCCAGTCGCTCGAGTGCCGGCAACGGACTAGGGCTAAGCCTGGTAAGTGCTGTGACGCGGCACCATGGCGCCCAGGTCTCACTCGCTGGCAACGACCCCGGCCTTTGTGTCAAACTTGTTTTCCCAAAGACCCAAAACTGACAGTTGGCCAGGTACCTCATGCAGACTTTGGCGCTGATTGAAAATCTCAATGCTTAAGACCCGCATGCGGACTAAAGCGCTCGTGTGAAACTTTAGTTTCCCGATCCGGGCATAGTACCCATCGGCTTACGCATGGTTGTTGCATCCTGGCCAAACAGGATCTGCCGAGCTGCTGGAGTCACGGCCTTACCTTTATTGATTTTCTGAGCCTCCCGATAAGCCGCGACCACAGCAGGTCGTTGGCGGATCGACTCAAACCATCGCTTAACATTGGGGAATTGATCGATATCGGTTTTATGCCACTCGTAACGCAAAATCCACGGATAGCAGGCCATATCGGCAATGGAATAATCATCACAGATAAACTCGCTCTTGGCAAGGCGCCCGTCTAATACCGCGTACAATCGGGATGTCTCCTGATGGTACCGCCGGATCGCATAGGGCACCTCTTCTGGAGCATAGCGGGTGAAGTGATGATTCTGACCTAGCATTGGGCCCAGACCACCCATCTGCCACATCAACCATTGCAGTACGTCTGTCCGCTCAACAAGAGAATCGGGCAGGAACCGTCCGACCTTCTCTGCGAGATAGATGAGGATCGCTCCAGATTCAAAGACTGAGATCGTCTCGGGCGATTTGGTCGGGGCATGATCGATAATGGCCGGTATCCGCCCGTTAGGTGCAATTTGTAGAAACTCATGACTAAACTGCTCGCCCTCATTAATATTTACCGAGGTAATTCGGTAATCCAAGCCGGCTTCTTCGAGGAACATCAAGACTTTCATCCCGTTGGGTGTTGGCCAGAAGAATAGTTCAACCATGTTACTGTCCTAGAAAGAGCCCTTTCGAGCTAGGGTCGGGAAAAGACCCATTAATTATGCCTTAAGCATATCCTGGTGAAACCCTAACGTGCGACAGGATCAGCGTCCTTAAATCATATGGGGAATGCGCCAGGTTGGTGGGTCAAAGTTATTAAGCACATATCACCAGATTCTGACAATCTGTAGGCAAGTCCGGAACTTGGGTATACTCCGCGCTCTTGAGAAAAATGCGGGCGGAGGCCCACTTTATCGCGTGGCAAAAGAAGAACATATTGAAATGGAAGGCACGGTTCTGGAGAACCTACCTAATACCCAGTTCCGCGTCGAACTCGAAAATGGGCATGTGGTTATCGCCCACATCTCGGGCAAAATGCGTAAACACTATATCCGAATCCTGCGCGGTGACAAAGTTACAGTGCAATTGACCCCTTACGATCTAAGCAAAGGGAGAATTACCTACCGCGCCCGCTGACGTCAGCCAAAAAAAACCCTCGCGTCGCGAGGGTTCTGTGCATGTATTTCGGGCGTTTAGCCCGACAAGCTTCCAGACTTACTTAATCTTGGCTTCCTTGTAGGCTACATGCTTACGCACCACTGGATCGTATTTACGAATTTCCATCTTCTCAGGCTGGTTGCGCTTATTCTTGGTCGTCGTGTAGTAATGGCCTGTTCCTGCAGACGATACCAGTTTGATCTTGTCTCTCATTATCCGATTCCCCCTGGCTTATTAAACTTTCTCGCCTCGACCACGAAGCTCTTCGAGCACGGTATCGATACCTTTTTTATCTATAATCCGCAAACCCTGATGAGATACGCGTAGGCGAACCCAGCGATTCTCGCTTGGAACCCAAAAACGTCGATCATGGATGTTGGGCTTGAAAACCCGTTTGGTCTTGTTATGCGCGTGTGATACGTTGTTTCCTGTCATCACCCGCTTACCGGTTACCTGGCAAACTCTAGCCATGGCTGAAATACCCGCGCTGTATCCTGTAAAGGCCGCGTTTTATACCAGATTTTGATCCTTTTTCCTAGGGGAGCGGAGCAATCTTTCCACTTTCGGTGCTAGAAGCCGATGAACATCCTGTGATTTCCCCGGCACGCCAGCAACCGTTAGACTCTCAAACCATGTCCCGTCTCGCTGATCAGCACTTCATTGTAGGCATTACTGGCGGTATTGCCGCCTATAAATCTGCCGAGCTTGTTCGCCGACTATGTGGGCAGGGGGCCCAGGTGCAGGTCATTATGACCCAGGCCGCAAAAGCCTTTATTGCTCCGCTCACCTTGCAAGCACTCAGCGGCCGACCGGTTCGCGACACCCTGCTGGATCCAGAAGCTGAGTCTGGCATGGGTCACATTGAGCTTGGGCGCTGGGCAGACACTATTGTGGTCGCTCCCGCAAGCGCTGACTTTATTGCGCGCCTCGCTGCCGGTCTGGCTTCGGATCTGCTTAGCACCGTTTGCCTGGCAACATCGGCGCCGGTAATCCTGGCACCGGCAATGAACCAGGCCATGTGGCACAAACCAACCACCCAGCGCAATCTGGCAACCCTTCTGGCAGATGGTATTACACTACTGGGCCCTGCCGAAGGACCGCAGGCATGTGGGGATACAGGTCCCGGACGGATGCTCGAGCCGGACGAGCTTTTGGAATGCTTGAGCAATTCCCCGAACCCGGGGCCTCTGGAGAACCTTCGGGTCATGGTTACGGCCGGCCCCACTTGGGAGGCGCTTGATCCCGTTCGTGGTTTATCCAATCACAGCTCCGGAAAAATGGGTTACGCGGTCGCAAGCGCGGCAAAACGTGCCGGCGCAAGCGTGTCTCTGATCAGCGGCCCCGTTACGATAACGCCACCGACTGGGATTGAATTGAAGAACGTCACAACGGCAAAAGAGATGCTTGGCGCGGTCGAATCGGATGTATCCGGGTTCGATATCTTTATTGGAGTCGCGGCTGTTGTTGACTACCGACCTGCACAGGTCGCGCCCACAAAAATGAAAAAAGATGCGCAAACGCTTGTGGTTGAATTTGTGCGCAACCCCGATATCCTGTCGACGGTGGCACAACAATCAGATCCACCATTTACCGTCGGTTTTGCGGCTGAGACTGACCAGCCCCTTGTTTATGCCCGTCAGAAGTTAAAAAACAAGGGTCTCGACCTGATCGCAGTAAATCAGGTGGGTGGCAATGACGACCCATTCGGCAGCGACCATAACACTCTGACACTGATCAGCCAGCACGATCGAGTCGAGCTTGGACACGATAGCAAGACTGAGCTTGCCAGGCGATTGGTCGAAGAGATCGCACGACGATATCATGCAAAAAATCCAGCTTAAAGTCATCGACAAGCGCCTGGGTGATGAATTTGCCTTTCCGGCATATGCCACACAAGGTTCGGCCGGTATTGACCTCGTCGCCTGCCTTGACGCCCCGCTGACAATCCAACCAGGCCAGTGCGAACTGATTCCCAGCGGCATAGCGATTCATATCGGTGATCCATCTCATGCTGCAGTGCTGCTGCCCCGCTCGGGGTTGGGCCATAAACATGGCATTGTTCTGGGTAACCTGGTGGGACTAATCGATAGCGACTACCAAGGAGAAGTCAAGATTTCCTGCTGGAACCGCGGTGGTGAAGCCTTCCAGATTAATCCCGGTGACCGTATTGCCCAGATGATGATCGTACCTGTGGTGCAGGCAGCCTTTGAGGTAGTAGAAGCCTTTGACAAGAGCGAGCGGTCAACGGGTGGCTTCGGTCATACTGGGACCCGCTGAGTTACCAGACCATAATTTCATTTCACACCGAACGGATATAGCGTATAATTTTTCTTGATCCTTTTTTACTCTGACGACAGACCCGCAACACCCATTTTGAGCTGCGAGCAAGTAACGCCTGGCGGATGAGCACAAAGACTGGCCGGGGATCGGTCACCAACGCAGATTTTCTTTCCGGGGGGAATCGCGCCTACCTCGAAGACCTTCATAGCCGCTACCGGAACAACCCGGACAGTGTGGACCCCAGCTGGCAACAGGTTTTTCACAATCTGGCGAATGAGCCGACTACCAACTCTGCTGCAACAACCACAGATCTTCAGGCAACGGATCAAGCGGAATATGGCCGCAAACAGGCAGCAGTGCTGCGCCTCATTAACGCTTACCGCACCCGCGGACATAGTATTGCGACTACCGATCCGTTGGGCCTGGCTCGACCTGAAGTGCCAGAGGATTTCGACTTAAAAGCGCAGGGCTTGGAAAAAGCCGATCTCTCAACCTCTTTCGATACCGGCTCGCTTGCATTTGGGCCAGTACAGATGCCGCTCAGCCGGATCCTTGAATTGTGCGATGCCACCTATTGCGGGCCACTGGGCATCGAGTACATGTACATCACCGATACAGCACAAAAGCGCTGGTTACAGGAGCGGTTGGAATGCGAACCCGTGCGGGCATCCACGGACGCCGACTTTCGCCGACACCTGTTGCAGCGCTTGACTGCGGCCGAAGGACTAGAGCGTTACCTGCACACCCGTTACGTTGGGCAAAAACGTTTCTCACTTGAAGGTGGGGAGGCTCTGGTGCCAATGCTCGGCGATCTGATCCAGCGGGCCGGTGGAGCTGGCATCAAAGAGATCGTCGTCGGGATGGCTCATCGGGGCCGGCTCAATGTACTGGTCAATATACTGGGGAAATCGCCCGAAGAACTGTTCGGTGAATTCGAAGGTAAAACCACCAGCAACGCTGGTCAGAGGAATACCGGTGATGTGAAGTACCACCAGGGATTTTCTGCCGATATTGAAACACCTGGCGGCGTACTGCATATGGCCTTGGCGTTTAACCCTTCTCATCTGGAGATTATTAACCCAGTAGTTGAGGGCTCGGTACGGGCCCGCCAGGATAGACGTAAAGACGACGAAAAAAACACTGTGCTCCCCGTGCTTATCCATGGAGACGCGGCCTTTGCCGGCCAGGGTGTGGTGATGGAATCCCTCAACATGTCTAACACGCGCGGCTTCTCAACCGGGGGCACTGTCCATATCGTCATCAATAATCAGATCGGCTTCACCACTCGAAACCCGCTCGACGCCCGCTCGACGCCTTACTGTACTGAGGTGGCTAAAATGGTACAGGCACCAATTTTTCACGTTAATGGCGATGACCCTGACGCCATAATATTTGCCAGCCGGTTGGCTCACGACTTTCGCATGACTTTCAACAAAGACGTCGTAGTCGATATGCTCTGTTACCGCCGACTGGGTCACAATGAAGCAGACGAACCGGCAATTACCCAGCCGAACATGTACCGCGTCATCCGTAACCTGCCTACCACACGCCAACGGTATGCGAGGCGACTTGCTGACGAAGGCGTGATCACCACCATAGACAGTGATGCTATGGTTGAGCGCTACCGGGATGCACTTGACCAGGGGCAGGTGGTCCACCCTCCAGCCACCAACCCAGATAAGTCGCTGTATCTCGTCGACTGGTCACCTTATATCACCGCGCGCTGGACTGATCCGGTGGATACCGCTATCAGCGCCAAGCGGGTAATTGACCTCAATGACCAACTGGTGACCCTGCCTGAAGACTTTGATCCTCACCCGCGGGTACGCCGTATACTGGATAGCCGCACTCAGATGGCGACGGGTGAAATACCAATGGATTGGGGTTTTGCCGAGACCATGGCCTATGGATCCCTGATCCAGGATGGTTACGCTGTGCGTATCTCAGGGCAAGACTCGGGGCGGGGAACCTTTTCGCATCGCCACGCGGTACTTAAGAACCAGGCTCGCCGAAACCCCTATGTACCGCTGCGCACTATTGGTGATGATCCATCGCAATTTTTGGTAATCGATTCACTCTTATCTGAAGAAGCAGTTCTGGGTTTTGAGTACGGCTATGCGACTACAGAGCCTCGCACACTCACGATCTGGGAAGCGCAGTTCGGCGATTTCGCCAATGGTGCGCAGGTTGTCATTGACCAGTTCATCAGTAGCGGTGAAGCTAAATGGCAACGATTGTGCGGGCTCACGCTTTTTCTGCCACATGGCATGGAAGGCCAGGGCCCCGAACATTCCTCTGCGCGCCTCGAGCGTTTTCTGCAACTTTGTGGCGATAACAACATGCAGGTTTGTATGCCGACTACCCCAGCTCAGTTTTTTCACATGCTCCGGCGGCAAATGATCCGACTACTGCGCCGACCGCTGATTGTTATGACGCCCAAGAGTCTGCTGCGCCACCGCGCCTCCATCTCGCCGGCTTCTGATCTGACCCAAGGCGCTTTTCACCCAGTGCTTGATGAGGTCGACGCCCTGGATCCCACAGCAGTCAAGCGGATCATTCTGTGTTCAGGGAAAGTCTACTTTGATCTGCTTGAGGAACGGACCCATCGGCAGCAGACCGATACGGCGATCATACGGATCGAGCAGTTGTACCCGTTTCCACAGGATCATCTTGAAACCATACTGAATCACTACCCCAACCGGCGCAAGGTGGTATGGTGTCAGGAGGAACCGCGCAACCAGGGCTCCTGGCATCGCATTCAGAATCACCTCGGTCGAGCGGTGGCGAGTGATCAGTCTCTGGAATATGTCAGCCGCCAAGCTTCAGCGGCACCGGCTGCCGGCTCCTATCAGCAATACCTTACAGAACAAAAACAGTTGGTGAGCGAGGCTCTGGGGGCTGGGCTACTTTTCAAAGTTGAGCAATCTGAAGAGGCACAATCAAATGCCAGTTGAAATCAGAGTCCCCATGTTGCCCGAGTCGGTGGCAGACGCCACTATGCTCCACTGGCATGCCAAGATCGGTGATCCGGTTCGTCGCGATGACAACCTGGTGGACATCGAAACCGAGAAGGTCGTACTCGAGGTGCCCGCTCCGCGTGACGGGGTTATTATCAAAATATTACAGGCCGAAGGCGAAACAGTGTTGGCGAATGACGTAATTGCCCTGTTTGAAGAAGCGGCTGAGCATGGAACGACTCATGACACAGGCAGTCCTGTCGCGGACCCCTCTAACGGAAAACAGCCCGCAAATGACACCGCCTCACCGCCCCCATCTCAAGCAAAGCAGACAACAGCAACCACAGCAGCTGAGCGTACAGCGCCCATAGGGCCGGCAGCACGCCACCAGGCAGCTGTTGAAAATATAGACCTGGATCAGATATCCGGTAGCGGTCGGGGTGGGCGCATACTAAAAGAAGACCTCAGCGCCCCTCAACAAGTCGATACGGATTCAAAAACACCGACCGGGCCACGCGAAAGCCGTCGCGAACCGATGAGCCGTCTACGCCGCACTATCGCCTCACGACTGGTTCAGGCTCAACACAATGCCGCGATCCTAACTACTTTTAACGAGGTTGATCTGCACGAGGTAAAGGCATTGCGTGCTCGCTACCGTGAGACCTTCGAAAAGATACATGGGGTACGTCTGGGCTTCATGTCATTCTTTGTCAAAGCTTGTGTTGAAGCGCTCAAGCGTTTCCCGATCCTTAACGCCGCGGTGGATGGTGACGACATCATTTACCATGATTTTTACGACATCGGTATCGCGGTGTCCTCTCCACGAGGGCTTGTCGTTCCGGTCCTGCGCGATGCGGACCAGAGAGGGCTTGCAGATATTGAATCCAAGATCGTCGAATTCGGGCAACAGGCCCAAGATGGTACCTTGCGCCTGGAAGACTTGACCGGGGGCACCTTTACGATCACCAACGGGGGGGTTTTTGGATCGATGCTGTCCACCCCGATCCTGAACCCACCACAAAGTGCGATTCTGGGCATGCACAAAATTCAGGAACGGCCCATGGCGCTTGATGGAGCTGTAGTCATCCGACCAATGATGTACCTCGCACTATCCTACGATCACCGTATTATTGATGGTTCCGACGCTGTGTCGTTCTTAATTGCGATCAAGGCAGCATTGGAAGATCCAGCCCGACTGCTACTGGAGGTCTAGTGTCTCAAATTTTCGGGGCGGCAATGCATGCTCCTATTGCCTGATCGTACGAATCACTGATGAGTTCATCCGACTTTGATGTCATTGTTATCGGCGCTGGACCGGGCGGTTATGTCGCGGCCATACGCTGTGCTCAACTCGGGCTTAAGACTGCCTGTATTGACCGCTGGACCGACAATGACAACAAGCCCTCTCCAGGTGGCACCTGCCTTAATGTCGGTTGCATTCCATCTAAAGCACTGCTGGACAGTTCCGAACGTTTCGAGCAACTCAAAGAACACTCGGCCGAACACGGTATTCAGACAGGGCCTGTCGAGATCAATATTGAGCAGATGCAGCAACGTAAACGCCGCATTGTCAGCGAATTGACTGGTGGCATTGGAGCGTTATTCAAAGCCAACAAGGTGACCTCGATCAATGGCCATGGTTGCCTGATTGCACCGGGCAAGGTCCGCGTCAGGGCGTCAGACAGCCAGGGCAAGGACCAGGTGATCAGCGCTCAGCATGTCATCCTTGCCAGTGGCTCCGAGCCAACGGTGCTACCAGGTATCGAACCCAATGGCGAAACCATTTTTGACTCATCCGGAGCGCTGGATTTCGATACGGCCCCATCGACACTGGGCATTATCGGCGCTGGTGTCATTGGCCTGGAGTTGGGCAGTGTCTGGCGGCGCCTCGGGTCGAAGGTTGTCATACTGGAAGCGCTCGACAAATTTTTACCCAGCGCCGATCCTATGATCGCACGCGAGGCTCAAAAACAATTT
>Ga0206683_10000454_pt1 | contig 30258 bp, 32 predicted proteins | sample M280m12015metaG_FD_155483 | JGI IMG/M metagenome (GOLD analysis project Ga0206683, IMG submission 155483) | Ammonia-oxidizing marine archaeal communities from Monterey Bay, California, United States - M2 80m 12015 | ecosystem: Environmental > Aquatic > Marine > Intertidal zone | place: USA...
TTACTTTCAATTTATAAACTGGTAAGTTTCCTAATTGATAGAAAGGTTCCTGGTCTTCTACAAATAAAATTTCAAAGAAAGAACTCATTAAAGGAACATAAATTACATCACCTTCATTTGGTCTTCCTACAGCAATTAAGTTTGCTTTATTTGCAACTAAATTTTCAAAAGCTCTTTTTGCAACAACAAGTGTTGTGTCATCTCTAATTTCTAATCCGAATTTACTTATGATTTCTTGCTCACCTGCAAAACCTGTATTGTTTTCAAAATACATTTCTATTGAAAATGAATCATCAAACTTACTAGTTACATCTTCTCCTAGTATTAAATCTTTATTGACTAATGTTCGTGGTAAGTAAAAGACATCCTGACCGTAAATTTTAAGACCTTCAACAATTAAATCTTCGTGTAGTCTTTTTTCGGCAGCATTGCCTATGCCTCGTCCACCTTGAAAGTAATGATTAACTGGCATAGCATTATCCTATCATAAAGGTTGGGTTCAATTCGTATTGTGACCTGATTCTTTGTTCCAAATTTTCTATATCTGTTAATGCTTGTGAGTAAATTGTTTCTCCATTTAATGTAACTCCACCAACCATTGCAACACCATTAAATTTACTTAAATTAGCACCCCATTGTTTTTTAAATAACGCAACAACATATTTCTTTAAAAATAAATCATCATAAACATCTGTAAATTGTTCTGGATCTAATTTTCTAAAACACTCTATAACAAGAAATTCATCTACTTGTAAATCATTTTTCCAATCCATATCTATATACAATCTATTATCGTGTTGATTAAATCTCATTGGTTTTTCACCAACTAATACGTGGTCTAAAAAGTCTAAATGTCTTAATACAACATCATAGTTAATAACAGAAGTTGAAGAAAAATCATATAGGTCATTTAATCTTAATTGATATCTAACATCAAATAAATTTAAATTACCTTTATTTGAAAATGGAAATATATTAACTACTGATATAACTGATTCAGGAACTATGATATAGTCATTACCTTCTATCCATTGTGATGATACAGAAGTTGAATCACCATAAGTTTTAGTAGCAGTTTCAGTTATACCTGTACCTGTAATTCTATCTTTGTCTGCTTGAGTATATTTGTATTTTAAGTAAGTTCTCTTAACACCTTCATAGTGATATTGAGCAAAATATTGTAGTGCTTCGTCCAGTCTATCTTCCATCTGGTCGTCATCTACGTTAATTTCTATTACTGGTTTACCTAATGCTCTTAAAGCGTACTGTTTTAGCTGTTCTCTGGTTGCTGGTTTTGCCATACTGGTTCCTTTATTGTATATTTATAATAACAATTATATCTTCGGAAACAAATTATCAGTACAGAATAGTCTTATATCATCTTCAGGCAATCCAAGAGTCTTCATTACTCTAGGGGTGTGGGGATTTTGTTGTTGGTGTTCACAATAAAAATTTTGTGCTCTTATTACATCTTCTTCCTTTGAATCGCTATTATAATGACCAATTTTGTCAAGATAATTTTCTAAATTAGATGTAGCAAGAGTACAAATTTGTTCTAATTCTCTTTCTTCTGTTATATTACCAGCGGCAATCATACCAGGACTAAAGATAGCCTTTGCCCAATCTGGCAATTCTCTTTCTTTAGATGGTTTATACCATTTTGTTTCTTCTATAAAGTATTTTGTTAAGGGATGGTCTTTTAATAATAGTGGACTAAAATCGTGAAAACAACCTGTTACTTTTTTCTTACCTGCGATAACATCAAATCCATAAATTGGACCACCATTTGTTAAATTTGGAAATAAACATATATGTGCCATCCAAAGACCTTTTGTTTCTCTGGCGTCCACTACATCTACGTGAGCACGTCTTACACTCATATTAGACCAAGTACGGTTAACCCAAGTATCATTGTTAAATCTATCCATACCGTCTTCGTTGTATTCTTTACAACGTCTATCAAGTATAGCGATTATATCTTTTTCAAGTTTGATTAATCTTTCCCAAACCATTAATCTTTACCTTCAATACTAGTACCTTTGAAAGGATCATTTTCTGTATCTTTATTATCTTCATCAAATACTTCGTTGGTTAATATTAAAGGTTTTGAATAATCCATATCGTTCATTTCTTTAAACAATGCTGTAGCACTTGCAAAACAAAATTTGCACTCATTTAAAATATTAAGTTGATAAACATTTAAATAGCTGTTTATCATTTCTCTTACTATTCGTTTATAATCTTTTATTTCTTTATGTTTAAATTTGTAATAACGATTAGGTCCTGGTGTTTTTCTCATTATCATTTGACCACCAGATACATCTCCTAAATGTCTAACATAGATATGAGCGTATAATTTTTCTGCGTCTTCTTTGATTGATTCAATGTGAGCAACATAATCTTTTGTACTTTGAGTTATAGTTGGTTTGCCTTCACCTGTCCATAATGCTTTATAATCATAATGTATATGTTCTCCTCTAGGTAGGTTTGGAGTAGTTCTAAATAAAGAATTTTCCATACCGTACTTTTCTAGTACAGAATAACATTGTAATTGATTGTAAAGATAGGTTGCGTAAAGATTAGGTTCAATAGAACCTGACATAAGAGTTTTGACAAACTCTTGTCTTTCTGCGTTTTGGTGAATGTCTGCTGTTAGTTCTTTGATATCATACATAATATAATACTTATCATAATATTACCAGGGCATATTAGAAGATATTACTATCTTCTGGAAAATTAATTAAACTTCTAAACCGTCTTCTTTACGTTGTTTCGCTTCAACTACTTGCGCTTTAATTATATCTTGTTCTTTAACTAAATTAGCAGCTGCTTCATCTTCGTTGTCTTTTAATGCTTGAGCTACAGCACCTGCGTCATCTTTTCCTTCAGCGTAGACTACTACTGCTGAACCGTTCCAAGATAATCTCCAAGATTCAACACCATCAGGAACATCATCTCTTTTGATTGCTCTTCCTGCTGATACTGCTTCATCGCCAGCATCTGCCTTATCTGTACAAGGCGATCCGTCGTGTAGGTTAAAGTAATATGTTGCCATTTTTTTAATTCTCCTTAATTATATATTATGAACCGTACTTACCACCGTAAGTAGAGTCGTTGTTTCCATAATTTCCCCACCAGTCAATTTGCATTAACAATGGATAGTTAGTTGAGTGGAAACCTCCGTGTAGCCAAGTTCTTGAATAACTTAAACCGATATTTCCAGTTTTGTTAGTTATGTCTGATCCAACAAGGTTGTTGTTGTTCGGACAAATAGTATCTCCAGAATCTCCACCTTGATATACTCTAGTAGTTGTAGTTTCATCTGAATCAGTTGGATCAAAACAGAATGCATACGTTCTATGTGAAGTACCGTCGCAGTTATCTGACCAACCTCCGTGGAAACCTGTACGTCCCCAAGAGAACCAAGGGTTACTTCTTGATGATTTAGTTTGGTTAACACTTATGAATTTTTTAGGATTCTCTAAATTCATACAGAATCCGTTGATACCAGGACCATAGTGGTAATATGGTGAATAAATCATTCCCCAAGTACCGTCCCAAGTAGTATTAAATTTAGTGTAGTATTGGTGACCAGTCCAAGCGCCGTAAGACGTTGTTGTTGATCCTTGGAATGTTTGCCAAGTTTCCCATTGTCTACTTGCACCTGTTATAGCAACACCTGTTCCTTTTACTGAACAATCAAATACACCGTATCTCTTACTGTTTGAATTCTTTTGACCGAATCCAACGAAATCGTTATTACCAACAACTACGCACCAATCTTTATTATTGTGTGTAGTCCAAGTGTCAGTAAAGTATTCTGTTGAAGATAAATTGTCAAAGTATTCTTTAATTCTATCTATTTTATTTAAACACTTCGTTCCTTTGAAGATGTGAATAGTTTTTGAAGTATTTCCACCTTCGTCACCAGAGTGAATCATTACTAGTGTTTTGTTTTTCTCATTGTATCCAGTACCAGTTGCGTATGTTTGGTCTGTATTTAATAAGTGAGAAGAATAGTTATAGTAATCTACGTTAGGACAAGCGTGGTTACCAGGATACTGTTCTCTCATTGTAAATCTTCTGTTTAAGAACATACGTCTAGGTCTAATACCTTCAGGAAGAACCATATTTAATTTACACCATCCGTTTTGATATTCAAAACTTGAAGTATATTCGTGTAATGAATGCCAAGATACCATTCCATCTCTTGAAGATGTATAAAATTGTGCGTGTGGATATTGGTCACATTGGTATAATGATTTATTCCAATATGTCCAAGATGAATAACCTTGTGATGTTAAATCGTGGTGAGAAACGTGAGTTCCGTGGTCATTGTGTGAATATGAAAACGAAGCGTCACCAGTAATACCAAATCTGTAGTTAGTAGTTGAGTTAGATATTGCACCCCAAGGTGAACCAGTTTCTTTGAAACCAGAATCGAAAACTCTATATGTCATATGTGTATTTTGGTCGGAGTTATCTCCCCAAAATCCGAATAATGGCAAAGCTTCTTTTCTGTGGTCAATTGCCCCAGCTGCTGATCCGCCACCTAAAAGTGTTGAATAATTACTCATTAAATGTTCTCCCTTAAATCTTTTATTAAACTATTTATATTGTTTATATCTTTCATTTTAAAATTAAGTTAACAACCATCCAATAAATGAACTAGTCACGTCTGGAATTGTTTTAAATGTTAATCTGAAATTAGCGTAATTAGCGTCTACTGTTAAATCTGTAGCACTTCCCGCTATGTTATTTCCGTTTCTCATAACTTTCAAGTTTTTACTTGCGAATTTACCCATAGCGTCTGAAACCATAACATAATCGTTATCTTGTGGAGTAGCAGGTAAAGTCATTTCAAAAGCACCGCCGTCTGTATTGCATATATATGCACCGCCAGATACAGCATTAAAGTTAGCTGTTTTAGTTTCCCAGTTAATTCCTGTTGCGTTTGCCCATTGTGGGTCAACGCCTGCACCTTTTGTTTGTAAAACATTACCAGTTGTTCCTGCAGGTAATCTTTCTACAGCACTAGCACCTCGGAAAAGCATATCTCCGTGTGTAGTTAATTGGGTTACATCATCACCTTTTTTAGCGATTTTGGACCAATAGGTTGCGTTTGATGTTGCGTTACCAGTTGAAGCTAAAATATTGATAAAACTCTCTCCACCGAAAGTTACAATGTCATCTACTACATAAGCAGTAGCGGCGTTGTAAGCACCTTGGAATACTGGTTTAATTCTGCCTAAATTTATTGTTGCCATAATTCTCTTGTTCCTTATTTATATTTATAATAGTTTATTCCTCAATTTATTAAAATTCTAAAATATTTATACTACAATCCTACCGTTAAGTTACCGTTAACTATAGTCCATTCTAATCCAGACTTCCATAGAACACTATCCTCAAATATATCTTCTTGATGTTTAGTTTTAAATCTAGTATCTATGTTATCTACGCCATTAGTATATGTAATTTGTAAGTTACCTTTCCATTCAGGAGTGAAAATATCTCCACCTGTGTTGCTATGTTTACCATTATAGTAATATAATTTATCAACAGCACTTCCTGCTTCTGTACTTACTGCTTTAGCTGGAACAACTATTTGTACGTATGCACCGCCACTTCCAGGAGTTCCAGAAGTAGTTACATTTGTTGAATATTCAGTTCCACCACTCCAAGTTCCATCAGAAGTAGTTGAAAATTTAAATTCGTGTCCAGTATTACTTGCGTCTGATACATCAAATTTGTAAGTATTACCTTCATAAAATTTCATAGTATTTCTATCTCTTGGATTATATTCGTCAATAGGTAATTCATCATCTCCACCATCAACAATATATTTACCAGCATCCCCAATAATATACATTTTTGTTCCAGTAGTATTAAATTCTAATCCTCTTGGATTTAATATTGGAGCGCCAGGTGTATTAGTTATAGTAAAAGAAAAAGTATCAGTAAGTGCTTGTGTAGTTGAAATATCAAAACCTGTTACTAATGGATATTCCATAACATCTTTTCCAACACTACCACAAATAAAAATTTTAGTTCCAAGAGTATTGAAACCAAATCCTATTGGTGAAGTATCTTCAGTAGCGAAAGAAAATGCATCCACAAAAGTTGCTGTAGAAATATCATACGCTGTACTTAACCCATATTCTCCAACATCATTTCCTTCATCACCTAAAATAAACATTAATGTTCCGTCTGCATTAAATCTCATTGAACGTGGACTTGTATCTGTAGCAGCTAATTCAAATAAATCTGTATAAGTTGCTGTTTCAACTTGCCAAGCAGTACTTAATGCATATTCATAAACATTGGCAGTACTAGCAGCGTCTGAAGCAGACCCTACTACATACATTTTAGTTCCATCATCATTAAAATTTAATCCTTGTGGATCTGTTTCTTGATTACTAACATCAAAATGTGTTCTCCAAATTGCTGTAGTAACATCAAATGCTGTTGAGCAATCATATTCATCAATATGTTTATCATTATTTCCAACAGTATACATTTTAGCTCCACTATTACCAAATCTAATTTCTCTTGGATTTGTATCTTCAGAATTTATAGAAACACTTCCTGAATAAACTGCTGTATTAGAATCAAATGCTGTACCTAAATTAAATTCATATACACTTTGATTACCAGAAAGTATTTTAATCTCTCTATTAATAGTTTGCCCAGTTCCAACTCTATGAAATCCATAGAATTCATCTTTTTGTTTTGTTGTTATACTAAATTGTGAAAGTTTTGACATAAGTTACCTATATTTATTTATTACGCTACCTCAACTAATTTCCAACCGTTGGCACCACCAGTATAAACTAAAGTGAATCCTGCGTGATTAACTTCGGCAGTCATATCTTCTGCAATATTCATAATGTCATTACCGTTTCTACCAATTGTTAATGGGTTATTTTGGAACGTTCCATTTACATCTAATACTGTAACTGAATCTCCTGTTAATGGAGAACCAGGTAAATTAATTGTATGTGCAAATGCACTTGTATTTACTAAAAATCTTTGTCCACTTGAAGCAGTTGTTGTTGTTGAACCGTCACCTGAAACAGCAGTCCAAGGAGTTCCACCTCCAAGACCTGTCCAAGAAGCACCGTTATAACCTTCCCAAGCAATTAAAGATGTATTATATCTTATTGCACCTGCATATGGAGTTACTGGTCTTTGTGCTGATGTTCCTGTTGGAGGAACCCACATTCCAGTTCCAGCTTTATCTCTTGTCATATATCCTAATATAGCGTTTTCTGTTGGTACGGCAGTATTAGAATTTCCACCTAAAGTTTGGTCTGTACTAAATTCGTTTACAGCGGCACCTAATTCTGCACCGATAGAACCAAGTTTTAATTCACTTAATCCTGAAAGGTTAAAGGCGTCTGCGTTTAATGTTGCAGTACCAGTAGCTTGTTCAATTTTGAATAAATCACCAACTCTAAAGTCACCATCTTGGTCAGTTGATACCCAATAAACTCTTCCGCCGTTTTCTTCTGTAACTTCATCAGCTTGGTCGGCAGGTTGTGTAGGAGTTGCTGGATAGTTAGTTGTATCAAAACCACCTGTACCAATATTTAAGAAGTCGTGACCTGTCATTCTTATGTTTGAATATTTTTCTGTTATATTAGTTGAAACTCCAGCATTTTGTGCTTTACTTAAACCAATATCTTCTGTTAATCTGATTACAGCAGTTCCGCCAGTTGTATCTTCTTCTGATACTAAACCAACTCTATAGTATTTTGCAACGTGGTCAAATTTAATATTAGCAGCTAATTTAATTATGTTTGCTGTTGTTAATGCTGTTGTACCTGATTTAACTGCTAGTAAAGGTCCTCTTTGACCTGCTTGAGCGCCTGTACTATCTCCAAATGTAGCAGATAAATCAACTGTAAATGCTGATGTATCTTCTTTTGTAATTGTAATTGTTTCACCTTGTATGAAATTACCTGTAATAGTTTCTATGTTTAAGTAATTTAATGCTACGTTATGTCTGAAAAGTGTTGCAGTCGCACCTGAAGTACCACCTGTTATTGTAGCAGCACCTTGACCTTGTATTGCAATTGAATCTTCTATATCGGATGCTGTTGCTGTACCACCAAATGCTAATGGGTTATACATCAACATCAAACCTCTAGTTTGAACATTTACTGGAACCTCATCTTCTTCTGTACCAGAAGCAACACACGCTTTTTCTCCATAAGAGTGAGAACAGTTTAAGGCACGAATAAATCCGCCTGATTCAGCGTAAATAGCTTTTTCACAATAGTATATGAATACTGATACTGCTTCAACACGTCCTTTTCCTAGGATGTGAATACCAATACCATCATCATTGATTTGTGTAAAGTCATTACCTAACATTGATTTATAACTTCTTGGATAAGTATTTTTGTGAAGATTACCGTCCACTTGCATTCCGCAAGCACCTGCATTAACAGATGTACAGTTTTGCATATATGGTGATTTAATTAAAATATTACCATTAGGGTCTAAAGACATAACTGCTTGTTGTATTGGACCACTTGGATATATTTTTTCGCCTAAATCGCAAGTAAATTTCATTTTTCCAACAGTTGCATAATCACCAGTAAGTAAACCGTGAGGTGTAGTTGTATCAACTGTTAAAACACCAGTAGCATAAGCATAATCAATAGCCGCTATTGAATATTGTTCGTAATTTTCTGGATAAGTTTTCACTCCCATATTACAAGAATATCTTAAACCTTTTACTTGAACAACATCACTTACTGATAATCCGTGAGCACCTGAAGTTGTTATTGTAATAACTCCAGTACCGTGAACAAAAGGAGCATTTGTAACTGTTAATTCTGATAAATCTGATTTTCTAATTGTACCACCATCCAAGTAAGTATGACTTACAGCGGAAGTATCTAAACTAATTGTAAATGAAGTAGAATCTGGAACAGTACCAACTGTAAATTTTTTCATATCAGAAGTTACACTTCCACCACTAATATAATTGTGAACATACGCTGATGTTCCTAAATCAAACTGTAATGAAGTTGTTGAACCTACTGTTACTGGATATAAACCTCCAGAACGTTTTTGTCCATTAAGACCTGTAAAGGTCATATTTCTTATATTATTCTTATCATTTAATAAGAAGAAGTTACAAGCATTGTTGTTTTCTAAAGAAGCAACTGTTAGTGTTAGGTTACCACCTGAACCACCAATTTGGTCTTGTCCGATTGTGATTACATCACCAACGTGATATCCTGAACCACCGTGATATGTTACAATTTGCGTTGCAACGCCACCAGCTATCGTTATACTCCATACTGAACCATTTCCAACTTTTGGATAAACTTTTTCACCATCTTTACAATGGTATTTTAAACCTGCTACTTTAATAACATCACCTGCACTTAAACTATGTGCTGATGAAGTTGTTATTGTAATAATTCCTGTGCCATTATTATAAACAGCGTTAGTTACATCTAAAGAAGTATAGTCGGCTCTTGTAACTGTTCCACCATCAACATATGTGTGAGCTCTAGCGTCTGTTCCAACTTCAATTGTAATAGTAGTTGCGTTAGCAGCAGTTTTAACTGAATAAGATTTTTCTGTTTTTTGTGGATGTAAATATTTGTATATTCCATTTACAGCACCAGTTACGTTACCAGTTAATTTTATTGTTTTAATTTGAGTACCAGTTCCAGCTGCTGGACTTACTATTGTATTTCTTAAAGATTCACCAACAACAGAAACATTTTCTTTTACTACCATTGGTAATTGTTCTTTGAAAGTACCGTTTTTAAGTCTGATTATATCTCCTGCAACACTCTTAACATCAAAATTTAAGGCAACTGCACCACCGATATCTGCACCATCAATTCTAATTTTATCACCTACGTTATGGTAAGCACCGCCATTAATAATTTCTATTTTTAATCCACCGCCAGTTGTATCAACTCTATAAAGAGAAGGACTTCCTGTTTCTGGATAAACTTTTCCAATTGTAGTTTCACCTTGTTTGCAAGTATAATTTAAACCCCATACTCTAATTTTATTACCTACTGATAATCCGTGTGTTGGAGTTGTAATTGTTACAATTCCTGTACTATGATTAAAAGAACTAGATGATATTGCTAATGTAGTATCGTCTGCTTTTCTAACTGTACCACCACTAACATAAGTGTGTGCGTATGCTGAAGTAGTTAATTGAATTTCAATTTGTGTTGTACTTGGTGTTGCTGTAACTGTTAATTCTTTTGAAGCATAACCTTGAACTTCATTATAAACACTTTGTGTTCCACCTGTACCACCAGTTACATTTTGATATTCTCTAATTGAATTTGATTTTGCGTGTTTACAAGCATATGCTAATGTTTTGTAAGGTAATGATTCTGTTCCTGGACCTCCGTCTGTTCCTTTTGGAGCAACCCATAAAACGTTTTTACCTGAAATTCCACTCCATAAAATATCATCTCCATCGTTAGTTAATACACCGCCTGGAAGACCTAATGGTAATCTTGCAACACCACCAGCATCCTGAACAATCATATCGCCGATTGATGTCATTACAGCGGCAGTATCTCCTTGAGCAATTGCTTGCCAAGTAGTTGAATCTGAACCTGGTTCTACGTTTAGAACTTGGTCTTTTAAATTAACATAAGAGTTTGAAGCAAATCTTACTGTATCGCCAATAGTGTATGTTGTAACAGCACTATAGTTACCTTGCCATTTAAATCCTTCTACAACACCTTTCCAATAAGTTGAATTAACTGTACCGTTTGCGTTTGAAGGTCTTTGATTTTGTGCGTCTAATATACAGACGTAAGAATTTCCACCATACTGAACTGTATCTCCAGTTTTGTATAGTGTTCCGTGGACATAAAGTCCAGTCGCATTGAAACCTGTAGTTACTACATCCCAATAAGAATTATCAGCAGGAGTTTGTCCTGTAGATTCTTCTGCATTAATATAAACATAAGAATACCCACCATAAGTTACTACATCTCCTTTTGAATAAAGAGTTGAAGCATTATAGGAATCTTCAAATTGTAAACCTTCTGAATAAACAGAAAAGTTTGCTTGAGCAAAATCTGATAAATTAGCACCTGAAGTGTGAGCAGTTGTACATCTATATTGGTATGAACCATATTTTACAACGTCATCTAATTTGTAAAATGTTGAAACTGTGAAGTCGCCTTTAAATGCTAAACCTTCACTAAATAAAGTAAATTTTGTTAAGTCTATATTTGGATCGCCACCAGCCGCTGAAGTATATTCAGTTGTAACTCTATATTGTCTTCCACCATATTTAACTATATCATTTAATCTGTATTGAGTTGAAGAAGCGTAATCACCTCTAAAAGTAATACTGTCTACAAATTGTTCAAATTTTGAAGAGTCTAAAACTAAACTTGCTGATGTATGAGCTGTTGTACAACGGTACTGTTTACCACCATAAGTAACTAGGTCGTTTAATTTGTACCAAGTTGCATTGGCATAAGCACCTTTGAAATAAATTGATTCGCCGTGTACTTGCCAATATTCTGTAAATGTTCCAGGACTTGTATAAAAATCTGTTTCACTTGCTGGTGATACGTGGTTTTTAATACACACATAAGTATTACCACCATATTTTGCTATATCATCAAGTACATAAGAAGTACTTGCCGCCCAATCACCTCTCCATTTAAATTTTATTCGTCCTAGTTTGAAATCTGCCATTTTCTCTCTTTTTCCCTAATATTTATACATTTTAAACAGCACTTTGGTATGTTGTTGTAGCTACACTTGCCGTTGTGCTTTCAAAAGTATCAAAGTCATCACTTGCTTCTGCTGACCTTGTAACTCCTTTTTTACTTCTTTTAACTAACTCTCCGTCTGTACTATTTATAAGAAAACTAGTTGTAGTATCGTCTGAAAAAACAATTTGTTGGTACTTATCACTATCATTATTAAAATATCTTCTGTCTATTATACCTACCACAATACTAGCACTAGCACTAGGAATTAGTACGAAATTTAACGTACTTCCTGATAGTGTATAATTAGTATATCCTGCCTGTCTAACTCCATCTAAAAATACTGCTAATCTTGTTTCATTTAGTACTGGAGAACTTAAAGTAAATGCCTTTGTTGAACCATCGCCTGTGAAATATTGAACATCAATCATTTCTAATCTTTCTTCAACGTAATCTGTTTGGTCTCTTCCAACAGCATCTGATTTACCATCTTCATAGTAGTTTGATACTTGAATTGCGTCATTGCTAGAGTTAGGATTTACATTAGTTAGGTATAACATACCTTCTTTTGTACGTCTTAACCCATTGAATTGTTTTAAATATTTTATTCCAGTATTACCTGGTACTGTATATGACATTAGTTTTCTCTATTTGTAATATTTATTTTTCTCATTTTTTCTATTCTGTCATTGCCAAAATACTTGCAAACGCTTCCACATCAACAGAAGTTGAATCAGGAGAAGGTTCAGCAGTTACTCTTAATATATCATTGTTTTCTAAATTTATTGGTTTATCAATTGTCAATGTATTACCTACAGGTATTTCTAAATTTTTAGCTACAAATCTAAATGTAGTTGGATTAGTATTTGTATTTTTCGCACCATCTACGGTTACTTTTATATTAACTCTTGCTATACTATACTCACTTCTATTTGAAATAAACAATGCGTGAATTACCGCTTTTTCAGTATTAGACGCTTGATACATATTGCCAGATGAATCGTCTATTACTGGAACTGTTATTCCTGAATTCTTAAATATACTTGCCATAATTTATCCTACGAACCAAATACTACAGAATATGCTAATGCGTCATCTTGCGTACCAAGAGTACCTGAAGCATTAGGTAATTTTAATGCATTGTCTGCTGTTGGTTCATCTATTGTTAAAGTAGTTTCAAAAGCGTCTTCTAAATTTCCTTCAAAAATAAAATTTGCACCGTTCATAGTAATTGTTCTATCTGTAATAGCGCCGTTAGCAGTTACGTCTTGCAAAGTAATTGATCCTGCACCACCTAACTCTTTAATTTGTCCAATAGATGTTTTTGTATAAAATTTACCATCTTGAATGTTCATAGCCAACTCACCGATATCCATACTACCTGCTGATGGAATACGAGTTGCTACTTCTGAACGATATGGTTTGATTTTTGTTTTATGTGCCATTATTTTCTTTTTAATTTAGCTCTAAATTTAATTTTGTTTATTAATTTTGATTTTGATAATCTTCTATCTAATTCAATTCCCATTCTTCTACCAATAGACTCTAATTGTTTTTTAGTTTTATTTTTTAATTCTTTTAATGATATAACTTCTTTTTTCGGTTTAACTGGGTCGTAAGAACTAACTGTTTTATTAATTAATCTTTTGATCCAACCAAACATTAGAAAGTTCCTCCGTCAACAGTAGTAACTTCAACTTCACCAGAGGTAACTGTAAAGTTATCAGCAGTAAAAGAAGCAACACCAATGTTTGATGTACTTGCTAATTCACCGACAATTTGTAATTGATTGCCAGTTGCAATTGTATTAATTCCTTCACCTGCTAAAAATTCTAAAGTTCCACCAACTCTAACTTGTCCTTGTGTTGATGTTTCATCTTTAAAATATAAAGGTTCAAGAAGTTTATCACTTGCAATTGAACCTGCTAACATAGCACTTGTAATTCCTAATGCTTTAACTCTTAATTGGTCTCCACTAACTTCAACTGAACTGTTGTCAGGATTTGTGTCTATTGTATTACCGTCTTTAGTCAAACCTGCACCTGCAGTAATTTGACCTGCACCAGAAAATTGTGCTACATCTAAATCAGTTGTTCCAAATGTTGGAGCACCTGTGTGTGTAAATACATAACCGTTATTTGCATTTAAACTTCCTTCTTCAACGAATACGAAAGCACCACCACTTAATTCAGATGGTTGGTCTTCTGGAGTTGCTCTTGTTAATACAAAAGGAGTTCCACCTGCACCAACAGTTGTAACTGTGTAAATACCGTTTTGTGAAGCGTCTGTTTGATTTTTAACTAAAATTCTATCTGCAACACTTGGTGTTGATCCATCAAGTGATAATGCACCGTTAGAACTTGCTGTTAAAGTTGCACCGACACCAGCAGTTCCATTTGAATAAGTTGCTGCTAAATTAACAGTTGTACCTAATCTACAAGAAGGTTTAGTATCTAAACCTTGAGCAACTTGGTCAACGTATGCTTTGTTTGCAACTGATTGATTTTGAAATCCTGCTCTATCTTCATAACCACTTGGTAAGATAACTGTACCTGTTCCGTGTGGTGTTAAATTAATATTTTTATTTGCCGCTGTTGTTGTAACTGATTGACCGTCAATTGTAATGTCATCAATAACTAAAGAAGTTAATCCTGCAATATCAGTTTCAGTTGCACCTAAAGTTAATACTGAACTACCTATTGTTGTTTGAGGATTTGCTATATTAGCATTTGATATTCCTGCACTACCTGATAAGTTTGAATCTGTTAATGTGTTTGCTTGAATTTCTACATTGTTATCGGTAACAACTGTATCCATACCTGCGCCACCAGCGAAAGTTAATGTTTCAGCTGTATTGTATTGGTCTGTTCCTGTATCACCTGCTAAATCTATAAATTGATTAACAGTTGCGAAATCTAAATTTCCACCACCGTCTGTTTTTAAAAACTGACCAGCAGAACCATCTCCGTCTGGTAATGTAAATGTTGTTGTTGTAGTTACTTGATTAGGTGCTTTAAGACCAATAAATGATGAACCGTTATTTGTTGCTTCATTAAATTTTACTTGTCCACCTGCACTTGCATTATTACCTACAATGAATTCGTCTACTGCTTTATTTGTATCTACTAGTACAGCACCACTTGCTGTTAATGTTCCAGCAACGTGATCCAACATATCCATAAAATATTGACCACCAATAACTGAAATGTTATTTGCGTCACCGTTACCGTCAACTCCACCTTCCCCTATAAAGATTCTATCTCCTAGGTTTGCTTGAGCACCTGTTCCGTAAGTATAAGCTAATTCACCTAATTTTAATGTTGCTGGTGCTGATGTTGCTGAACTTCTTTTTATCTGTATTACTGTTGCCATTTATTAGAAACTCCCACAATTAAATAATAGTGTACCTGTTGTGGTCACTATTTCTGTTCTAGTTACAAATTTGCCATCACTTGCTCTATATTGTATCATAGAACCATCATCTAAATTGGTAGTATCAACATCACCAAGAAGAGCTAATTTAAGGGCAGAATTTTGAAGTGCCTTACTAGACGGCAAGGTCACAGAAACTTTTTGTGGACCAGATTGTGTATTTACATTTATTTTTGCTGTTATATCAGGCATTCTCTCTCCCTTTTATCTTATATTTATAACTGAAAGTAGTTTGATTAAGTAGTAACTTGAGGTCGGACTGTAATTAATCCTTCAATAACTCTAGTTACAGCACCAACATCCGAAGTTATTTCAAGGTCATATACATATCTCTCAGCATCCAAAGCACTTGATTCGGTTGCTGTTAATGAGAGAGTAACTACACCAGTAGCGGCGTCTGTCGCTATTGAAGTAGTCATATTAATTCGTGTTCTTGTGGAAGCAAATCCTTTGGCCATCTTCGCCGCCGCTGTATAACCAGTTAGGTTAAACGGTTGTCCATTGGCATCCTTTACAGTTACGTCTGAATTAAAGGTTGTTCCTTGGTCTATGGTTAAGTTAGCTATTGCTGCCATTTATTTTTTCTCGGATTCTGGTACTTCTTTTTTAATCAATTTGACTATTTTATCGTTATAATGCTTAGTTAAAACATCTATCTTTTCAATTTCAATCAAATGTCTAGTCTTGCTTACTTGAATTTCTTGTCTTACTGCTATGTAATTTTGTAATTCAGGACTAAACTTCTGTTCATCATATTCTTTTCCGTCAATTGTTATCATACAACATCTCCATTTAATTTATTCATAATACTATTTATATAAGTTGTAAGCAGGCAACATTGACAAAACCACTAAATAATGATATATTTAGAATACTAAATTAATTAAAGGATTGAATAATTTATGAAAAAACTATTAATAGCGGTGATGTTGTTATTATTGCCAATCTCAGCATTCGCTGGATCAACAACAACTATCGTAAATGCAGGATCAAATGATGGTGCATTTAGAACCGTACTCACAATGATTGGCGACAAAATTAATCACACTTTTGTACAAGCAAATAATCCAGTAATAGCGGAGAAACATTTTAACAAGAAAAATGTTCTTACTATGTGGAGTACAGAATGGCCAGGAGATGAAACATTACCAACAGTTGAAATAAACAAAGATACAATCGTTGCTGTTACAGCATACGAAACTATACTTTGTAGTAGAACTTACTCGTCTGTTAGTGAAATGTCTGGTCAAACAATTAAGATAGCAACGTGGGGTGATTCTCCAGTTGTTAAAAAATTTCTTGATAACTATGGTACAGCAAATAATATAACTTTTGAAATTGTTCCATATGACGGTAGTGGTGCTACTACTAGAGGTTATCTAGGTAAAGACGCTGATACAATTTTTACAATTCAAACTAAACAAGCTAAAGTAGAGGCAGATGGTAAATGTATTGCCTTTAGTGCTAATGGTGATTTAGACTTTGCGTTTGTTGATGTAATATTATCAGTTAATGCTTCAAATGGTGCTCTTGAAGAATATAGAAATATAGTAAAAGAATTATCAATAACAGAAGCGTGGTTATCAGCAGTACCTACTACGTATGTTTTAGATAATGAAAATGCGGAATCTTTAGTTTATAAAGTTAACGCTGCTATTGAGTTGAATAAGTAATACAATCCTGTAGTTTAGAATTAACAGTCTGGTATGTTTTTAGCATATCAGACTCGTTAGTACCTGTTATTAAGAAAGCTATTCTAGGAACTTTTTCGGAAGTAAGATGTAAAGACTTTGGTATTGTTTCTCCAGGTCTTAATTTATCATTATTAGTCTGACACCAATATTCTTTTAAGTGAGATACATCTTTTACAGATTCTATTTTACCTGGTTTTAAATTAGACAGAACCCAATAAATTTGTTTATCATAAGAGAACGTTTTATTTTGTAAAATTTTTGGTACTATTGTATTGTTATGTACATCATCCATTTGTTGTAAACCTTGACCAATTCTTGAATTGCAATCTATCATCTTAATATTATCTTTCCATTTATAAAAATCAGGTCCAGAAAAGAACATATTTTTTAAACGTAAAGTAGCTACTAATCTTTCAAAAAAATTATTAGATTGATATACTATATCTTTAGGTACATCTTTCTTATCAAAACTCATAAATTCAACATTTCTACCTTCTCTACATTTTCCTCTTACCCATAATAGATTTTTTAAAACTCCACTTTCATTAACATAATAATAAGAACCCCACAATTCTGCTTCATCTGGAAGTTTATCTTGTACCATATAATGATTAAGACGATTATTAAATGCTGGGTCTTCCCAACTTTTATATAACGAACTATCATTTAAATCTAAAAACTCTTTCTTATTTTTAAAATAAGTATAATTTAATCCTCCAGGTTTAGCACCTGAACCAATAATAGGTTTTATTATAAAAGGTTTATCTTCCCAATAATTTAAATCTTTTGGACTTGTAGGTATGACACTATATGGTATTAAACTTTGAAGACCAATAGTAATACAAAAATCATCCATCTTTTTCTTATCAGATAAAATATCTGCCGCTTTTTCTGACACATTGTTTAGTCCCCACTCTTTCTCTAATTTTGCTTGTATAGGTAATAGACTTTCTGCAACCGTATAAATTCTATCATAAGGTCCTTTAATCTTATCAAAGTCTTCAGTAACTACATCACAATTTTCCAATGCTTTTTGAAGGCATTCCCATTTATTCCAACCTCTCTTATATCCTAGTATTAAATTTTTCATCCGTATATTACCATTACTCTCATTAAGTTATCCCAAAACAAATCTGTTAAGAAAAATCCATATAGTATTGGAAAAGTATCTACTCTCTTTAAATAATAACCTATTATACTTAATACAATTAATGTTATTAATAACCACTCTCTTACTGGATATATGTAAATACTCATTAAAGAAATAAAAAGTAAAATAAAATAAGTCAATACATTTTTATGTTTCTTCAAGTGATATGCTAACATACCTAATAAATTAAAACACTTCCAAGATAAGAATAAACATATAGCTAATATGATTGGTATGTAATAGAATATATTAGTAAAGATAGATAGATTATCTACGTTAAAAACAAATCCTTGTGCTAGTATTAAATAGTAAATTAATACTTCACTACCAACAATAGGTATACCAAGTACTATTAAAGGTATCAAAGAACTTAACGCACCACTATTGTTCGCTGATTCGGCAGCCGCTATTTTCTTTATATCTGTTTTAACTAAATTAGCACTTAAATAACTTCCTAAAATATTAGTTACTCCTGGAACAAGACCACACCAAAATCCAACAAAACTTCCTACTCCTGTTGAAGGTAATGTACTCTTTGCTATACCAAATTTTCTAATTGGTTTTTGTTTAGATATCTTTAAATCTCTAAACTTTAATATTTCAGGTACAATATACAACCCTATCATTACAGCACTAAAAGGAATACCTAACGTTAGATAATCAATACCAAATGTTCCCCAAGTTTCATATGTCGTATTATCAAATCCTATCTTTGCTAATATGCCACCAAATACAAATAGAAGTATAGTCTTCCACATCTTTTGTTTTGATAATAGAGTTAATAATAAAACTGCTAAACAAACAATAGATAATTGTATAGTACTATTATAAAATTGAAATATACTATAGATACTAGGTAGAAATATTAAGAATAAACCTATTGCAAATATAGAACCTAATGTACTTGAAATAGCATTGGTACTTACTGCAAGATGTCCTTCTCCCTTTAAGAATAGATTATGTCCGTGTCTAGCAGTAGTTACAGCGGCAGCGTCACCTGGTATTCCATAAAGAATACTTGTAACTGAATTTGTATAATTCGTTGTAAGAAGAAGTGAAATATAAAATAGTAATATATTAAAAGGGTCTAAAAGAAATAGTAAAGGATAGATTGTTGCAACTGCTAAAAAAGGTCCTGCACCAGGTATAATTCCGAAGACAACACCTGTTAATATTCCAATCAAACACCATAATAAAGAAAGCATTATTTTACCTTACCATAATCCAACATAAACTGAAACAACTCTTTATCAAATTTTAAACACATAACTAATAAAATTATTCCATCTTTAAAAGAAAAAACACTATGTCTTTTATTGCCATTAAAATACCAAAGAGAACCACTATTGCCTTTAATAACTTTATCATCATATATCCATTTAAAATCATATTCATTGCATTTAACAAAACCAACTAATCTAATTTCATCATAACTATAATCTTCTTTATTAATATCAAAATGTTCTGGAAAGAAACTGCCTCTATCCATTCTTAAAAAATGACAACGACCTAACCATTTTGCCCAAGGTTCTAAAATTGTTTGTAATGTGGGACATTGTTTCCAAACATCTGTTGGAACAACTATATCGTGGTTATGTATATCTTGTCCAGTTTGAATTTTGTAATCTCTTAAACTTGTTAAATCAGGTATGCCGTGAAGACCACCGTCAATACTAGTTACACTTAATCCCCAGCGATTGTTTGGTTTTTTTGGATTATATTTTTTCCAATCTTTATCAAAAGGTTTTAATTCTTCTAATAATTTGTCTTTTTTAAAACCTGGAAACTCTATCCAATCAGACATTGTATTTAAGCGTAATAACGCTTTGTCATCATCATTCATAACTATTAACTACTCCTCATATTATGTAATACTAAATCTACAGATTCTTTCGTTAATATAAGATTTGCTACTATAAACATTGATTGTTGATTCCCACCACGACCACTTGTAAATACTATATGTTCTTTACAAGTATTTAAAAAATATAATCTTCCGTGGTCAAAACGCAAAAGGTTATCATCTAAAATAAAATAATTAAATGGTGGATTGCAATTATAGATTGGTATAAACAACCTACACGTTGGTAATTCTCTATCATAATGGTCTCTATGAGATGGAAATTGTCCACCCGCCGACATCTTAATAATATGAGTTCTTCCTAAATGATTTTTAAATTTTGATAATACTGATTCAACATAAGGCCAAATGGGTGTTAGAGTTTTAAAATCTGGTTCATCAAGATTTAAATTATGTTCTATATTATATTCCTTTAATGAATCCAAATCTGGTCTGCCAGAAAACCCACCATCCAAACTAGTAATACTTAAACCATACCTAGGAATCTTTTTTCTAGGATTATATTGAACCCATTTATCACCAAATAATTCTAAACCTTCTTCAAATTTTTTATAATCTAATTTATATTTTAAAGGAATAATGTCGCCATATCTAGCTATTGTGTCAAATAAGTAACTCATTTTGTATTAAATACCTTTATTTTTTTTGAAAATGGAATAGTTGTTCCTTTCATTCCATCTGGTCCTCCCCAACCAAATAGTGAATTATTGTTAATACTTTCTAAATATATTTCTACAGTTTGTTGATAGTATTCTATTTCTTCTTGTACGTTATTTGTAAAGTAATCTACTAGTGTATTAAATTTACCTATATTCCAATCAAACGTTCCTATTTCAAATTCACCAGAAGGTCTACTATTAAGTTCTTGAAAATATAGTTTACCATTTTTTTCTTTACAAAATTCTGAATAGAAAATCCTATTTTTTACTGTTATATGTTCTTTTAATCCTTTATAAAATTCTTCTACTATAGCTATCTCTTCTTTTGGAAATTCTGTAAATGGATATAGATATAGATATGCAATATTATTACCTACAATATGACCATCTCCAAATTTACCTATATCGTGATGATATATATGATACTCGCCATCATTATCAACTATTGCGTGTGAGTTGAGTGTATAATCATAATTAATATATCTTTGTATAAAATCATTTTTCTTTGGTATATAATTTCTTTTATCAGCAACTTTATAACCAGTACCACCACCTGACTGTCCTGAATCTAATTTTATTATAATTTTATCATTCCTTGTAATACTTCCTTCATCTAAAGTAGGTGTACCTATTAATTTACATACTCGGTCTTGTTCTTTTTTAGATGTAAAAAGCTTTAAAGCTCTTTTATCAAATTGTGTTTTAGTATTATAGTAAAGAGAAAGTTTATATTCTACAGTAGTAATTGGTTCTTCATCTCTACAATTCATAATATATTCAGGTTCAAAATCTAAAGTGTTTATATAATATTGCGGATCATATAATTTTTCTTTTGGAAGAAATGTAGTATATGGTTTTAATTTTTGACTTATATTAAAATGATTATTATTAGCTAGTTCAAACATCTTAAAATTAATGTCATACTTTAAACAAAATTCTACTAGAGTTTCCCATTTTATACGAGCATTTAATATAAGTATATTTTTAGGTAAAAGTTTTCTATCTATATTGTCTGCAAATAACATATTATTCTCACGATATAAAATAAGGCGACCACCAACCAGTCCAACCTTTCTCCATTATATGATGTAATTGACCAAGTGTACACATACTATAATTTTCATCTTTAGTTTCTTTAAATTTTGGACAAACTTTATCATATGTTTTATAATCTATTTGTTTATAATAAAACTCATCACTACCTTTATTATATTTGTTTAGATAATACTTATCATTTTCTTTAAACTTTTTCCATATATGTGATATATCACCAGTCCAAGATACAACAGAAGAGTTTAATGGTGTATGAGCAGGTTCTCTCCACCAAGTATCATCTAACAATGTAAAATCTTTTCTAATTAAGTTTGGTAGTTTATCATAGATAATCACATCTAAATCAAAGTATAAGTTTTCTCCATCTCTATAGATATCATACATTTGAAGTTTGTTATACCAGTTGCCATATAAATCGGATGATACAACAACAAACTCATCATACTTTAGACCTGAATAAGTGTCTATCATATGTTTCAAATTTCTAACGTGCCAATTAGTAAACTTATCACCAAACTTACAACATATTATTCTCATTTAATTTCTATAGTTTTAATATCCTTTTTTCTCATAGTATTAATTTTAATATCTGCTCTGTCTGGTATTTCGTGCCAAACTCCATATGGGTCTTGCGCTCTATTAGTTGTTTTAATATCTACGATTTTAATTTTTCTAAACTTTTTTCCTGTTCTAGGATGATAGTCCAAATTAAATTTATCTGTACTCAAATTACTACCATTAGCAGCACCGATAGCCAATTCTGTTTGGTCTGATTCCCACCGTTCAACTCCTTTTTTAGGAAACCCAATACCAATACCATATGCTATTTGTTTTTCACCTCTATTAACTTCATCTAATATGCCTAATTTCTTTTCCCAAAAATCATCACCATTTATATCATTATGACTTTTATTGCCACCAGTAGCAAACCCTAATTTAGACGCCGCTCTCATAACTAAACCAATTGCTATACCTATACTTACATAAGCATTTTCCCAACGAGCAGCAGTTTTATTACCTTTTAAAGTTCCATCAGCATTACAATTTAATTGTGTATCTGGTTCTTTTGCCACGAATAACATATACAAATTAGCATTTTGTTGTGAGTTTTTCCAAGTTGATGGTGGCTGACGGTTATGAGTACATCCCCAAGTATATTTTGATAACTCGTCTAATACTTTTCTATCAGCAGTCCAATAAACATCATAATATGCTTCAGCTTGTTTTGAAGGAGCATTTTGTGCTGTCCATAAAAGATAATCTACAAGTTCATAATGTATTGTTTTTGAGTGGTCCCAAACTCTCTGGCATTTTTGAATTTTACGAATGGTATCCATTTCTTCATTCCAATCATAAAACATATGTTTAATTTTTGTTTGCTGGTCAACTTCCTTAAAACCAAATTTAACAATTTCATTCATAACTTTAATAAGAAGAGTTACTTTATCTGCTTGGTCTCTATCTTCTTTAAGCATTCTTTTCTCTAATAAATTATTAACTTCTATAGCATAATTTTGTTCACCTTCACCTAAATTAGATTTTGTACCTTGCCAATATCTTTTAGCAACCTCTAGTACATTTTTTATTCCACCTGATTTTAAATCAGCTACAATAGCGTCAAAATTATAACCTGTATCTCTAACACATTTAAAATGCTGAGTTTCAGTATGTACACCTTTATGTTTTACCTCAAACTCATTCATAACATCTTCTATTATTTTATCTTTAATCATTTCCAATTTACCTTTATAAAGGATTCATTATGTTCGTGTATGGTCTTGCCTGGACCTGTGAAATGAACCACTTTTATATATTTATGCACGTCACCAAGTATCATATATTCAGTCTTAAATTTGTCACGATATATTTTGCTTAGTGTGACATTTTCTTTAAAAGATTTTGTATATTTACATATCCATTGTTCAGGTGTTTTAATTACTTTTGTTTTATATTCTTGTAGTTTCCAACTAACATAATTTTGTTCTCCATAGTATTTGAAATTTACATCACCATTATTATAATAGTATAATTGCCAATAGTCAGGATTTTCAGCAAAATCGTCCCATATATGCTTTAAACTACCAGACTTAAACTTATAAAACCCACCATTTGTTTTTAATTTTGAAGTCCACCATACACCATAGGTAACCAATTCATTATCTTGTACAGGATATCCTATTAATTCATCTACATTGCCTGTAATAACTTGGTCTATATCCATAACTATAATATCATCACCAGGGTTTTGATATGCAAAATGCGGACTAAAGAATTTTAATTTGTGCCAATGTTTCTTAATCTTATCGTGATGATTATATGGTAGTACAACATCTGCCTCAATATCTTTAGTATCACTTAAACAAACAAACTCAAAAGGTATAGATGAATTTCTTTTTAAACTTCTATATAACTTTGATACATAATCTGGTGTGTAATAACCATCAAAATATACGCAACAAATTTTAAGCATACTTTCTCCATACAGTATCAAAGTCTTTACAAACAGCGTGTACTATCTTTGCTTCATCTGGTATAAAATGTTGAGTATCAAAGAAGTAATGCCATCTTCTATCTAACCATTGTATACCAATTTTATTTACATTTACTTTATATGAAAAGATTGTTTCATTATCATACCTAAACATATCAAGAATATTTTGTGGATACAAACCACTCTTATCAGTTTTTAATTTTGTCATTAAATCTATTGTATCTCTAAACCCACCAAAAAAATCTAGTTTTAAAATTTGTTTTTTTGAAGCACCGATAATAGCAGTATTGATAACATCATTTTTAGGATCAAGACCTTTATCTATAAGCATTGCCTGACAATTAAAATACTTTGCTGATGGACTTCTAATACTATGTCTAACATCTCTATCTTTATTAATCATATGGTTTTGATTATAAACAACAATATGATTTTGTACATCCCATACATCAAAAAAGGAATCAGTAGTTAATGGCACAGCGTCAAAATCTAAATACAAAATCTCATCATACTTTTTTGCTAATTCATATAGTAAATGTATCTTGTAGAAATTAACTATTTCATAACCTGTTAATTGAGGAAAGTCTTTGCGTAAATTTCTTTCATATGTTTCATAACGTTTATCATTTTCAAACATAACAAAACTTGCACCGATAGCTTTAGCATACTTACGTTTAGATTCAACTAATTTTTTATAATGTTTTTTAAATGCATTAACAGTTATTTTTGCTTTGGCTACTGTATCATTTCTTTGTTTAGATTGACCATAATGTTCTTTTGCTGGCACATCAACATAAACACTATATATTACTCGTTGCATATTTTTCCTATTAATGTAAATCTAGTACCTCTATAATCTTCTATCTCATCTTCAATTAATACTTTTGCATTATCAGGCAATTGTTTTTTAAATTCTTCAATATTTTTAACACAATTAATATGTGTTGGTATATCAAACATTGCATTTGATTGAAAAGCAAAGTGTGTATTCTTAAATCTTTTCCACCAAGGATTTTTATAAGTTGGTGCTGGACCCCACTCTTTCATTGGACGCATATGTTCGCAACTCGTATTAATAACTAAATTACATCTTTTAAATAAATCCCAATCTTTATCATCTTTAAATCTATGCCAAATTCTTTTATCAAAAACATCACCTTCAATAAAATCAACTTTCTTATAGTCTTTAAACAAATCATTTTTTGCTCTTAAAATAACTTTTCTATCACTATCAATAGCAGTAATCAATTTAACATCATTATAAAATGCTGGTACCAAAATACTACCATACCAACAACCAAATATTACTATTTCAGAATCTTTATTTAATATATTTAAACTTTTAATATGATTAATTAAATTAAGTTTAGATTTAAACTGATTAGGACTATATGAATCTAATAGGTCTTTATTATCTCCGACCTCTTTCATTGAAGAAGCTATCAAATTTTCTATTATTCTTTGTATTAATTTTATATCCATTCTATCATTTCACTCATTGCAGGTTTTATATCTTCGTGTGTACGTCTAGCCTTTTCTATTACATCTTTTCTAAACACTTCACTATAACCCATTGACATTAATACTATTGGTCTATATTCAACGTGTTTTAATCCAATTGCTCTCCATTGTTTAGCATCCCTTACAAAACAAGAAGTGTAAGAAAGGTCAATTTTATATTCTAGTAAATACAATGTTAATATTTGAATAAACAATCCAACCTCAACAGCAGACGTATCAATAAAGTTATCAACTCTTTCTGGCCACGCTTGGTCAAAAAACATACCTCTCTCAACTTGTTTTCTATAAAACTCATTAGGTTCTCTTGGTTGGGCGTGAATAGTAAGTAAATAAGGATTATATTTTATATGTTCATAATAAGGATTAGCAAAACCTCCTTCAGTTGTTTTTCCTTGTCCTCTTGCTACTGCTCTTCTTTCAGCAACTTTATGATTTTTATATACCATCTTCCAAACTTTTTCTTTTTCTTCTTTTTTATCGGGACCATATACAAATATTTTATACGGCATAGCATTATTTTTAGTTGGTGTTGTCTTCCACGCTTTCCATAAGGCCGATTCTATTTGTTCTTTTGGTGGAACTTTATCACTATATTTTCTTACGTGATGTCTTCCTTCTAATAATTCAAATGTATTCATTTTCTTACTATATAGTCGTTTATCACTAACAAGTCTAGTGCTGTTCTTTTAAAAGTTTTAATTGCGTCTTCTGGTGATTCAACAATAGGTTCGTGGCGATTAAAACTAGTATTCAACAACATTGGTATACCTGTTATCTTATAAAACTGATGGATTAAATTATAAAATTTACCATTATCTTTTCTATTAACTGTTTGTATTCTTGCTGTATTATCAACGTGAGTTATACCAGGTACTATTGATTTTTTATCTTTCTTTACTTTAACTATTCTTGACATATGAGGACTAGGTCCACCAATAGTATCAAAATAATCTTCATAATGATCCTCTAATACTGCTGGCGCAAATGGTCTAAAATCTTCTCTATCTTTAATTGTACTATTAATAATATATTTTATATTAGGATTTCTAGGGTCTGCTAATATACTTCTATTACCCAATGCACGGTTACCACTTTCTGATTTACCTTGAAACCAACCTACTATCTTTCCATCAGCAATTGCCTGTGCTACTTCTTTATTAATCATATCTAAAGTTAACTCTTCATACTCATAGTTAACTCCTTTGCCATAAAAATCAATTGCCAACTGTAAATTTAATCCACTTATACCATACATATATTTTCTACCAGCAAAAGTTTTTGTCTTATGTTTATTATTATTCAATACATAATCAGCGTGTTGATAATTACCTAATGCCTGTCCTTCATCTCCCACAGCAGGTGGTATATAAACATTTTTATAATGCTTTGTAAATTCTTCATTTAAATATCCGTTATATATAACTCCTCCTGCTAAACAAAGATTGTCGCAAGATTTAAGTGGATAGATATGTTCTTTAATTTTATCATTTGTAAATTTTTGTAATGTAAATGCCAAATCTGGTACACCATATTCTTCTACATTAATTAATTCGTGAGTTTTATAATTTTTTTCTTTTATAACATCATCAAGTATTGTTTCAAATACATTATAATAATATGAACTAAATCTTCCATAACCAACTAACCCCATTAATTTACTTGCACCTAACGAACCAAATCCAGTTCGTTTTGACATTTGATTCCACAACCAACCTATAGGTAATTCTTTTGACAAGTCTTTAATATTATAATCTTTATCAACAAATATACATCTATGTTTATAACCTATACCATCAATAGCAACTATATCTGATTGTTCATAACCAGAATTGATAAACGCATAAGTAGCGTGAGATTGATGATGGTCTATAAAGTAAATATCATCTTTGTAATAATGATCCCATAACTTTTTAGGTTTAAAATCTAATACTTCTTTAGGTAATATATCTTTACACATTCTAATACCACCAACTGTCATTGAAAAACTTAATATACCATCTTTTGGTTTTCTAAAATACTCTTCAACAAATGCTCTATTTAATCTATAGTCACCTGTTTCTAATTGTTCTTGATGAGCATAAGAGTCTGCCTTTAATGGTAGATTATGTTTAAATCTAGTATATCTTTCTCTTTGATTATGAAAGACACCATCATAAGTATTATGGTCGTGTAGATTTAATGCAACTGCAAATATTTTAGTCATTTAATACCTTCGCATATTTTCTCATAGGAAAATGTCCTTTTGGTGGAACAAATTCAGTACAAGTCTTACAATAGTTTTCATATTTAAATAATCTAAAGTTCATCATCTTATCAACGTTCTCCTGTGTAATGTCCCACTCTTTTGATAACTCTTTATTATTAGCAAACTTTTTACTACAATGTACTATAGTTTTTGTTTCAAAATTTATTACAGGCACCATTGGAAAAGAAGCACACAATTTTCTATCTATTTCATCTGCTTGTATAACATCTGTAAATTCTGGTGACCTACCATTAAATGCTTTCCACATAGTATTCTTATGATTTAACTTTTCTATTACTTCTTTATGATTGTCTTTGTATTTAAAATAGTTTGGTGTCTTTACAACTACATTATAATTATTCATATCATTTTCAGGTACAAAATCAAAGTTACCTAACATCTTTACTTCATCCTCATAAAAGTCTAATATATTGTGTTCAACATACAGTATTTCTTTATCTTTTAATACTTTAGGATATCTCTTTCTAACAAACGAGTTTGATAATACTGAACAAATAAAATTAGGATACTTTTTAATTTCTGCAATAACTTTATCTAAATTTTTAATTAGTCCAGGTTCACCACCAAGTAAACATATTCTCATCTTATAGTTTTTAAATTTCTCTAAAGTGCTTTTCAAAAAGACCATATCTACTGTCAAGTTTCTCATTTCTAAAGTATAACTTGTACAATAATGGCAGTCTTTATTGCAAGACATTGATAGAAAGAAGTCTACCGCCAAATAATTATTCTGTATTTCTTGTAAGGTTTTCATATTAATGTGTTTCTATAACTTTAGTTCCGTTTACTATTCTTATTTTTTTAGAATCCTTATTCCAATCACTACCACAAAATTTCTTACATACAGGTGGCGCTTGTTCTGGTTTATTTTTTAACATATTATAAAAATCAGTCCACTCTTTACTCTTAAAAATATCTTCAACATTTTCATTATTTTCTAATTTTAAATGTTCTTTAAACAAAGTTTTAATCCAATCTTGGTCTCTATATAATTCATCATCTACCCAACAACAAGGAGTAAAAAATCCATTACAAGAAAGAGTTACTTCTTGGTCTTTGTATATACATTTAGGACAAAATTTACTCATCTTCACGCTTTATTTTAGGTGGTTTAAATCTATCCCTCTTATTTCTTTGAGCATTTTGTAAATATTCTATTTCATCTTCATCTCTTCGTGTCTTTATAAAAATCATTTCTATACTATATTTTTTCGCCAATTGTTTGCACTCATCCATATATTTTTTATTATAATCAAAGATAATATATTGCCAAATTGCTTCAACTCCCATTAACCTTGCCATCAACATCATCTTAAATAAAAATTCACCATTTTGATTTACACGATAATTATGACTCAAGTGTGGGGGTCCATCAATACCAAAAGTCCAAATAGCTTCTGGATTTGCTAAAAATGCTTTTTCATACCAATCTTCTTTTCTTCCTGTAGCAGCTGTATTAACTCTAGTTCTAAATTTTTTTCCGTTTAAAGAGAATATTTTACATATTTTTAATAATTCAATAAAATATTTATTAAAAATAGGGTCAGAAAGTTGTCCACTAAAAGTTATATCACCATTCCAATATTTTAATATTTTTTTTAATCCATCTGGTGTTAAATCGTTACCTGGGACAACTTTAGTCTTATGTAAAAACATATATGTTGTTCTCTTACACATAGAGCATTCCAATGTACATCTAGGCGTACCTTCAATATTAAGTCTTTTATTTTTAAAGAAAAATCTATCTCGTGATGTTTTCATAAAACTTATTAAATGCTATCTTCAACTTTCTTTTATTCTTAAACTCAACTTCTTCAATATACCCTGGTGTTTGATAGGTCTTCTCTACAATATAATCGTAAATAGGTTCAGTTGTTTCGTTGACTAAACTTGCGTCAAATAAATCATCACCTAATACTCTTTTCATATTTTTTACAAACTTATTCTCTTCGTGTCCTAATAAAATTAAAATTGTATTAATAACTTCATCAATCTCCTCTTGTTTCATATAAGGGTGTATAGGTAAAGTCAATATAGTATCACAAATAATTTTACTAATATACTGTTTATCTTTTCTATGATTAATGTTTTGATACATAGGACTTTCAGACAAAGGTTTATCATAATGCACTTTCGCACCAAGTCTATCTTTAACCATATCTCTTACTTTTTTATTCTGTAATCTAATAACATATTTGTGATAGTTATGGTTAAGACCATTTGTTGTAGGTTGTACTGTTACATAATCTTTTAATTGTTCATCATATTGTTTTGCTATCTCTTGTCTTTTAGATATCCATTCGTTCATCTTCTTTAATCTAAAGTTAATAAAACAAGCATTAAGCATTAACATTTTTGAGTTACGACCTAACACTTCATTATTGCCGTGTCTTCTTAAC